>Ga0208407_1001602_pt1 | contig 10318 bp, 9 predicted proteins | sample ETNtaG_9_FD_185775 | JGI IMG/M metagenome (GOLD analysis project Ga0208407, IMG submission 185775) | Marine microbial and viral communities from oxygen minimum zone, Eastern Pacific Ocean - ETNP201406SV69 (SPAdes) (version 2) | ecosystem: Environmental > Aquatic > Marine > Oceanic ...
TGTGTCACTAACTTTACTTGTTACAAATGGTTTTATGTAAGATTTTCCAGGTTCTAGAGTGTGTAGCCTATTTTCAATATCTTTAAATTTATAAAGTTGAGGTTTTTTAGACATTAATATTCCTTTCTGATTTATATTTTTATTGGTTCGTTTAATTCTACTTTGTATCCATCGGGATCTTCGCAAAATGCAATAACTCTTGTCCCATGTTTCATTGGGCCTGGTTTACGTGTAATATTAACTCCTAGTTTTTCAAGGTCTTCACAAGCTTTGTAAACATCTGGTGTTTCTATGCAGATATGCCCCCAACCATTACCTTTATCGTAATCTTCTTTTTGATCCCAATTACAAGTTAATTCAAGACATGGTGACTCATTTTCTAATCCATAACCAATGAATGCATTAGTAAATTTTCCTTCAGGATAGTCTGTTTTTCTTAAAACTTTCATACCTAAGGTTTTACAATAAAAATTAAATGAATTTTCTAAATCTTTAACTCTTATCATTGTATGGGCAAGTCTGTATCCATCGTTCATATTATTAGACATTTATTTTCCCTTTCTTTAATTTTGAAGACTTCATTGATTGAATAATTAGTTTTTGAAATTTTTTAACTCCATCTTCCCAATAAGGTGATAATAACCCACCATTATTTGATGCTGGTGAAAATCTTCCTTCTTGAAGTCTTTCACACATTTCATGATCCTCCTTGTGTACACTCCACCATATCTTTTTAGTAATATCAATCTCTTCTTTGGACATTTTTGTTCCATCAACTGTGTATATTACTCTTTTTTGAATAGTTGTATTTGGATTAATAGGGATGTTCAAATAGACACCAACTTGATTAGGATAATAAGTGCCAATAATAAAATTAGGAAAAAGTGATAAATATCTTGAAGAAACTGAAAGTGCCTTGCTATTTTTAGTGTCTTCTTCATTAACATCTACTCCGCTTCCATAGCATATGCCATCAACTATCGTATAATGATCTTTTAGCGGCTGGTTTGTTGTAGTTTTATGAACAAACTGCACATGATATGGTTCAATAAAATTTTCAATTAAAAATTTCCAATTAGTATTAATTTTTCCAAAATCTAAGGTTGCTGTATATTTTAATTTATTAAAATCTATGTCTTTAAATTTTGAAAATAATGGTTTTGCATATTCTTTAAATTTTTTTGCTTTTCCATTTAAATTTATAAAAATCCAATCATTCCAAATATGAATTCTTATTGGTTTTAAACCATGTTTTTTAAAATTAAATCCTTTGGGTTTGTGAATATTTGTTCCTCCAATATGAGGAGCTGCTTTCAAATTTCCTTTAAGATCATAAGACCAAGCATGATATGGACAACGAATAAGTTTACCAATATTTTTTTTCTCATTAACTAACTTTAAACACCTGTGACTGCAAACATTATGAAATGCTGTAATTTCATTATTTTCATTTTTAATAAGCAAGATTGGTTTTCCAGCAATAAAGATTGGTTGTACATCCCCAGCTTTGTTGAATTCATGAACAAATCCTACAAACAACCATCCATTAGATAAAACTGTATCACATTCTTTTTCCCAAAAATTATTGTCTGTATAGGATTTGGCAGGAAGTCCAAAAATCGTATTTTTATTTGTTGGAGATTTAATTCCAATATTTTTTTTATTTACCCTCATACTAAACCTTTAATTTCGAATTTATTTGCGAAATAAGTAGATTTCAATAAAATATATCTTCAATATATTGTGATTTAATTAATGGATTTTCCAGATGAATTTAGAAAATACTTATAAGGGATATAATCAAGCAAAAAAACCAGAGTATGATAAATTAATATCTCATACAAACCATGGTACTCCAGCAGGAGAATATCTTAGAAGATATTGGCACCCTGTAACGCTGTCTTCTGAAGTTACAACTACTCCTTTGGAAATACGTATACTTGGCGAAGATTTGGTAATTTTTAAGACAACAGAAAATAGAATAGGCCTAGTGCATAAACACTGCACTCATAGAAGAGCATCTTTAGTTTTTGGTAAATCTGAATCTAAAGGAATAAGATGTTGTTATCATGGTTGGCTATTTTCTCCTGATGGTGAAATATTAGAAACTCCTGGAGAAGATCCAAATTCTAAACAGGCAAAATTTGTTAGAGAAAAATTTAAATTAGGCGCTTATCCAATTAAAGAATTTAACGGAATAGTATTTGCTTTTATGGGGCCGCCAGAAAAAATTCCTGAGTTTCCTCATTATGATGCTTATGAAGTTCCTTACAGTAAAAGAAGTCCTTATAAAGTTAACTATAACTGCAACTGGATACAGGTGCTCGATGCTATTATGGATCCTGTTCATACATCTTTTCTTCATGGTCAAAGTTCAGGTATACAATTTTCAGAAGGATTTGGCGAAGTTGGAGAAATTGAATTTTTTGAAAGAGGAACGCAATATCTTGGAGCTAATATAAGAAGAATTGACGACAATGTATGGGTTAGAATAAATGAATTAATTTTACCAAATTTTACTCAAGCAGGTTCGGCATTCGCCGCAGATGGAACAAAAACTAAATATTTTGGCAGAAGTTCATTTACGAGATGGGTTGTTCCTGTAGATGATCATCACTGTGTAGCGATTGCTTGGGCAAACTTTGGTGAACGAGGAGATCCTATTGAGTATGATAATAAAGAAGGATATGAAAAAATTGAAGCCGGAGAAACAGTTGATAGAAATTTTGAAGAAAAACAAAAAAGTCCAGGAGATGCTGAAGCTGTAGAAGGAATGGGTTCAATAAGCGCACATCGAGGTGAACATTTAATGCCAACTGATCGCGGAATTATGGCTTATAGAAAACATATTAGAAAATCAATAAAAGCACTACGAGAAGGAAAAGATCCTGCTCAACCTAAAAAAAATGGGGATATAATAAAAACTTATGGTCAAGATACAGTTTTAAGAGTTCCCAAGAGAAACATTGATGATAGAAAATTTATAAAGTCAATTGGATCAAAAATAATGAAGTTGCAGTTTGACTCTGAGAAAATGCTTAATAAAGATCGTGATACTTTTATAATTAATGAATTATCTAACATGGAAAAAAATGGAGACTTTTGATGGAAAAAAAAATTAAAATTCATGTAAAAAATAACCATTGGGCCCCAGGTTCATTTCCCACTGATGCAGAAGGAGAAAAAAATTTTACAATTACCAAAGGGCATTTAGACGAAGCTCTTAAAAACTATCCAGAAATAAAAGAAAAATTAGAAATATTTGTTGATTGGGATGAGGAAAATTTTGAAAAATCAATGTTAAATTCTGATATTTTGTTAACTTGGAACTTTCCAACAAAAAATCTTAAGAAAATTTCTCCAAATTTAAAATGGATACATGTTGTTTCGGCAGGTGTAGAACATTTGCTTCCTTTAGATTGGATGTTTGATGATTTAGTTTTGACTAATAGTAGCGGGGTTCATGCTAAAAAAGCTGGAGAATATGGATTAATGAGCATTTTAATGTTGCAAAATCATATGACTAAAATCGTTACCAATCAAAAAAATAAAGAATTTGTTTCTCTTTTTAGCAACCCTATTAGTGGAAAAACAGTAGTACTTATTGGAACAGGTTCACTAGGTGCTTCAATGGCCAAACATATTAATTCATTAGGTGCAAACGTTATAGGAGTAAACAAAAGAGGAAAAAATGTAGAAGGTTGTAACAAAGTTATTACGATAGATAATGTTGATAGCGTTTTACCAAATGCTGATTTTTTATATCTAGCAGTTCCTGAAACTCCTGAAACAATAAACCTTATATCCAAGGAAAAACTTGATATGCTTAAACCCTCTTGTGGAATAGTAAACGTAGGTAGACAATCGGTAATGGATTATGAGGCCTTATGTAAAAAATTAAATAATAATGAAATAGCAGGTGCAATACTAGATGTTTTTACACATGAACCTCTTGATAAAAATTCAATACTTTGGGACACGCCTAATTTAATTATAACACCTCATGTTTCATCCGATGACAATGGAAATTATGTTAAATTAACTCTTGATATATTTGTAAAAAACTTAAAATTATTTGCTGAAAATAAAGAATTATTAAACCAAATTGATAAAAAACTAGGTTATTAAAAAAAATTAAATAGAGTCAATCGAATTTAAAACTTTTACCTCAATCGGTTTTTCAAGCAAATCTCCTATTTTAGATCTATAATTTTTGTAGTGAGATGTGTTTCTATGAAAATCTAATGCTTTAGCATCTTTATATATTTCAAATAAATGAAAAGATGTACTGCTGTCTTTATTGTTTTTTTCTTCATAAAAATTATAAAGTTCATTTCCTTCTTCTGACCTTGTTGGACTTATCATAGATAATATTATTTCCTTGACCTTATTATTTTTATCTTTTTTTGGATAGAAACTTGCTAGAACGATTTTTTTTGACATTATTTCTGTTTAACAAGTTTTAGTTTTTCTCTTGTTTCGGCAGGTGTCATTGTTAAATAACCAAGATCATTAACAATTCTCATTGCTTTTTCTACTAGTTGTGCATTTGTTGCAAGCTTTCCTTTAGATAAATATAAATTATCTTCCAAGCCTACCCTAGGGTTTCCACCCATGACTACTGTTTGTGCAACAAAAGGCATTTCATTTCTTGAGATAGCAAAACCAGACCAAACTCCTTCTTTAGGCATAATATCTTTCATTGCTTGCATAGCTAAAGGAGTTGCAGGTGCTCCCCAAGGAATTCCTAAACACATTTGAAACATTGGTGGATCATCTAACAATCCTTCTTTATGTAACTGAGCACCAAACCACATGTTTCCTAAATCAAAGGCTTCTATTTCTGGTTTGACTTTAATTTCTTGTAATCTTTTTGCAGCTTTTCTTAAATCGTTTGGAGTATTGACTGTAATTACAGAACTGTCACCAAAGTTTAAAGTTCCACAATCAAGGGTGCAAATCTCAGGTAAAAATTGTTCTGCATTTGCTATTCTTTCCATTACATTTGCCATGTCTGTCATTGGACCAAAATCAAGAGGATTTTTTCCTTGTCCAATATCAAGGTCTCCCCCCATACCTGTTGTTAAATTTAAAATCACATCTGTTTCACTAGATCTAACTCTATCAACAACTTCTTTGTATAACTCAAGTCTTCTACTGGGTGTTCCATCCTCTTCTCTTACATGAATGTGAGCTATTGCTGCTCCAGCTTTAGCTGCTTCTATAGCTGCGGTAGCTATTTGCTCTGGTGTTTTTGGTAAGTCTGGATGTTTTCCAGCAGTATCACCAGATCCAGTTACAGCACATGATATAAAAACTTTCTCTGCCATCAACAAATACCTTTCTCAATGACAGAACCATAGCTCATCATCACTATTTAGCCAACTAAATTTTGTTATATTTTATGCTGCAGTATTTTTATATTCATCCATTGATGGACAAGAACAAAATAAATTTTTATCTCCGTATACATTATCCACTCTAGCTACTGGAGGCCAATATTTAAATGTTTTTAAAAATTCTGATGGATATGCAGCTTCTTCCCTTTCGTATTTATGATTCCATTTATTTGAGGCTAATTCAACATGAGTATGTGGAGCATTTTTAATTGGATTATCAATTTTATCAAATTTACCTGATTGGATTTTATCAATTTCTTCTTTGATTTTTTTTAATGTTAAGCAAAATCTATTTATTTCTGATAAATTTTCACTTTCTGTAGGTTCAATCATCATAGTTCCTGCTACTGGCCATGACATTGTTGGTGCATGAAAACCAAAGTCAATTAATCTTTTTGCAATATCTTCCTCGGTTATTCCTGTTTCTTTTTTTAATTTTCTAATATCAATAATACACTCATGGGCAACATTTCCATTTTTACCCTTATATAAAATTGGAAAATAATCTTTTAACTTATGAGCAATATAATTCGCATTTAAAATTGCAACTTGAGAAGCTTTTTTTAATCCTTCTGATCCCATCATTTTAATATACATCCACGAAATTGATAAAATACTTGCACTTCCCCAAGGTGCAGCAGAGACAGCTCCGATCCCAGTGGCAGGTCCACAATCTTTAATTACAGAATGTTTAGGTAAAAAACCTTCTAAATGTTTTTTGCATGCTATCGGTCCCATACCTGGTCCACCTCCTCCGTGTGGTATACAAAATGTTTTATGTAAATTAATATGGCAAACATCTGGACCAAATTTACCAGGTTTTGCAATTCCTACTAATGCATTTAAATTTGCACCATCCATATAAACTTGACCTCCATGCTTATGAACAAGTTCACATATATCAGTTATCTTTTCTTCAAAAACACCGTGCGTTGAAGGATAAGTGACCATTAATGCGGCAAGATTATTTGAATGTTCTTCAGCTTTATTTTTTAAATCTTCAAAGTCTACATTTCCATGTTGATCACATTTAACAACAACAACTTTCATGTTTACCATTTGTGCACTTGCAGGGTTTGTACCATGAGCTGAACTTGGTATTAAACAAACATTTCGATTGTCTTCACGATTTTTTTCATGAAATTTACGAATAACCATTAAACCAGCAAACTCTCCTTGAGCTCCAGCATTTGGTTGTAATGATACACCTGAAAAACCTGTAATTGATCTAAGCCAATTTTTTAAATCTGTAAATAATTCTCTATAACCATCCATTTGCTCTACTGGAGAAAAAGGATGTGGTTGTGAAAATTCTTTCCATGTAACTGGTATCATTTCAGACACTGCATTTAATTTCATTGTACACGAACCCAATGCAATCATTGATTTATTTAAAGCTATATCTGAGTCTTCTAATCTTTTTAAATATCTAAGCATCTCTGTTTCTGAATGATAATTATTAAAGACAGGATGATCTAGATATGTTGAGGTTCTTAATAAATTTTTAGGTAAATTAGATAAACTCTCGTTCATTGTTTCCTTTATCGTTTCAGAACAATTAAAAATTTTTAATAATTGATTTGCTCTATAAAGATTTTTCCTTTCATCAAAAGAAACTGCTAACATCTCAGAATTAACTTTTCTAATATTAACTCCTTGATCTAATGCATTTTTATAAATTTTATCTGTCTTATCTAAAGTTTTAACTGTTACAGTATCAAAAAAATTATTTGAATAAAGTTCGTAACCTGATTGTTTTAACTTGTCTGCAAAATTTTTTGTTAATTGTGAAACACTTTCTGATATTTTTCTAATTCCTTTTGGACCATGATAAATCGCATAGGCTGCAGAAACTATTGCTAACAAAGCTTGAGCGGTACAAATATTACTAGTAGCTTTATCTCTTCTAATATGTTGTTCCCTTGTTTGAAGAGCAAGTCTGTAAGCTTTTTTTCCATGTCGATCTACTGAAACACCTACTATTCTTCCTGGCATTGATCTTTTGTACTCATCTTTAGTAGCAAAAAATGCTGCATGTGGACCACCATATCCCATCGGTATGCCAAATCTTTGAGAGCTACCAACGGCAATATCTGCGCCTAATTCTGCCGGCGTTTTTAATTTTGCTAAAGCTAACAAGTCACAAACTAGTACGGCTTTACCATTATGTTTATGAATTTTACTTATAGCTTCACTTGGATCTTTAATGTCACCTAATGTTCCTGGATATTGAATAATACCACAAATAACTTCTTCTTTAATATCTTTATCTTCATCACCAACTATTATTTCTAATCCTAAAGGTTCTGCTCTTGTTTTAACAACTTCGATAGTTTGTGGATGACAATTTTTTGAAACAAAAACTTTTTTTGTTTTAGATTTAGTAATTCTATAACTTAAACCTACTGCTTCAGCTGCAGCAGTACCTTCATCCAATAAAGATGCATTAGCAATATCCATTCCTGTAAAATCAATTACCATTTGTTGAAAGTTTAATAACATCTCAAGTCTTCCTTGAGCTACCTCTGGTTGATATGGTGTATAAGAAGTGTACCATCCTGGATTTTCTAAAATATTTCTTAATATTACATAAGGAGTATAAGTTCCATAGTACCCCATACCAATAAAACTAGAATATACTTTATTTTTTTTTGAAATGTTTTTTAGTTTTCTTAGTGCTTTATATTCAGAATTAGGATCACCAATACCTAAATCATCTTTAAAAAGAATTTTTTCTGGTACAGTGTTTTTAATTAATTCATCTAGATTTTTAAATCCTAATTCTTGAAGCATTATATTTTGCTCTTCTTGTGAAGGACCAATATGCCTTTGAATAAAATCCTTTTGAGCGTTTTTTAACATTTAACTGCTATTTTCTTTTGAAAATTTTTCATATTCTTCTCTATTCATCAATGAATCCAGTTCGGAGTTATCTTTGATCTTCAATTTAAAAAACCAAGCTGAACCTTCGGGATCTTCATTAATTTTTGAAGGATCATCCACAATTGCTTGATTGGTATCCATAACTTCTCCACTTAGTGGAGTATATACATCGCTTGCTGCCTTAGTTGACTCTACCACTCCTGCTGTTCCATCTTTTTCAACATTAGATCCTTTTTCAGGAAGTTCTACAAAAACTATATCTCCAAGCATTTCTGTTGCATGCTTTGTAATGCCTATGGTGGCTACATCTCCTTCTAAACTAATCCACTCATGTTCCTTTGAAAATTTTACTTCACTCATTAATTTACTCCTTTCACATAATTTTTTTTATAAAATGGTAACTCACAAATATTTGCTGGATATTTTTTTCCTCTTACTTCAAGCAAAATCTTAGTATCTATTTTTGAAAATTCTTTATCAACATATCCCATAGCTATAGGTCCATTTATACTTGGACCAAAAGTTCCACTTGTGATTTCTCCAATTTGCTTGTCAGTTTCTTTAAAAATTTTTGTTTTTTCTCTCGCAATTAATCTACCTTCTGGTTTAATACCAACTCTTATTTGGCTTGTTCCACCTTGAATTTGGTTCATAATTTTCTCAGATCCAACAAACCCTCCATTTGATAATCTTTCTTTTGATATTGCCCATTTAAGGTTTGCTTCAATTGGGGTTTTGTTAATATCTAATTCATGACCATATAAACACAATCCAGCTTCTAATCTCAAAGTATCTCTTGCTCCAAGTCCTATAAGTTGTGCTCCTTTATCAATTAATTTTTGAGTAAATTCTTCAGCAAAATTATTTAATATAGATATTTCGAATCCATCTTCACCGGTGTATCCAGATCTTGTCACAAATAATCTTTGATTTTTAAAATCAATCCATTTGCCTGTCATAAAATTCAATTTCTCAACTCCACTTAAAACTGAGTTTAAAATTTCAACAGATCTAGGTCCTTGCAGTGCCACTAAAGCTCTTTCGTTTTCTAAAATCATTTTAAAATTACCACCTAATAATTTCGATAAAATTTGAAAATCATTTTCTTTGCATGCTGCGTTTAATATGATGAGATAACCTTCTTCAATTTTTGTGATTATCAAATCATCATATATTCCAGCCTCTTCATTCATTAAAAAACTATATTTTGAACTGTTTTGTTTTAAATTCTTTAAATCAAGTGGAAAAATTTTTTCAAGTTCTATAGTTAAATTTTCTCCTCCATAAATAAATAACTGACCCATATGAGAAACATCAAAAATTCCAGAATGTTTTCTTGTAAATTTATGTTCTTCAATAATACCTTTACTATATTGTATGGGCATCTCGTAACCAGCAAACTCGACAAACTTAGCTTGATTTCTTTGGTGAAGATTATTTAAAGATGTTTTTTTTGTTTCCATATTAATTCTCATTAACCCCCTCTGTCTTTTTGCCTGAGAGATTTGCTCCTTCGGCGAGAATTATTCTCTTTCCAGAGTTAATATGGTCGGTCCTTTTGCCTGAGAGTTTCCGGGGTGGTTGCTCCTTCGGCCATACAATTTGATACTAATCTACATATCTTTTTGTACTGTCTTCCGATACCAAAAAAGAGTAACATAAAATAAGTTTTAATACAAACAAACTATTAGATCGAAAAAGAGTCAATAAAATTAGAATATTTATTTTTAATAAAAATACAATATCATACTAAATATGGAAAGATCAGAAATATTAAATGATTTAGCCGCTGTTTTTAGGTGGACAGCTAAACTTAATATGCACGAAGGAATTGCCAATCACTTTAGCGTATGTATGCCAGGTTCTGATGGAGATTTTTATATAAATGGAACCGGTATGCATTTCAGTAATATTAAAGCTAGCGACTTATTGCTAATTAAAAGTAAAAATTTTGAAGAAATGAAAAAAAAACCAGAAATTGTTGATCCCACAGCAATAAATATTCATGGAACTATTCATAAAAAAGTTCCAAATGC
>Ga0208407_1001604_pt1 | contig 10310 bp, 13 predicted proteins | sample ETNtaG_9_FD_185775 | JGI IMG/M metagenome (GOLD analysis project Ga0208407, IMG submission 185775) | Marine microbial and viral communities from oxygen minimum zone, Eastern Pacific Ocean - ETNP201406SV69 (SPAdes) (version 2) | ecosystem: Environmental > Aquatic > Marine > Oceanic ...
CGGATTAAACGGAGACCTATTCACTCCCAAAACCAGCCGACACAGACTCTCTGATCACCTTCCCCCCATCTCTGTTCCTCTTTCCAGACTTATGCAGCCCGCTCTATGACTCGGGAATCTAAATTCAGGGCACTAAATCTTCATGACCGCCTAGGAAATCAGGAGTTTCTTCCTCTGATCCAGGACTTGCAATGTCGATAGATAGAAACTCGCTGAAAATCGGCCATAGTGGACCCAACCAGTCTATTTCTGACATCAGAAGATCCACAACTGGGTGCTCCATTATCTCCTCCTCTGTAGATTCCTCATCGATGAATGGTAAATCAGTTGGCATATCTCGAAGAGCACCAATAAGGGCACGAACTCTTTCAGACGTGGCTTCCTCTATTTCTACAAGGCCCCCAACAAGGTCAAAGGCATCCTCGATGTGATTTGCAAGTGAATTTGGATCAAGAGGCCCAGATTCGGACTCTCCGACATCCATCGGCCCAAATACTACTCCTCCCAGATCGGTGTCAAACCACATTTCTCCTTGCCTTTCTCTTTTCAGTAGCCTTTGATGGACAGGGCCACCAAATGGCCCTAGAACAAAACCGCCATCAACTACCATGTGCTCAATTGTTTCGGGAATTTCCCTTACGGAACCTGTAATCAGAATCCTTCCGAAACTCTTCGACCCTTCGTCGCTGCTTTCCATGTCATGTGGACGTAGAACCCGAATTAGGCCAGAAGATTGGTGGATGCCGAGCCTCTCTTCGGTGTATTCTCTCACCTCTTCGTGCGGCTCAATTATCGTTACCGAGCCGTCTTTCCCTACGATCCTATCAATTATTGCAGCCAGATAACCTCCTTTCGAGCCAATCAGCATTATGTCTTGGCCCTCAATAATCTCAAGGTGATGAAGAAGGGTGGCTATCATGTGTGGTGCGGAAATGGTTCTCGTCCCTCCAAAGCCAGTAAACAGGAATGGCACCGGCATATCATTCCAGAATGGCTCTAGGTCGAAATCGGTGAAACCCGCAGGATCGACGTCTTCCATTGCAATTTTCGTCAATTCGTCAATAGGTACCCCAGCCGCTTCAAGCCTCTGGATTAATTCAGACATCTGCATGGACCCAACTCCCTCTGGTCAGTGATAACCACCATAGAGGATTTGAATGCATTGCCCCTCGGACCTCCTGGGGTCCGTGGTCTAGGGGTTATGACGTCGCTCTTACAAAGCGAAGATCGCAGGTTCAATTCCTGCCGGACCCACCAATAAATAATGCCATAGTTTGTCCCTGATAGTGATTTTTTTCTCACTGAAAAGGTCAATAGTGTGTGCTGGGACAGAATTTCGTGGTAGAAGAGGCTGCAGCCTTGGCTTCGAGACTGAAGCATCGCCTGACAAAGAAGGATTGGACCATCTCTACAGCCGAATCTTGTACTGGCGGCCTAATCTCATCACTACTTACCGATATCTCAGGGGCCAGCTCATGGTTCAAACAAGGTTGGATAGTATACTCAAACGAATCAAAGATGAGGGAATTGGGCGTCGAAAAGACTGCATTCGACGATGATGGTTCGGGCGCAGTATCCCACAAGGTGGCTGTTCAGATGGCTCGAGGTGCAAGATACAAGTCTGGTTCAAACGTCGCGATTGCAGTCACCGGTATCGCTGGTCCCGGCGGGGCGACCGAGGAAAAGGAAGTCGGGCGAGTCCATGTTGCGGTAATTGCGGAGGACTATTTCTTAGTTCGGAGGATGGATTTTGGCGAGAATGATCGTTTGGATAACAAGAGATCATTCGCCTCATTCGCTTTGAGGCTAGCTTTGGAAGCAATTGATAGGGTCGAGGAGGGGGCAAAAAGAGAAACTTCGCTAAGTAGCGATCCTGTTGAGGTAAACAAAGAAGATGAGCCTCGTGGAAAGGCCTCATTGCAAGGTACTGAGGAATGGGAAGGGGGGATTTCATGGGGCTCGGAAAAGAAAACAGTCTCCCAATCATTAAAGAAAATAGATCTAGCATCACTGACTGATTGGGACGAATAATCCTAAAATTTCATTTTACTAAGCGATACCATGAAGGGCGTCCACATACGACGTCCAGCGCATGCACTCGCCTAATTGGGAAGAGACATACAATCAACTCGTCGCAGCCGGGTTGATAGTTCAATCCAGTGCAGTGGAGAAATTGGGGAATCTTCAGAGCGTTATACCTCTGATAGAGGCCGCTAACTCATCTGGGATCAGGCTCTTGGATGCAAGCACAGTCGATGAATTACTGTCAATTTCTCCAACAGAACCAGTTGTATCATTAGAATCTAGCAATAAAAACTCCCAGACCACTCTCCCCAGGCCCGAACAAGAGTCATCACATGGCAGGGTTCTGGCCCCTATTCGCAGTCCTGAATCACTGCCTCCTAGACCCAGGACTTCATCTGGATTCAATGCCTCTGACTTCCCAATTGATGCTTCAGAGGTTGAATCAGATGTGGAAATTCATTTTGATATCACTGGTAATTCTTCTACTGAAGGAAAGCTTTCCGATATTCAGTCTTGCTTCAGGAGCCGTCTTGAACAGATTAGGGGCATGATGATTTCTCATGGCGTACTGCCCCGGCGTCCAATCAGCAATTCCGAGGCTTGGAAAAATAGGAAGAGATTCAATACTAAAGAATTGGAATTCACAATTATTGGACTTGCTAGCGATGTTAGGTGGACGCAAAATGGGTGGATGAGGTTCGTTCTGGAGGACGAGAGCACGCAAATCACCTGTATGCTCAAACCTCCATCAGAAGCCTCCCCGTTACACCCATCGCTGGATGGTTTGATGAACGATGAGATAATTGGGGTCAGTGGAAGCTTCTCTTCGGGAGAGAGGGACCCAATCATGTGGGCTAATGACATCCACAAGCCACCCTTAGTCCAACACTCAAAATCACAGGCCGGCGAGCACTCGGCTGTTTCGGCTGCATTCTTATCTGACGTTCATTTTGGAAGTAAGACATTCCTTGGGCCCCAATGGGAGAAAATGATTCACTGGTTCAAGAATGATCCTTTGGCAAGGACTGTGAAATACTTCGTTTTGAGTGGAGATGGGGTCGACGGTGTGGGAATTTATCCGGGCCAGGAAAGGCACCTTACCATCACAGACCTGTTCAACCAGTATGGGGAACTAGCAAGGATGCTGGAAGAAGTCCCCGATTGGGTTGACGTTGTGATGCTCCCTGGGAATCATGACGCGGTCCGCCCAGCAGAACCCCAGCCAGCGTTAGATCCCGAGATTCAGCAGGATTACTCCAACACAACATTCGTTGGAAACCCATGCGACTTCAGCTTGCATGGAGTCAGGATCCTGTCATATCACGGCAAGAGCATAGATGATTTCGTCGCTACACTTCGATCGGTCACTTACTCTAAGCCAGAGATGGCAATGCGGGCCATGCTTGAGAGAAGGCATCTCGCCCCATCCTGGGGTGGCAAGACTCCTCTTTCGCCAGAACCAGAGGATCGCTTGGTGATCCCTGTTGTCCCTGATATTTTCGTGACCGGGCACGTCCATGGCCACTTCGTTGGTGACCATAAGGGGACAATGATGGTCCATAGCTCTACTTGGCAAGACCAGACAGACTTCCAGAGAATGTTGGGATTCCAACCCAAGCCCTGCATCCTCACCGTGGTGAATCTGCATACATTCGCCACTGAGTCGATTAGTTTCATTTAGGCCGCAAGATCCTCACCAGGGAAAATAATGGGCCAAATCAACCTCAAATCTCTTTCCACTATTATTGGAACTCTAGCCGCTTCAAATGCTAACTTGGCTCTCTCCCTTCTAGGATTAAAACCGATGAACTGAGAACCTTCAATCATCATTGATAAGTCAGAGCTGGAATCGCCAATGGATATTATCTCGGAAGGATTGAAACCGTTTATTCTTGCAAGTTTCTCCACCATTAATCCCTTGTTGTGTGACAAGACCCTCGTTGGAAGGCCCCTGACTAGTAAACCATCTTCATCCCATTCGAACCCATTCGCCACCCAATCATCCACTTTCAGCATATTCGCAATCGCCCCAACGAACATATCTACTCCAGACGAAACGATTGCCACGAAAACTCCCCTATTCTGCAATCCCTCAACTACAGCCCTCGCACCTTGTATCAACCCAACTCCGCTGTAGCACCTCATTATGTCGTCTCTGTTGATTTCCGGACTGACCCCTCTCCAAAGTTGAATGTCATGCGCAACGAACTCTTCCTCAGAGATTTTACCATCCAAGAACATCTCTAGTTTCTCCTTATGCTTCCCCCCATCATCCTTCCCGGTCCCGAAATAATCGTGAATCAATTGCCACGATGATCCGTTATCTGACAACACCCCGTCACAGTCGAAAACCACAGCCCTGATCATATGAAACGCCTCAATTGCAGGAAGACGGCTATTAATTGGTCAGGTGGCTTGATTTGTCCGACTCCATCGGACCCTCCATGGAGGGGGTCGAAGAGTCTAACCGTGCAATCAAGGTAAAGATGCTATTTTTCGGCCCACTGGCTGAAAAAATGGGAACAAGAGAGATCGATGTTTCACTAATGGTCGGAACTTCGGTCGAAGAACTCGCCATGCAATTTGATTTCCTGGAAATGCTTTCTTCGGGGCTTAGGGTGGCTATTGACGGCCATCTTGAAACCGATCTATCCAGATTTCTTCATGACGCCGCCGAAGTGGCATTCTTGCCACCGGTTTCTGGCGGTTGAACGATTAAGATGCCAAAGCATTTGAAGAAGGCCCCCACACATCGCTCTGATAGCATGGCACTGGGCTCAACAGAAATCGTCATCCTGGTGGTTTTTGGCATCTTTCTATTTGGAGCCAATAAGATACCACAACTGGCAAGGGGAGTCGGTCGAGCCAAGGGTGAGTTTCACATGGGGATGAAAGAGGCATCAGAGATGGCTGCTATTGAGGACATGGACAGGGGCGGCATGACGGACGAAGTTTCCTCGGAACAAGAGTGATTACTTCTTGACAACTCTCAATTCTGATCCGCATTCCAAACACCTGCCTATTTCTTCCCCAGCAGGTCTGGTATTTTCTCCTCCCTCCGCTACGAAATCACAACCAATGCACCGAATTTCCCAATTCCAGACTTCTGAGATTCCTTCGGTTTCTACAGGGGACCATTTAATCCCAACTGAGCCACAGAGATTCTGTAGCCTGTAGTCATCGGTATGCATATGCCCATCCAACTCGATTGCGACGGCGAGTAGGTGTAAATCAGTCTCTGAGAGGCCATCCAAATCCCCAGTTTTTCTTGCCATAATGGTGGATTCTTGTATCGCATTGGCTGATGGAGATATCCAATTGATCCGGGCCGCTTCTAAGATCAACATCCTCTCGGGAGAGATTCGCTCTACTTCCCCTCTCTGGCTATTGACCACAAAACCCCCTTCCAACGCATCTATTGGCCAGTTTATTAGTGCAGAAGTGTCGAGAATTTTTGGTCTAGTCATGGAATGGCACCCCATAGGTGATTATGCCCCTGTTATCGGTTTTGCCCACCGTGGAATGAAGCAACGGTTATGTCACCGCCTTTCGACGAATCATCATGCTAGGGCAGATAACCGACTCTGTTGTTAGTTGGGGGAGCGGGTTCGGACTCGCCGGACTCGCCGTCGTTTCTGCCACCGAGGCCGCCCTTCAACCAGTCCCCCCCGATCTTCTTGTCATACCTATGTCATTGGATGCAGACGGGGAGTTCGAGCTCCTGATGGTATTCTTGGTTGCCACATTGTTCAGTGTCATAGGATCATTGGGGGGGTATGGAATTGGGCTTTATGCTGGAAGGCCTGCCATTGACAAACTCGCCAAGCCCTCACTTTCTCGGAAGTTGGATGAACTGATTGCTAGGTACGGTGATGCTGGCGTTTTCATCGCCGCCGTCTCTCCAATTCCATACAAACTACTTGCGTGGATGGCAGGGGCTGGAAGAATGGACATTCGAACCTTCGTTTCAGCTGGGATTTTTGGAAGAGGAATCAGATTCGGGATGGAGGTGCTGATAGTTGGATATTGGGGTGAACAATTTGTTCAGATGCTTGAAGAGCCCCTATTCTGGATCGTTGTTGGGGTGTTTTCAGTATTGGTTTTCGTCCCATTGAACAATTGGTGGAATGATCTGGATAAGCAAGTCGACGAGTACCCCCAATAGAACTGATTATGAGAAAGTAGCAACTCGGAAATATGCCGCTCCTGTGGTGTAGTTCGGTCCATCATTCCGGGTTTTCATCCCGGCGACCCGGGTTCAAATCCCGGCAGGAGCACCAATTTTCTTGCAAATCACACCTAACCGACAACACACGCGAGTTGAAATCACATCACCATCTGGCAGTAATGGGTGTTGACGTGACACTAGATGTAGAAGCAATTCGAGCCGACTTCCCAATACTTAGCAGGAAACTGCCTAATGGCAAGCAATTGGTCTACTTCGATAACGCAGCAACTTCTCAGAAGCCAAAGTGCGTAATCGATGCAATGTCCCAATACTACAGCGAGTACAACTCCAATGCTCACAGGGCAAACCACACTCTGGCCGATGAGGCAACCACTGCCCTTGAAAGCGCCAGAAGCTCAATCTCTTCCTACTTCGGAACTTCTCCCGATCAGATGGTCTACACAAGCGGTGCTACGGAGGCAATCAATCTTGTTTCTTATGCATGGGCAAGGGAGAACCTCTCCAAAGACGATGTAATCGTTCTTACAGAGATGGAACATCACGCCGATATCGTACCATGGCAGCAACTATCGAAGGAGAAGGGAGTCGAGGTCAGGTATGTGCCCATAGACACTGACTCATTTACCCTCGACATGGCTGCCTTCGAGATTGCTGTTGACGGGGCATCGCTGGTCTGTGTTGTTCACACTAGCAATGTTCTAGGAATTAGGAACCCAATTGAAAAAATCATCGAACTGTCTCACTCTAATGGCGCAAGAGTTCTGCTGGATTGTGCCCAGGGAGCCCCTCATGAGAAGATTCGATTCGATGATTCCGGTGTCGACTTTGTCGCAATTTCTGCTCACAAGATGGGTGGTCCCACTGGAATAGGATGCCTCCTAGTAAAGAAAGACGTCATGAGTCAGATGGGCCCTTTCATGACTGGCGGTTCTATGATAAAGACCGTGAGCACCCTAGGATCAACATTCCAAGAAGGGCATGCTTTGTTCGAGACAGGGACTCCAAGAATAGCGGAGGCAATTGGTTGGGGTGCTGCAGTAGAATGGCTGGAAAAGTTCGACATGAAAGATGTCCACTCCCATATCAACAAGATAGCCTCATGGACGGCTGAGAGAATTTCTAATATAGATGGAATCACAGTTTATGGAGACCCAAGCAGAAGCGACAGCAGCGGGGCAGTGTCCTTTCTTCATGACTCAATACAGTCTCAGGATCTCGCCCTTCTTCTCGATGAAGGCGGCTTTGCCGTCAGGACAGGCCACCATTGCGCACAACCCCTGATGGATGCACTCGGCGTCCCCTCAACCAACCGCGCCTCATTCTGGCTTTACAACACAATGGAGGAGGCAGAGGCCTTCGTAAACCATCTGGACTATGTTGTTGGCAGATTCTCCGACAAGTGATGAGCACTTTCAAGTTGGGTAGTCCCGACGCCATTTCATGACCGAGTCCAGAGACTGGCCTGAGAAGCTTGACCCAATCGTTGAGGAGTTCTCGGCTTGTTTTGACTCAATGGAGAGGTACGAGCTACTTTTCCAATATGCGAAGAAAAACCCATCACCATTGCCTCCCGGGGAATGGACTGAAGGAAACCAGGTTCACGGCTGCCAATCCCGAGCACATGTTTCCTGCTCCCTTGACGATGAGGGAAACTTCGTCCTAAGAGGGGGTGCAGATGCCCAGATCGTACAGGGCTTGATCGCAATAACGTCCATCGCAGTAAATGGCATGCATCCATCATATGTTTCAGAAATGAACCCAGTTTTCGCAGAGGAAATGGGGATCAAGTCTTCCCTAACTCCAAGTAGGGCAAATGGATTCCTGAACATGTTCAAGAGGGTCAAGGAAGAGGCAGGAATACTTTCAGGAGGGCAATAGTTTGGCTAACGAATCCGCAGTAATGGAGGCGCTATCCATTGTGGAAGATCCCGAATTAAATCTTAAGGTGACCGAGTTGGGGCTAATTTACTCTGTGAGAATCGAATCGGCACATGTCGAGGTAGATATGACACTGACAAGTCCTGGTTGCCCCGTTGCACCAGAGTTGATGGCCGCGGTACATAGGGCTGCACTAGCAACGGAGGGAATCGAAAGTGCTCACGTCAATCTGACATTCTCCCCTCCTTGGGATCCTCGCGTCCATGCCTCGGAGGACGCCAAGTTTGAGATGGGGATCTTTGACTAATTTGACTGTTGTTTTGCCGCAATCAACGTATTCCTCATCAGCATGGCTATGGTCATCGGGCCAACACCACCCGGAACCGGAGTCAACCATCCCGCTACCTCTGAGGCCCCTGGAGAAACATCTCCTGCTAGCCTTCCCTCGATTCTTGATATCCCTACGTCAATCACAAAGGCACCTGGCTTAACCCATTTTTCTCCAACCATGTGGGGCGACCCTACCGCCGCAACTAGTATGTCTGCCTCCCTACAAACGGACTCGATTTCTGCAGTCCTGGAATGCGCGATGGTGACAGTCGCATCGCTCCCTTTCTGTGCTAACATCAACGCCATAGGCATCCCCACTATCCTGGATCTGCCAAGAACTACTGCTCTCGAACCCTCGATTCTGAAACCACTGGCCTCTAGCATACTCATCACTCCAGAAGGGGTGCAAGGGAGCAAGCCACCAGAATCACCTTGAACTAGTCGTCCAAGATTAGTTGGATGAAAACCATCAACGTCCTTTTGAGGCAGTATTGAGGATGCTATTGCCAACTCGTCTATGCCGTTGGGTGCTGGGCTTTGGACCAGTATTCCATGAATGCTAGGGTCAGAATTCAAACGTTCAACAACTTCGACAATCTCCTCTAGAGTTGAGGTTGCGGGCAAATCCACCCTAGTGCTCTGTATCCCGCAACGCTCACACGCTCTCTCTTTGTTTCTGACATATACCTGACTTGCCGGATCATCTCCCGCAATTACAACTGCAAGGTGCGGCTCAACGCCTCTTTCCTTCAGTTCGGATACTTCGTTGGCTACATCCCGCTGAATATCTAAGCTGAGTGATTTGCCATCAACAATGTGTGCGCCCACATCGGGTCGTAAGTCACTATACATTTGACGATTGGCTCAAATCGGTGTCCAGAAACCCAACGCTCTCGCTACACACCAGCCAGACCACCCTTCGAAAACTGCAAAGGCACCCCCCCCGACAAGTCCTACAGGGATCAGCCATACCATCCATGTTTCCAAATCGGCTAGGATCAGCATTCCGGATAACACGAATCCTGCAATTATTCCGTAAATCCCATACTTCAGCCGATATGCCTTGCCCCTAGCATCGATATTGCACTCAAATGCCACGAATCTTCCGGATTCGACACTACTAAAAAATGCACTTCCCCAGTACTCAGAGCCCCAACAAAATGACAATGTCGAGAAATCTGGAGCCCCAGGAGGGATTTGAACCCCCGGCCGTCTGATTACAAATCAGATGCTCTACCGAGCTGAGCTACTGAGGCGTGCTTCTGGCTACCCTATCCCCCACTTGAACCCTGCACATACCTCATCTCCTCAAAAGCGCTGATATTCAACCTCATTGTCCAAGACACATGGGCACTCTTCGTGGCGTCTCGAATCGTAGACTAAACGTCATAATTTCAGCTTGGATTTGTATTGCATTGGGGTCTGGCATTATCCTCTATGACAATTCCATGTTCGCCATGTCGATTTCTGCTCCGTTGTCTGTTGGGGGAATAATTCTACTAATCCTCGGGCTCTCAATGGATGACGAATCAGGAAAAACAGAATCAACACACGAATCTTGGTCTCCGAGCCCCTCATACTTGCCCGATGCCGGTCGCCCAATGTTCAGAATTGACACCACTCTTGACGAACCAATCAGAACTTCGATATTATGTGGAAGATGTGCAAATATCGACTTGGTCGAAGGAAAAAAGCCAAGCCGATTCAGTTGTCCTTCATGTGGTACAGAACTATGGGGGTCAGAGGAAGAATGACTCCGGAAAAACAAATGAACTCGGTAATGGTCAAGTGTTGATTACTTCTGGAATGGCTGGAGATGCAGAATGAATCTGGGCAATAATGAGCGGAGAATGCTCAAGTGCATGCTTTCCGAACCCAATGAGAGATG
>Ga0208407_1001612_pt1 | contig 10289 bp, 3 predicted proteins | sample ETNtaG_9_FD_185775 | JGI IMG/M metagenome (GOLD analysis project Ga0208407, IMG submission 185775) | Marine microbial and viral communities from oxygen minimum zone, Eastern Pacific Ocean - ETNP201406SV69 (SPAdes) (version 2) | ecosystem: Environmental > Aquatic > Marine > Oceanic ...
CTCAATGTTAGGTTTGAGTTCAGAGTTAGAAAAGAAACCCAAGCAATTGTCTGGTGGACAGAGGCAGAGAGTTGCTTTGGGTCGAGCCTTAATCAAGAGGCCAAAAGTTCTCTTGATGGATGAACCTCTATCTAACCTAGATGCAGAACTTCGTCAACAAATGCGAGTAGAAATTCGCAGATTACATGATGAATTAGGAATGACCACTGTCTATGTTACTCATGATCAAATTGAGGCAATGACACTTGCAGATCGTATAGCTGTATTGAATGAAGGTGAACTTCAACAACATGCACCTCCTATGGATGTTTATCGTAATCCTTCAAATCCATTTATCGAAGGATTCCTTTGTGATCATTTGAACGATATTGTTGAAACTGCGAATAGCTTATTTGGTGAGGAAGAATAGTATGAGATACGCAGTTTTCTTTACGATGTTGATGCTATTTTCTGTTTTGCCTTTAGTGGCAATTGAGGCAGAACCATCACCAATTCGTCAAAGAGATTCTATGATTGAATTCACATGGGAGGGAACTGCATCAACGGTTGAAGTATCTGGCGAGTGGGATGATTGGGGTTCAAGAAATACTCTATCTGAAATGAATAATGTTTGGACCATTTCAATGAACATTAATCCAGGGATGTATTGCTACAAATTGATAATTGACGATGAGTGGCTTTTCGATCCGACCCAAAGTTATCGCGGATATTGTGGGGGTGTAGAGAACAGTATTGTTAGAGTTCAGGATTATTCTCAACCAATGTTTTCTCATCAAATGAATGAGGATACATTGACTGTTTTCTGGCATGCTGGTTCAACGGGGACTGGTCCTTTGGAAACCCCTTCTGCACTGAATGCTTCAGTGTGGGATGCAGCGAATTGGACATGGACTCTTGATCTCAGCGGGCTTTCAAATGGGAAACACACGATTCACATTGAAGGAGTAGATGCTTCTGGGATCCCTGCTGATGATCTTCTTCTCCCTTTCTGGATTGGTGAAGAATCTGAATTCATTTGGGAAGATGCTTTGATCTATATGGTGATGACCGATCGCTTCGTAAACGGAAACCAATCTAATGATCCATCAGAAATCCAAGGGGTTGCTCAAGGTGCCGATTGGATGGGAGGGGATTTGGCAGGTGTTACCAACATGATTCAATCTGGGCATTTCACAAATCTAGGAGTCAATGCATTGTGGCTCACGCCATTCAATGAGGCTGCAAATGGGACTGGACTTGCAGCAGATGGTGTGCATGAAGTTTCTGCATACCATGGGTATTGGCCTGTAGAACCGCGAAGTATTGACCCTCGTCTTGGCACGCCAGAGGAATTGTATGAATTGGTTGATGCAGCTCATGCTCAGGGAATCCGAATCATGGGCGATTTTGTTGTAAATCATGTTCACCAAGATCATCCTTACCATGCCAATCATCCTGATTGGTTTAACCAAGGATGTATTTGTGGAGAGGAGAACTGTGATTGGACCGATCATCGACTTGATTGTCTGTTTAGGGACTATATGCCCGATCTGAATTGGAAGGATAGAAATGCCTCTGAACAAATGATTGAAGATATTCTTTGGTGGATTGAAACATATGATTTAGACGGAGGCCGAATTGATGCTGTTAAGCATGTAGATGACCTTGCAATTACCAATCTAGCAGTTCGAATCAATGAGAGATTCGAGACTGCTGGAACAGATATCTATCTCAAGGGCGAAACAGCAATGGGTTGGTCTGGACACGACCTTGCTTCAAACTCTGAACAATATGGGACAATAAATCGATACATTGGCCCTAATTCGTTAGATGGTCAAGCAGATTTCGTTCTCTATCATGCAACGTCTGATCGCGTTTTTGCTACTGGTGAGGAGGATTACATCCATCTTGATTATTGGACCGCTCGAAGTCAAGATCAATATGTCGAAGGTTCGGTAATGGTTCCATTCGTTGGAAGCCATGATGTATCTCGTTTCTCATCACGTGCAGATCCTGGAACTGCCGATGAATCGAATCAATGGGTAGAACAAGGTCTACCTGGTCAACCTGGAACAGATGATCCATATCGTGCTTCGCTTCAAGCACATGGTTGGTTATTGACTACTCCTGGCGCTCCGATGATTTACATGGGTGATGAGTATGGAGAATACGGGGGGGCAGATCCAGATAATCGTCACATGTGGCGAGATAATCAGTTGCTCAATGAAAGAGAAAGAAACCTCCAAGAGAATATTAGTCAACTTGGAGTTCTTCGTTCTGAACTCGAATCTTTACGCCGTGGTGGTTATCAATCAATCTTCAATTCCTCCGATGTAGTTGTCTACCAACGTTCAACTGGCCCAGATTCTAGTCTTGTTGCTTTGAATAGAGGGGCATCAAGTGTATCTGTTGATGTAGGAACTGAATTCAATGATCATTCCACCGTTTTTGGAACAGGAACTCTTGAGAATGGAACAAATTTACTTCATCTGTCTCAGCATAGTGTTACAGTACTAACCAACGAAACATCGTATTTTGAATCGAACATCACGAGCCCTGAGCGAGAACCCGATAGTCATTGCTTAATTGTTGAAAATTTAACGGTGAATGAAACATTATACATTACCCTTGAAATGACAAATATCTGTGATAAAGGGATAAATTATCCTGGGGTAAATGCTACTGCAAATAATCCACTTGTAGAAGGATTTCCGGGTATATTTGAGTGGTATTATCTCATATTCGCAAATTCTACTTACAATTATTCATGGCAACTGATATTGAATGAAACAATACCAAACGGTAGTGAAATTATCTTGACGTTTGAAGCTGCAATTCTAAATTGTGGACCCTCAGAATTGTTTTTCCATGATTGTCCTAATTCAATACTGAATTACTCCTTCGTTGTTGAATGGCCAGAACCAGAACCAGAACCAGAACCAGAGCCAGAGCCAGAACCAGAACCAGAGCCAGAGCCAGAGCCAGAGCCAGAGCCAGAGCCTGAGCCAGAGCCTGAGCCAGAGCCAGAGCCTACATGTATTGATGGCGAAACTCGTCCTGCTGAAGATGGATGCAACGATTGTTTCTGTACTGATGGCGCATGGTCGTGTACTGAAATAGCTTGTAGCCCGGATACCGATGATTCATCCAATGATTCTGATTTGGAATCCGAAGAAAGTCTGATTTCGATGAGTTATGCACCTTTGATTGTAATTGGTATCATAGTTGGAGTAATTGCTATTCTTTTGTTACGTTCACGCGAATCAATTTAGTCTTCCACTATCCTTTATTGCTGTTCTAAACCAATCGATTTCCGCATCATTTAGATCGTCCCATTTACATTTCCAAGACCAATTTCCTTCTTTTGTTCCAGGTGTATTCATTCTAGCTTCTGACCCCAATTTTAGAACATCTTGTAAAGGAATTATTGCTAAATTCGATACAGAATTTAGAGCCTCTTTTACTGTTTCATCTACTGGTTTGACACCCCAACCAACTGTGGTATCGTTATCATGCGTCCCCGTGTAGACTACGGTATCCTCGGTATGATTTTCAGGACGGTGAGGGTTGTTTTTATCATTGGTTGCAAATTGTAGTATTGCCATTCCTGGAAGTCTATGCTGTTTTCTTAATTCAGTTACACTTTCTGGAATAATTCCAAGATCTTCTGCAACAATTTCACCTTGAATTTCTGAGAGGATTGCCTGTAGAAAATCATCACCAGGTCCCTTTTCCCAAGTTCCATGTTCTGCAGTAGGATGATGGGCAGGAATAGACCATGCAGAATCAATTGCTCGAAAATGATCTATTCTTACAATATCGAAGAGATTGAACATTCTTTTCATTCGTTCTTTCCACCAATTGAATCCGTCTTCACGATGAATGGGCCAATTATAGAGAGGAGTCCCCCATCTTTGGCCAGTAGGTGAGAAATAATCTGGAGGCACACCCGATACATGTGAAGGCCGCCCATTTCCATCTAAATTGAAATGATTTGGAGCGGCCCAAACATCTGCTGAGTCGTGGGCAACAAAAAATGGGATATCTCCAAAGAGCCTAATTCCTGAAGCCGATGCAGTTTCTCTAAGATGCATCCATTCCTGTTCAAATTGAAATTGCTGAAGTCGAATTGTTTCGATGATTTCTTCCTCTGACTCTAATACTTCATTCATCGTATTCTTCTCACGATTTCGAAATTCTGCTGGCCATTCTGTCCACGCTTTCCCGTCGAATCGATTTTTCAATGCATTGAATAGAGCATAGTCATCTAGCCAATGAGTATTAATTTCACAAAAAATCTTGTAGTCTTTCTTTGATACAGATTGTTGATTATCTTCAAGAAATCCATTCCATCCAGCGAAAGCAGAAGTTGACGAGTATGGTGATCCGAATCTATCAGGTGGGTGTAGGGGCAACATTTGCCAAACCCCAATACCCATTTTTTTCAAAAATTCACAGAATTTCAAGGCCCCATTTTCTCCTAGATTGGAATCGGGTAGACTGGTTAGATGGCAGAGGATTCCCACATGTTTCTGAGGAATCATGTTCTGCACCTATATGGAATCAAAAGCATCGTAAAAACGTCGATAATCACTAATCATTCTAGCACCTGTGAAGCGCGCACTGGTGCAAATTGCAGATCTCATCATATGAGCCCAACGCTCATCCCCTTCTTCCCAAGTAGGTAATACTTCATTCTCAAGAACATTGTACAGGGCTTCAACATCACGGGTATCATTTCTGTCATCTTCTGACTCTCCAATCCCCCAGCCATTAACTCCATGTTCACAAGCTTCAGGCCACCACCCATCTAGAATTGAACAGTTAGGGACTCCATTCATTGCTGCTTTCATCCCACTAGTCCCAGATGCCTCCATGGGCCGTACAGGATTATTCAACCAGATGTCTACACCAGCAGTCATTGCTAAACCAGTTGCCATAGAATAATCTTCTAAAAATGCAACCGGAATTTTTTCAGCGACTTGTTCTGCACCTGCAAAGATGTCACGGATTAGTTGTTTTCCACCCTCATCCTTTGGATGTGCCTTTCCAGCGAAAACAAATTGTATTTTTCCAGCACCAATTTTTTGTAATCTTTCAATATCACTGAAAACTAAATTGGCACGCTTGTATGTTGCAAAACGGCGGGCGAAACCAATTGTTAAACGGCTTGAATCTAATTTCACCCCCGTACTAACATGTACGAGTTCTCTCAAAATTGACCGAGCATTACTGCGAGCTAAAATCAGGGATTCATCAGGAATCTTTCCAGCATGAGCAAGGATTGTGGGGTCTTCTCTCCATCCCGATAAATGCGCATCGTACACTTTTGCCATTGGAAGGGAAGTCCAAGTAATGTGGTGAACTCCATTTGTTATTGGCTCAATATGAGTTCCCTCAAACATGGAAGAAGCAACCCAAGCGTTAAGATTTGAAACTGCATTTACACTGCCTGCTAGTGCAATTCCTAAATGACTCATTGAACAATGTTCTTCACCACCTAATTGTCTACAATCTTGAGGGAGAATATCCCCAAGAACTTCCTCAACATCAGGCCATGAAAAACGGTCGTGACCTGCAGGAACTGGGGTATGAGTTGTGAATAAGGATCGGCCGGATAATTCTTCACGGCTCCAACCTTGATTCAACATTTCTAACATAGCAAAAGTGCAATGCCCCTCATTTAGGTGCAAACCAGTGATATTATGGCCCAATTGTTGTAATGCACGAATACCACCCACGCCAAGTAAGTACTCTTGACGAATTCGTGTTTTATCATCACCTCCATACAACCTATTTCCTAATATTGAATGTTCATCTGAATTTTCTGCATGCCTAGTATCCAAGAAATATGTGGAGATTCCTTTGATTTTGTATAACCAAACTTTGGAATGAAGAATCTCGCCATCTAGGGGCAATGAAATTTCAATTCCAGTATCGCAAAGGTACTCTTCGGGATTGATCTCGCCATAGGTTTCTGTTTGGTTGCCCCTTTCATCCAAATGTTGTCGGCCGTAACCTTGGCGGTAAAGCAATGTTACTGCTACTAAATCCAGTCCAGCATCTGCTGCTGATTTGATGTGGTCTCCTGCTAGAACACCTAGTCCGCCTGAATATGTATGAAGTCGGCTTTCGAAGCCTACTTCTGCTGAAAGATATGCGACGGCCATGCACTACTCACCTGCTCTCAAGTGCCCCAATCCGCTTGTACCGGTATTTATTCCATCCTCTCAGAAGATGACTTTTTTGAATGTAGAATAATATGATAGGGGCGGCACGGAAGTACATGGATGCGATTCCGGGACCAAGGTCTAGAATTGCACTTTCTCTTGTACTTGCAATGATGTTGCCCACATTTCTTGGGATTGTAAATGCAACAACTCCCGATGATATCCAAATTAATGGCGATTTATCTGATTGGCCCAGTTCAACCAATATGGGGGTTGATGCAAATGGAATCTCCCTCCATTTAACATGGAATTCAACCCACTTATTTGTGGGATGGAATGGGACAAATTGGGCTTCAAATGAAGAAGGAGCTGATTTGTTTGTCTATCTGAATACTACTTCGGGAGGCACATCACTTTCCAAGGGATGGGGTTATTCCCACGTACTCCCATTTGCTGCAGATTATGCATTGGTCCTTGAGGACTCAGATTATCATGCTATATTGGAGGAACAAGATAGTGTATGGCATACTACTCATGAGGAGAATTTGGTAACAAATACTCACACATTCCCTGGTGAACGATACATAGGCTGGGAAAATAATATGCAGACAGAGATAGCAATTCCATGGTCAACCATCGGAGAACCGAAATCAGTAGATTTTGTTGTTTGGGCCCAGTGGCAGGATGAAGGACATGTGTGGTCTTCTTTTCCACCTCCAAACCCAGCATCATCGAATGGTGCAGAGACATTTACACATATGTATCACCTTCCTGATCGAAATGCATCTGTCGATCCATCATCAATGGAGATTCATGCAAGTTCTGGAGTGAGTAAGGCAGATGATGCATTGAATGTAGCAATAGTTTTCCATCAACACCAACCGTATTACAAGAACAAATTGACGGGGATGTTTGAACTTCCATGGGTTCGAGTTCACGCGATGACAGAGTATGTTGATTCACCTGGTATTTTGGCTCAGTATCCTGAAACTCAAGTCACATACAACCTTGTTCCCTCATTCCTTGAGCAACTTGTTGATTATCATCGAAATGAGACTCCAGACATTCACACTGATTTCGCACGTAGGGCATGGCCGACGAATCAGAATGGCACAGTTGCCGACTATCCTAATGCTACAGAATTAGAATTACACACAATGCAATTCCAGTCATTCTGGAATAGTGGTTGGATTTACAACGTTTCATCTGAAGATCCGAATGCATGGGTCTTGCCAGCTAGTCTACGTTACAAAGAGCTGTACGATGCTACATTACACAATTTGAAACCAGCGACTATTATGGAGGACACACTTCTTTCCCCTCAAGATTTACTTGATCTTCAAGTCCTTTGGTATCTCTTTCAATTTTCACCAGATTATGTTCAAGGAGAATATTCTGCATTTTTTACCGAATCTAATGGCACTCCATCACAGTCAGATCAGGGTTTGATGGATTTATTCACCAAGGGGCGAGAGTATACTCCTGCAGATCTCTCCTATGTTATTGATCAGCAGCATGCACACATGGGCAATGTTTTGCCGATGTATAGTCAACTTGCATCTAGAGGCCAAGTGGAACTTACAACCACCCCCTACTATCACCCTATAATGCCTCTACTGATGATGGATGGCTGGACTTTTGAGGATGGAATCAGAGTCAATAAGGATGCATGGCCCGATGATGTCACAACCCATCTAACCAATGGAATGAATTTGTTTGAGGCAGAATTGGGTTTCCGTCCGACAGGCATGTGGCCATCTGAACAAGCAGTATCTCCACCGATGGTTCAACCCGTTTCTGATGTTGGAATTGAATGGATGATCACTGATGAAGAGATTCTATCTAAATCAACAACCTCATCCGGAGGTTCAATCGATGTTGATGATGCAGCTCAATTAGCGACTCCATGGATTGTTGAAGGAGATAGTGGGGGAGAAGTTGCAGTTATCTTCCGTGATAGAGTAATTTCCGATCGTTTGGCCTTCCAGTATGGATCAATGACTCCTGAGGCTGCTGTGACTGATTTCTTGTCGTACCTCGATGCAATTCGTGCAGAATTGATTGAAGCAGGAGAGGATCCAAGTGAACATTTGTTGACAGTTGCAATGGATGGTGAGAATTGGATGTTTATGTCTGAATTCCAGCATAATGATAACGCTCGTCCATTTGTACATGAATGGTATTCTCGTCTTTCATCTCATCCTACCGTTGTGACTACTACACCTTCTGCATTCTTAGCTCAGAACCATACTCTCCCTCGAATTGACACGATTGGAACAGGGTCATGGATTGATGGCACTCTAAGCACTTGGGCAGGAGAGGCCGATGAGAGTCTTGCTTGGCAACGATTAGTGGAAGCGAGAAATGTATTGGTCGATTTTGAGTCGCAGAATCCAGATGCATCTGGCCTAGAACTTGCTTGGGAGTCACTCTACATTGCAGAAGGAAGTGACTGGTATTGGTGGTATGGATTAGACCAAGATAGTGGCTATGATGAGATGTGGGATGTTTTGTTCAAAGTTCATCTCTCAAACATCTACCGAGCAATCAACCTTGATCTACCTCCATATTTGCAGGATCTTTGGACAAATCCTGCATTGCCTGATCAGGCAGCTAGTGGCATCATAGAGCCAATGATTGACGGGATTGCATTACCTGGTGAATGGGATGGAGCTGCAATTTATTCTGCGGATTCTGTTGATGGCGGAGACCTCGATATTGATTCATTCCATTTGGGTTATGATGCCTCAAATCTCTACATCAGAGTGGATATGAACGGACCAGATGAAATTGAATCATTAAATCAGACTAGAGATGCGGACTTAGCAATCTATTTCATGCAACCTAATGCACAGAATTTCAATGAAGTTGAAACGAATTTCAGGACTTATTATGGGAATCAAATTCTAGGATTTCCTGCCAAGAAGATGGTTGCATTTGACTTTGAACAACTACGTGAGGATGGCCAATCTAAGTGGAATTTATTCGATGCTCGAGGAAAGATAGGAGATAACGAACAATGGGCCTTGGAAGGGTCATCAATACTAGGTGGATGTGCTGGTAACGAGATATACGAATTCATGATTCCCTGGTCTGATTTGGGACTCGCTCCCCGATATACTACTCGTATCAAGGTGGTTTCGGCATGGGCGGATTCCCTCGCATATGGAGATGGACAGGATCTTGAGATCGCCCCCCCAGCTCCCGCTGAGATAGTCCTCCCTGATCTTGAAGAGTGGGTGACTTTGCTTGAATTTGATGACCCAACAGGCGATGAAAATGGAGATGGAAATTACATCTATCCTCTAGCTAGCGATTTCACACCTGGAAACGGCCTCTTTGATGGAACTTCGATGCGCATTAGTCAGAGTTCATGGAATGCTCGCTTTGAGATTGAGATGGAGGAGATGACCGATTATTGGAGTCTCTCTAATGGATTTAGTCATCAGATTGTCCAAATTTATGTTGACCAAGGTGATACTTCTTCTGGGCGCACAGAGATGCTCGAAGGTGCAAATGCTATAGTTCATCCAGATTGGGCATGGGAAGTGGCAATATCTGCAACTGGTGATCCAGGTGCTGTGAAGGCGGTTAATGCAGCAACAGGAGAGACTAGTGCCAAAGGTATCGAAGTCTCTGGAGATGTTGAAACAAAGACAATTTCAATTACAGTCTCAAAGAACGTGATTGGTCAAGATGTCCCCAATTATCGTTTCATTGTCATTCTAGGAAGTCAAGATGGATTTGGTTCTGGCAAGTGGAGGGATGTAGATGCTACTGCCAAGACTTGGCGTTTCGGTGGAGGTGCTGATCCTTCTACTGTTGATGGTAAAGATTACGACCCGAATATCCTCGATGTAATGCTTCCTGAAGGAGACCAAGCAGCCATGTTAGGCGCTTATGATGTCTCATCCCAACAATATGCAATTCTGACAGGTTTTGAACTCCCTGAGGTCGCACAACAAGTGTATGGTGCAAAGGTTGCAGGAACAACAGCCAATTCTGCAATTCTTGAATGGTCTACTACACAACCTGAAGGAGGAATAGTTTCCTGCTCTACAGGTGACACTGTGCTTGGAGAATGGAATGAATCATTGATTTCTTCTTCTGGTGCTGCTTCACTTTCACATACAGTACAAC
>Ga0208407_1001614_pt1 | contig 10284 bp, 7 predicted proteins | sample ETNtaG_9_FD_185775 | JGI IMG/M metagenome (GOLD analysis project Ga0208407, IMG submission 185775) | Marine microbial and viral communities from oxygen minimum zone, Eastern Pacific Ocean - ETNP201406SV69 (SPAdes) (version 2) | ecosystem: Environmental > Aquatic > Marine > Oceanic ...
CATATCCAAACCCATCTTTTCCACTAGCTTTATTTATGATTCTACCTTCAATGACTCCATCCTCAGAGAGTTCCGAATTAGAATCTACAAAAGCTAACACAGTTCTGAATCTAGCTCTCCTTTTATCATAAGGAATACCTTTTAAAGCATTTAGCATTTTATTTACATTATCTTCAAAGGTGGCATTTTCACCTGCAAATCTTGCAGAATAAACCCCCGGAGCACCATTTAATGCATCCACTTCCAATCCAGTGTCATCTGCAAGAGATGGAAGTCCTGTTATTTCATGAACCGTCCTTGCTTTGATTAATGCATTTTCAATGAGTGTTGTTCCCGTTTCTTCAATGGATTTAATCTCCGGAAATTGGTTCAAACCTATGAAGGTCACACCTAATCTGGATAAAATAAATTTCATCTCAGTTTGTTTATGAATATTATGTGTAGCCAGAACCAATGTTTTCCGTCGAGACATGATAAACGAAACCCTTCTAAAAAATGCCGGGAAACCTATAAGAAAACAAGGGTTGAAACAAGAAATAAGTCTTTCTCTTATTTTCACATTAATTCTTTTTGTTTTAGAAAAACCCTCCGGTAATTTTTCCCCGCTTTTTTTTATAGATACCTAATCCTTATGTGGCCTGGTAGCTCAGTTGGTAGAGCAGAGGACTGAAAATCCTTGTGTCGCTGGTTCGATTCCGGCCCGGGCCACTCTTAATTTATAAATCGATAGAAAATTTAGATATAAATATACCCCCTAGTCTAGATTTCTGATTCATTCTTATAGAATAAAACATGTGAATCAAACTTTATTAAATAATTTTCAGGAATTTTTGAATATTTATTATATGAAGGCTAGCAGTTGCTAAATGGGTGAGGGATAAAAAAACTATCTTAATTGACAGAAGGCTTTATTCTACCCATTCACAGATGAAAATATTAGTGTCTCCACGTTTTTTCTGATTGCGGTTTGATGCAAATACAAGATATTTACCATCTTTGCTGAACATTGGAAAGCCATCAAAACCATCAAAATAGGTTATTCGTTCTAGGCCTGTTCCATCTACATTTATTGTATAAAGATCAAAATCACGGCCCTTTTCATCATGAACGTTAGAAGAAAATATTATTTTTTTTCCATTAGGGTGAAAGAACGGACCAAAATTTGCGGCGCCATTATCTGTTATCTGTTTTTTATTCGTTCCATCAGAATTCATAGTCCAAATTTGTAACGCCATTGGGCGAATTGCATTTGATGAAAGCAAGGTTTTGTAGTCTGAAATTTCCTTTTCGGACTCCGGATAGTATGCACGCCAAACTATTTTTGAACCGTCAGAATTGTAAAATGCGCCTCCATCATAACCTAACCTCTCGGTCAACTGCTTTTTCCCAGTACCATCGGGGTTCATAGTCCACAGTTCTAAATCTCCTGTTGCAATAGATGTGTAAATGATCTTTTGGCCATCAAAAGAATATACTGCTTCGGCATCATACCCAGGTGCATCAGTCAATCTCTTCAGGTTGTTACCATTTTTCGAAGCCCGGAAAATATCGAACCCGGGGTACAGTTTCCAAATATAGCCCATGCTAAAATCCGGTTTTGGCGGACAGTCCGAATCAGTCAGATGGGTTGAAGCGTAAATGATGCCGTCATCATTCGGATATTGAAAAAAACTACATGTAGTTACTCCATCACCCGTTGAAACCATTTCAGATGATCCTGAAGCAATATTCATGATATAAATTTGATCACAAAGGCTGTCTCCATCATGAGCCTGGAAAATCAGTTTTTTTCCATCCGCACTAAAATATGCTTCTGCATTTTCGCCTGAGAAAGTCAGTTGGCGAAGATTTTTAAAATGTCCTTCACCATCTTGTATCAAATGATTAGAATATTCTGATGTTTTTACACATCCTGGAATTACTAATAAAGGTAATAATCCACTTAGAACCATCACCATAGAAAACCAGAATATTCTAAGGACCGGAGAACGTCCAATCCTTAGAATATTTTTTTCTTTAATCATCTATTTTAAAGAGATGTATACTTATATGAAATCACCCCGCTAACATATTCGATAAACTGGATCTTATAGGTTGTGTGGCCTGATGGTTCATAAACTACAAATACTCTGTCTGGACTGCTAACAGAAACGACATGAGTTGTAGCGTCATAGTGTAAAACCTCATTCGTTCCACCATATTGTACAACGGTTGGATCCTGAAAATAGTCTGTCATAAATGTCTCTGGACTAGATTCCATATCATCAAATAAGGTCCCTGTATATTCAGCAGCATAGACCGTGCCAAGTACAAGACTGGGCATCATGTACGTCGTTGGTCCAGCAGAGATAGGAAGCATCTGAAAAGACATATGCCATAATCCAGAAGAATCTACTTCTGCTCCTGCTACAAGATCATAGTAAAATCCAGCAGCACCTTCAGCATCAATATCGTGTGTTATTACTTCTGTTGATGAAAGATCGGGGTCATTATCATTATCAGCAGATTTTTTGTCCTCACAACCGATTAGAATTAAACCCAAAATAGTGGTCATCAGTGTTACTTGTTTCATGTTATTTCCTTTTTTTGTTTGTATTTATTTCAATGTATGCGGTCCGACCAATGTATGGACCATAGGACCGATTGATGTGATTACCAATATTTTTTGATCCAAGAACAATTTGATATTCTGGATCTATATTATATATAATTTGAAAATCACCCATGATGTAAGCATTTATCGGGCCAGATGATGAAATATAGTCTCCCGATGCTGGATCAAACTCTTGTGGAAAATATTCTCCGATCCCTTTTAGGGTTAGCGCAAACAGAAATTTTTGTTTCCCGGGAGCATAGGCTATTCTACTGCCAATTGAAATCGGCATAGTGTTGGGAATCTGTTTTCCGGTCTCATCTTTATTTTTTACATAGTTTAGGGTGATGCTGGATGAGATTGCGTTTGTAATGGTCCATTTTGTGATCAACTCTAATCCTGTAAAGTATGCTTTTTCAATATTACGATAGCTTAAAACACCTGATTCTAAAGCGTAGTCTTTTATAAGGTTTGAAAAACTGTTGTGGTAAATAAGAGCGCTAGCCTGGAAATTATTTTTATTTCTGTACTCAGCGCCTACAGTGATGCCCCTAGAGACTTCGGGCTTTAGGCTGGGGTTACCTTTTACGGTGTATCCAAACTGTATGTGCTCCCAGTCAATTAATGTTTCCATGAAAGATGGTGCTCTGAATCCATGACCATAAGCAGCACGATAGGTCCAGTTCGCAGATGTTTTGTGTGCGATTGCAAGTCGGGGACTTACAACGGTTGTGTCTCCATACTTGTCTAACCTTAAACCTGAGACCAGGTCTAGTCTTGGCAATATATTCCAAGCAACCTGATTAAAAACTCCAATTATATCTTTATCTTGTTCACCACCAGTAATTCGATCGCTTTCGTATCGCGGTCTTGAAAACTCTAAACCACCATTTAGTGTTAAACTTTTAAGGCCGCGTTTGAACAAAAGTTCGTACTCAGTATTATCCTCTATGGACATATCATCTTTTTCTTCCAAGCCGTTATTATTTGTTACTGCATATTCTCTGATATAGTCTGCTTTTCTTATTGTTTGCTCTATAGAGCTTTGATCATTTATCTGCCAGGAATGTGTAAGTGTGAACTGGCTACGGTCAATGGTTGTGGCGTTTGTGTAAAGCACGGTACCACTTGATAGTCTGGTTTTACCGTTGTCTTTCTGGTTGAAATATTGATGAGAAATATGAATATCATGCTCATCAATTTTCCAACTTAGATCTGTGTTCAGGTTAAGCTTATCTATCTGATCCGCGCTAATGTATTCAAACTGCTGACCTTTGGTAAAATGTTGGTAGGTAAGGTCATTAGAGAGAGTGATGTTTTTGAATGGCAGAACAAGACTCCCTTTTACTATAGAGTTAACTGGCTCACTAGAAATCTCGCTTGGTGTTCCACCAAAGCTGCTCGCTCTATAGCTTAAATCTAGGCTTGGAAATTCATTTGAATCATCTGTAATAATATTGATTACTCCGCCCATTGCATCTGTACCGTATACCGCAGACCCCGGTCCTTTTATGATCTCTATTTTTTTTATACGGTTAGTTGATACCTGGTTAAGATCAACACGATTATTAAAGCGCCCAGTAATAGGCTGATTGTCTTTCAGGATTAGAATATATCTAGAGTCAAGACCGAGCATGTTGAAGATTGAACCCCCATCAACATTTACTGAAGTTGATACACCCGCTCTTTGAGCAAGTAGTTCACTGATCGTGATCGCACCAGATTCGATGATCTCTTTTTTGCCAATCACCTCTGTCGCAATAGGAACATCTCGAAGAAAATACCCGCTTCTGGTACTGGTTACTACCACATCATTCATCTGGAGCAAGGTCTCTTCCAGGATGATAACAATCCCGGTATCACTTACGCTAAAATTTTTATGATAATTGTTGTAAGCAATATGCGTGAAATCGATCTCCATTTGGCTCCGATCTTTAGCGGTCAGGGTAAACTGACCGCGTTCATCAGTCGTGGTTCCAAGTCCTGATGATGACTCGCGAATATTTACCAGAGCGACGGGTTCATTGCTCTTAGAGTCTAAGACCTTACCACTAATAGAAATTTCACCAAATTCAAGGACAGTAGATTCCAATTCGTAATCCAGCTCAATCGGTTGATTAGCAACAGTTTTCCCAAAAGATATTGTATGCATTATAGATAAAATAAAAAGAAAGCGAAAAACCATTATTTTTATGTCGGATTCGTAATCAATTGGTTCAACAAATCTTCTACGTCCTTTTCGGAAACCGGTTCTTTTCGATCCCCCATAAGCACTAGCCCCATAAAAAGTCCACCCATGGCTTTAAATAAAAGTTGTGGATTAATTTGGGGAAATTCACCTGCTTTTATCCCATCATCCAACAGCCCCTGAATTGTACCATACATTCTATTTTGATATCGTTTCCATGGTTGCTCTTCAAATGTGATTACTTTAGGTGCATTGAATAAAAACTCGAAAAGACCCGGACGATTTCTTGCATTTTCTGCGATTTTTAATAATACGTTAATAAAAGTTTTCCGTGGACTTTCATCACCTGCGATTACAGGCTCCAAACTCACCCATAAATCTTTCCAACCGTTTTCGAGGATGGCGGCAAACACTTCTTCTTTAGAATGAAAATAATAATATAGTGTGGCCTTACCGAATCCAGATTCAGATGCGATTTCGTCCATGGTTGCCCCTTCCAGCCCCTTGGATTTGAATACTTCCAAGGCTCCAGTAAGAATACGATCCTGGCGCATTTGTCTTTCTTCTAGTTGTCTTTGGGATACAGGCATAATTGAAAATATAGTTTAATATTCGAATGCTAAGTCGAAAATTAAAACGCTATCTGACTTCAGTCAATAATTCTTATAGTTATTTTTTTAGGAAAAGTGTTTAAGGTGATTAAAGAAAATCCTGGGAGCCCAGAAAAAAAGTCAATCCTTCTTAAAGAGAAGGTCGTATAAACAAACCGCTACAATTAAATAAAATAATAGATAACTCAACATTCGAAAAAACAATATAGCAAAGAGATTCTCCAATGAATTAGCAATATTTTATAATAGGTGACCCTTGTACCATTTCTTTGATTAAATAAAATAGCCACCCCTAATGCTCCAATTATTATACCATTGGTTTTACTAACTGTTCCGCCTGCTCTATTAAATCATGTGTATGTAAATATTCAAATGTGGCATTACGTCCTATTATTCTCAAATTATCAAATCCTGAGAAATATGAAATCACATTTTTAATATCATTTCTTATATTTTTATATATAATTGGGTATGCATATTCAATCGCATGTATTTTGTAATCGAGAATCTGTTCTTCATTAATCAGGCCATGGTTGATTAAATATTTTAACACTATACTGTAAACTTCTTGCCTAGGAGTATCTAATATTATGTTGTTTTGATTTATCGGAATCTCAATCACGATACATGTTTTACCTCTTGGTGCCATTTTAGAGCTTCTATTCTTTGGCTCATAAATTCTTGTAAAAGGGCAATCTATATCTGGGAAATAAAGGGATGCATTTTCTGTGAATCTTTCTGAGTTCAGGTATAAAATACATAGGCGGATTGATCTATAATCAATATTAGAAATACAACTTATTATTTCTTTTGGGGGTAAGGGCATCATAGAATTCACAAGTAGATTCAGTGGCAATGTACTAACAAGGCTATTTATTGGCATCTTATTGCCACCTGCAGTTTCTATAGACTCAATCATTTTTTCATTGTGATGGATTAAATTTATTGGTGTATTTAGAAAAATATTATTTTTACCAATATATGCTCCTAGAGCATCAAATATTTTTCCGAAACCATATCGTGGATAATAAAAATCTCCTTCAATATGCTGATGTTTATATTTATCATTTTGAATAAATTTTCTAATTATTGATTTTAGGTTGAGATCTTTAAATCTACCGCCAGCCACAGTTGGGTCTAATAGGTCTGTATCGGTACCCCATAATTTTTCCGTGTAAGAAATTAAAAATAGTTCTGCCAGAGTCTTTCCATATTTATTATACGCCAGTTGCTTAAATGAGCTTGGATCTGATGCCGGCATGACCCTGTTTATAATGTTCTCATAAATGACTCTAGTTATAACCGATGGATCCATATTTAAAAAGACATCCGGTATCCTAAGTGGGAACTCAATCATCTTCCCTTTATGATAAATTGTGCTTGGGGACCTTACTTTTTGAAGTTCTCTGCCTATTAGGGATTTTATTTCTGATGTTACTCTATCATTTTTATCATGAAATCGGTGAGCTCCAGTATCATACCTAAACTCACCATCAACGATGGTTCTACAGTTACCTCCTATGGCATCGGATTTTTCATAAACGACAGGATTAAGACCAAGTTTTTTTGCAAAATATCCAACTGCCAAGCCAGCTGGCCCGGCTCCAATAATATCGACAACATTATTTTTATTAATCATCTTTATTATGAAGATTTAGATTATAAACATCAATTTTTGGCCACATTTGGTTCATGTATGGGTTATGATAAAAGGTTGTATCCTTTATTGAGCTATATTGATCACCCAACAAAGATTGATAATCACCAATCATAATTACTGATTTATTAATATCATTTTGATGATTAAAATTTTCTATCTGGAGACTATCTTCAATATTGATAAAATTTGCGTGCAACATATGTCTTTTCAAATAATAATTTATCAAAGGAGTACTGATTACATTATCGATATTGCCCTTATATGTTAAATAGTTTTTTAGCTTATGTACTGCCGTGAACTGTTGATGCTGATAGTTTAGATAAAACGTATGGCCGGCTGATACTATAAAATAGATATACATTAAAGCTGAATACATACTCCCGCGATATTTTTTCTGACCATCGATTAATAATATGACAAAAAATAATAAAATTGGAAGAATATGCCTGCTCTTAAAAATAATATTTTGAAAAAAGAATGCCCAAACAGTGTAAATCAACACACAGTAAATCAACAACTTTATTTTTTTTTCTAACTTTGCTCTCTTTTTAAGATCTTTAAAACTTATACCAAGCTGAAGTAATAATAGAATAGTTAGTAATATCGTAGGCCATCCTCTACCTACCCAATAACCACCAAAACCATCAGCCCAAACCGATTTAAATAAGTGCGTAACTCTTGCCATGATGCTATACTCAGTAAAGATTGTTCCACCATAATCCATAAAATGTCCGGCAGTATGCCTTTTTGCTATTAATATTAAATCATTAAACCCAGTTATGGTAATCATAGGTAATAGCCATAATAAAATGCCAAGGCCAAATAACATAACAAGCCTAACTCTGTCTTTATTTCTTAATAATATTCTAAAAAAGGGGAATAATATTAACGGGACATAAGATAGCCTTATGCCTACTAACATTGCACTAAGGAAAAAGCCTTTCTCTAAATAATTATTTTCTTTTTCCGCGAATACTAAATAATAGATTATACTCAGAGCCACAGCAAGACCCATTAGGTCTGGCATATAGCGATTACTCATAATCCAGATAAGAGGATTAAAAAATATTATTAATGCTATATATCGTCCATTATAGGTTTTAAGGCTGGCATTATATATTCTTAAAAGATAATAGATAATTGTAAATACAGACGCTCCGCCTGTGATAGAGAATACAATACCCATATTTCCAATAAAATAATGTAAAACCTTTGCGATAAAACAAAAGATGGGGTATCCTGGGAAATGAGGTTGTAGAGCTAGAATATTATAATCTTGGATACTTAGAGCAAATCGAAGGCTGTCAATATCCTCAATATAATAGATGCTTGTAATTATTCGCGAAAAGACGCATAAAAGAAAAAGAGTGAAAAGATATATATAATTTCTTTTAATCATAGCACAGATACCGCAAAAGCTAGACTAGGATAGTATAAATAAAAACAGGGAACCATATAGGTTCCCTGTTTTTATCAACTAATAAATAATAAGTCTACCAGCCCGTCACATTGGCTTCTGAAAAACCATATGATGCTTTAAAAATAGCTCGAACTTCACCCACTAGAGCGGTGTGATAGGCCTGCATATCATCAAAATTTCCATTAGATGGATATACCGGCGCAGTTCCCATAATTGTAAGTATCCGATTTAAGTTTACATCTGTAATCACTTTGAAATCATTGTACAGTAGTCCATTAGCATAGCCTCTCATTTCACCCCAATGATTCTCATAATCAGCAGTAGCATCGGAGCCAGGTACAATACTCGTATCAGCCACTGTAATCAGACCAGCAATATCATCAGCAACATCATTCACATAGTGGATTGATACTGCAGCAACTACTTTCTCCCAGGTATTAAGAATAATGTCTCGCTGAACTATAATATCAACTAAGTCAGCCTGGTTTGTGATCAATGTTCTACCTTCTAGATATGCATCAAAGATAGTTTTTGTAAAATCAAGGTCTACATCACAGGCACTACATAGATCTCTTTTAGCAGCGGTAATTGCCCAACCAACATTATACTCTGACTTGAAATCAATAGACCCATCACCATTTGAATCAACATTTGGGCCATTCTTTCTAGTATCATCAGTATAGCCAGTGTTATAATCTAAGGCTGCACCAAAGTAACCAAATGACTCATCCCAATGATGTTCCATTGCCGTATATGCAGCACCATCTTCGCTAGGCTCGGAATTGTTATCGTTTGGAATCTTTGACATGTACTTTGATGTACCCTGCCAATATGAAACAGCGCCCCAAAGAGTTTTTTGAGTAATCTGATCTAGTCTAACTCCATTGTATCTTGTCTTGCCAGCAGCTGCTAACTCTTGGATCCAACCACTTATTAATGTACCAGCGTTATTGTCATAGCCTGGGATAGTAATACTATCAACCGCAGTTAATCTATCATTCAATTCGTTTGTGCCTATGTCATGATATTTTGTCTGCATCGTAGACATATCGCCAGCTGATGATAGAATAGCCTGATCCGCATTATTATTTGCCATCATACTAAGCAAAGTTGCGGGGTTTCCTGTACCGGCATCTGTACCCATCTGAGTCTTGATATCATTAATCAATAGATTCCTGACAACCTGACCTGAGTATGAGACGCTGCTCTCTCCATCATTAAACCTACTGGCAAATGAGTAAGATGTTGGCGTATCAATCAATGTTGCTCCATCATCATCGTTAGCGTCATCAGAGCTACATCCAACCATGACAAAAAGCACGAGTGATAAAAGATACAATAAACTATTATTTAGTTTCATTTTGTTTTCTCCTTTTTTTGTTATTGAGTCTAGTTTTCATTATTGTTAAGTAAGTTTTGTTAGTATGTGTGTTGATTATTATTAATAGTTATAATCTAGAGGGAATACTCTAGGCCAAGATTAATTTGTCTTCTTGGTCCAATAATTATCCCAGAGCTAAGGCCGGCTTCCTTTTGGCCTGGGTTTGAGTGAAGTCTGGATCCTATGTAGCTCTCATCAGATATGTTTTTACCAGAAAAAAATATGCGCAACTTTTGATTAACCTGATAGCTAGCTGTGGCATTTATTATCGCATACTCAGGCACGGGGCCTGAAATTCCTAGATTATCTGTTTTTGTAATATTTTCAAAGTCAGTGTATACATCACCCACATATTTACGATCAATGCGAATAGATAGTCTATCCCCAATATTGGAATGAGCGCCTATTATTAAATTGTGGGCTGGAGCGTA
>Ga0208407_1001620_pt1 | contig 10259 bp, 4 predicted proteins | sample ETNtaG_9_FD_185775 | JGI IMG/M metagenome (GOLD analysis project Ga0208407, IMG submission 185775) | Marine microbial and viral communities from oxygen minimum zone, Eastern Pacific Ocean - ETNP201406SV69 (SPAdes) (version 2) | ecosystem: Environmental > Aquatic > Marine > Oceanic ...
GCAGGTAAAAATGTTTTTAAAACTGACTCAGATATGAAAATCCCAACACTTGAAACCAACTGCAATCGATCTAACAAAAATCACTGTCCTTAAGCCCTTTGATCTGCGAAGAAGAGTTAGTGGGGGAATACTCAGAGGGGATGATGGGGCTATTTGCGGCCTCTTTTTTTTCTTTTTTGAAAAAGTTTTTTTAAAGCTTCTTTACTGTTGACTTCAATTTCATCTTCCCCCACTTTAACTGAAATAGGGAATACAAATTCTGGACGCACCCCTTTTCCTAGGGATTGTTTGTAGGCTTTCATTGCCTCGCGATCAGCGATCTCCAATACCCCATTAGCTGTGTTTACGGATATAGGGTACACCAACCTACGACGCTTGTGTCCTCTTCTTTTTTGAAAAAGTTTTTTTAAAGCTTCTTTACTGTTGACTTCAATTTCATCTTCCCCCACTTTAACTGAAATAGGGAATACAAATTCTGGACGCACCCCTTTTCCTAGGGATTGTTTGTAGGCTTTCATTGCCTCGCGATCAGCGATCTCCAATACCCCATTAGCTGTGTTTACGGATATAGGGTACACCAATTTAAAAGGAGGGGGTCTTTGGCCTTTCTTTTTTCTACCAATCAAGGCTTTCAATTCTTTGTGGTCTTCAATGAGTATAGTTTTGCCGTCTACCGTGATTTCAATAGGAAATTTGATATTAGCTTTCCCGTATCTTTTGCTGTACGAAGTCAAATCTGCGTCACTGTTGATTTTGAATTCAGAATTATCGTCTGAAATCACAGTGATGGAATAACTGATTGCAACCGTTTCTATTGCAGAAGCCAATTCTTTACTAGAAAATTCACTTTCTGTAAGTGTTTCCGATCCTGAATTCTCTTTTACGTCATTTTCTCCACAAGACGAAAGGAGTACTATGGCCATCAAGATACTTGATATAGTGGTTGTAAATCGTTTCATAATAATGTTGTGTAGAATGTTATTAATTCTGGTTTCTGTATGAAAGCAAATACTTTACCAATAGTTTACCAGTTGTCAAGTCTTTAATACTCTCGGTGTATACAGGTAAGGCCGTTGGTAGTGGGGGCGTCCTTAAGTGGAAAAACAAAAATGAACTGCTATAAAACCGTCTTATTCCTGTTCTCTTATTGAAAAGAAATGTTTGGCCACACATTCTTCTGGGGTGCAAATCCTTTTCCATAATTTACTCCATAGGGATGTTTACCGTCAGTCAGAAGTTTTTCCTTACTGAAAAATGTGACTTTATCTTCAGTTCCCAAAGCACTTATGGCAATGGAGTACTCTTCTCCGTAGGAAGTTATTTTATCTGTTAAATCAATCGATAGTATAGTTCCATTATCCATGGACACTGCAGTACCATTATCCCACACAATCGTTCCATTATCTAAGGGTTTCAGTGTAGCTAGTGTTGCTCCAAGACTATGATCTATAATACCAATATTTTTAGAATTCGGGCTTTCTCCCCAGCCAGTTTGGTCATACTTGTGAAACGAAATCCCGCCGTCTAATGTGCTGTCTCCATCGAGTACTAAATTTAATTTAATCTTATGACTGTCTGTAATTGAGGATGGAATATCAAAACGCAAGAAAGACATTATATTATTTGAGACCTCCAAATTTTTAACCTGAGAAGGCATTAAACTCGAATTGTTGGTGATATCAACAGAGCGATCATTTAAAGGATAGATTTTATCATCTACCTTGAAGGTCCAGTTACCACCACTGACATTGTCCACGGTTACAGACCAGTTATAGGCTCCACCCGGCTTAAAGGCTTGAAAATGAACATTATAGGGATACTTAAATACTTTATTAGTGAAGTTCACCCCAGGTCCACTTACAGTGACTTTTGCCTCAGTATTGGAGTAGTCCTTTTTATAGGGATAGTTCCATACCAGGCTGTAATCCACTGGGACGTCCGAAGCATTATCATTTGGTATGGGAACACTGGGATGGGGGTACCTGAATCCCGGGATCCAATAGACGCTGTCACCATACTCATAGGCCCCTATGTCAGGGGCAGCGCCTACATATTTACGGTGCTGGCCGGAATATAATGGAGGGTGACTTATAAATTTGCATTCTTGCTTATGTTCAGGGTTTGTATCCGCACCGTCATTGATCCCTGGTATGACCAGCCCATTGTCAATCAGATAAGATCCTTTTCGGGGCCTAAAATCATAGTCCTGATTTGCGACATTCCAAGGGTTTTGACCAAATGTTGCTGTTAGATTGTCATTAGACCGAGCCCGATTCTGTATCCATGGATCCGCCAGTTCAAAGTGCGGATCTGCTCCCAATGCATGACCTAACCATATACCATATTTGGCAAGAGGGGAAAAATTGCTAACTCCACCATATGGAGCAACTGCCTCAGAGCAACTGGGTGTATTGCAGACCAAACTGGTCTCCACAATACTGTTATAAAAATTAGAATTCGAATTACCCGGTTCTGTATCGTAAGCCATATCTAACCCACAATACTTTTGCGCTGACATGCTGACATCCTTCCTGGCATTGTCATACGCATTAACATGATACACATCATGGTAATCACCTTTTAATCGAAACCCACGGCGATTCCCCGCGGAGACGACATGATGTACATCCCCATTGTTGCCGCTGCAACTTCCGTCGAAGCGCATACCATTAAAACCGGGAATATTGATGAACCAGCTATAACGTGTCGTGGAAATAGGAACGGAAATCGGATTTCTTTGAATCCCGCCGCCGTCACCTGCGTCATAGAGATTTTCAAATCGTGCATACTCTACTAAGGAATTTATTGCAGGGTAAATTCCAGCGGTGGAACTATTTTCTATGGTAACGTAACGCCAGACGCTTCCTCCTACTTTGAAGGTCCCATCCCCCCTCGCTCCCCTGTAATTTCTGTTCGTTGATCCATACAGGTAAGAGCCTTTAAACCAGTCATTGTATCTGAAAAGAACATTTTCCATGGTTGGAAACATCGTACGGTTCTGACTCCAAATAGCACTGTCATTGATATATTCAAAGATGGTATTTCTGACAAGGGTATGACTGCCAAACGTAACATTGTTGCCGTTTAAACCCATTTCACCACTGAATGAAAACTTGCTGTCCTCTATCGTAAGATAACTGCTTTCAAAAAATCTGACTGAACCGGCAAAAAAATGAATGTTTTTGAATTCAATGTTATCAGAATATGCAAAATTTAAGAATCTGTCCCTGACCCTGACCCGAACATTTGATGAGGGAGTAGTATTATTATCACTGGGATAGAGGTAGAGTGTTTTAGTTGCTGAATCAAATGACCATTCTTCGTTATTATCCAAATTTGCAAGATCACCAGGCACATAATCATTAACGTATGCACTGCCGTCAGAACCATAAACTGTGGTTGTATCATCCTCTTCTTCTTCATCCTCGTCTTCTCCTGGATCGATGTCACTTACAGTATTGAAAGGAGATTTTCCTATCCCTGCCCAGACGGTACCAGGTTCGCGGTTTTTAGGATTCCCTGTCGTGTTATCAGTAGGATTTTTAAAATTCATTGGCATGGCAGGTATCATGTATCTCCCATTGACAAATACCCCGGTTATATTATCTACATGTTTATTGATTTGTTTTGAGATGTTGTCCATATCCAAAACTGTTTTGTAGATATTGTGACCATTATGGGTGTATGCTTGCCATTGAGCATTAATGGCTACAGTACCATCAAGAATCACTTCTTCATTCGGATACCCTTCAATGGTGATTTTCGGCCCTTCAATTGCCATTTGGTCAGCAACTCGTTCGAATGAATGATTCAGCTGCCATTTGGTCAGCAATTCGCTATATCTTCCTTCCCTGATATAAACACGGTCTCCGGGCTGGGCATCATCAAGTGCGCTGCGGATTGTGGGGTAGGGACAGCTTGTGGTCCCATCAGGTCCATTGGAGCAAGATGAGTTGTCAGAGAAAAACCTTGTTCCAATCTCGGCCTTCGTTATGGAGGCATGATTCGCTTTTGAACTATTGTCTATGATCATCGAGTAGTTGTCGCTGACGGCCATTGGATAATAGGCCGCCATTCCTGTCATATTATCCGCCAAGGTAATTTCCATATTTGCCTTAATCTCAGCCTGGGTCCTGGCCACACTCCACATCCGCACCTCATCTATTTTCCCTATGAAATCTGTGCCGATATATCTTACCGGTGTTGCTGCTGGCGTATCTCCTGCCGTAACGGTGTTATTGTCTACCACTTCACCATTCATATATAAGATATAATTACTACCATCGAAGGTGGTTGCTATATGGTGCCAGACTTTGACAGGGATTTTGACTGATGCATGGAACTTTATTTTTTTGCTGCCAGTCCCAAATCCATAGGTAATCCCCTCAGCACCAAATCCTTTAATGTAAGAAATTGTTGGTGACGTGACGGTGGTGAATAAATTGGCTGCATTGACTCCTTGTTCCGAGCCCATGATTGAACGCCAATGGTAATTCAATGTTATATTGTCTGAATAGACCCATGCCTCCAGGGTGAAATTATCGCTCAGAACAGGTGCATTTGCAGACAGATCAACCTGGTCATTGCCGCTTTGCCAAATTGTATTGCCATGAGGGTGACCTTTCATTACAAATGGGTAATTGATATCTGCATCAAAGGGATCGAACAAAAGATAGTTATCTCTCTTCGGATACTGAGAAAGTGCGGCTTGATCTACATATAAATCATTGCCGCTAGTTCGTTCGGAGTGACGACTTAAAGTTGGATTTCCAACAAGGCTGACATTCCTGCTGGTACTTCCTTCCATCAGTTGCCACCAGTTCTCAGCTGGACAGGTATTGGTTGCGGTTGTTGTAGTGGTTGGAGTAGTTGAAGAACCACTATCACTACTACTATCACTACTACTACAAGAGATGACAGTGAGACTAAAAAGGGATATGAGAATTATGTATAAAATTTTATTCATCTATTTACTTCACCAGTAATGACAATATATGTTTGCTAAGTTACCTATTCATATTTTAGAATCAGAAAAACTCTGAGTAGGGGATACAGATGTGTCTCCTGCCACATAAACGTTTCTGGATGAGTCGGGTGCAACTCCCTAATCATAATTACGACTTGATGACCCAAGCTGATTCGTCCACTGCTTAGTTCCACTTGAGTTGTACTTAACAATGAAGAGGTCATTGACTCCTGCACTGGTATTACCATCAAGTCCTCCATAGGTGCCTCCTGCCACATAGACGTTTCCTGAAGAGTCGGTTGTAACTCCATTAGCAGTATCAGTACTCGATGTCCCAAGCTGCTTAGTCCACTGCTTAGTTCCACTTGAGTTGTACTTAACCACGAAGAGGTCAGCGTTTCCTGCGCTGGTATTACCATCCAGCCCTCCATAGGTCGTTCCCGTCACATAGGCGTTTCCTGAAGAGTCAGTGACAACATCATTAGCATAATCATCACTTGATGACCCAAGCTGCTTAGTCCACTGCTTAGTTCCACTTGAGTTATACTTAACCACGATGAGGTCAGCGTTGCCTGCACTTGTATTACCATCCAGGCTTCTATAGGTGGATCCTGTCACATAGACGTTTCCTGATGAGTCAGTGGCAACTCCATTAGCAAAATCAGTATCCCATGTCCCAAGCTGATTCGCCCACTGCTTTGTCCCACTGGAGTTGTACTTCACCACGAAGAGGTCAGCTTTGCCTAAATTGGTATTACCATCAAGTCCTCCTTCGGTGTATCCCGTCACATAGACGTTTCCGGATGAGTCGGTCGCAACTCCTCTAGCTTCATCATACCTATCTGTCCCAAGCTGCTTCGTCCACTGGTGTGTCCCACTGGAATTGTATTTAACCACGAAGAGGTCAGCTTTACCTGCACTGGTATTACCATCCAGTTCCGAATAGGTCGTTCCCGTCACATAGATGTTTCCTGTAGAGTCGGTGGCAACATCATCAGCAGAATCACGACTTGATGACCCAAGCTGATTCGTCCACTGCTTAGTTCCACTTGAGTTATACTTAACAACGAAGAGATCTTCAATGCCTGCATTCTTACAACCATCTAGTCCCCCATTGGTCATTCCTGTCACATAGACGTTTCCCGAAGAGTCGGTGGCAACTCCATTAGCAGAATCACGACTTGATGACCCAAGCTGCCTCGTCCACTGCTTAGTTCCACTGGAGTTGTACTTAACCACGAAGAGGTCAGTATTGCCTGCATTGGTATTACCATCCAGTCCTCCATTGGTACCTCCTGCCACATAGACGTTTCCTGAAGAGTCAGTGGCAACTCCATAAGCATAATCATTACTTGATCTTACCGACTGACGTGAAGAAATACTAGTCGATAAACAAGAGTCAGTTGTTGTTCCGTCGGAGTCAGTGGAAGTAGATGAAGAATCATCATCCTTACTGCTACAAGAGATGACATTGAAACTAAAAAGAAATACAAAGAAAAGTATGAGTATATATTTCACTTGGATTACTATTAGTAGTTGTGGTAAAAACTATTTGAACATCTAGCTAAAAAAGAGATTAGCTACTTTATTTATACAAGGTGGAGATTATATACGTGCCCCCACCAACCCCCTACATCCGGATCAGTCCTGAACATGAAAAACTAAGAACTTATTGAAATGAAATGCTTGGCCAGACGCTCTTCTGAGGGGCGAATGCATCTCCTCTTTGAAAATACAGGGCAGTCATTATTTTTTCCTTACTGAAAAATGTGACTTTATCTGTAGTATCTAAAACACGTATGGCAACGGAATATTCTCCTCCGTAGGAAGTTATTTTATCAGTTAAATCAATTGATAGTGTAGTTCCATTATCCAGGGACACTGAAGTTCCATTGTCCCACACAACAGTTCCATTAGCTTGGGGAGTCAGTGTAGCTATTGTTGCCCCAAGGCTATGATCAATAATGCCGATATTTTTATTATCCGCGTTTTCTCCCCAGCCCGTTTGATCATACTTGTGAATCGCAATTCCGCCGTTTAATGAGCTTACTTCTTCGATTACTAAGTTTAATTTAATCTTATGACTGCTAGTAATTGAGGATGGAATATCAAAACGCAGGAAAGACATTTTATTATTGGAGACCTCCAGATTATTAACCTGAGAAGGTAATAAACTAGAATTGTTGGTGATATCAACTGAGCGGTCATTCAAGGGATAGATTTTGTCATCTGTCTTGAAGCTCCAGTTGCCGCCACTGACGTTGTCCACAGTTACAGACCAGTTATAGGTCCCACCTGGCTCAAAGGTTTGAAAATGAACATTGTAGGGATACTTATAGACAGTACGGTTGTCTACACCAGGTCCGCTTACAGTCACAGTTGCCTCTGTATTGGAATAGTCCTTTTTATAGGGATAGTTCCAAACCAGGCTGTAATCCACAGGGATGTCCACCGAACCATTGGTTGGTATGGGAACACTTGGATGGGGGTACCTGAATCCTGGGATCCAGTAGACTGAGTCACCATATTCATAGGCTCCTATGTCAGGTGCATTTCCAACATATTTGCGTTTCTGGCCTGAATATAATGGGGGGTGATTAAAATCTTTCCCATCTTCAGCGGATACCACTCCTTTATCATTCCCATCATTGATTCCCGGTATGATGACTCCACTATCAATCAAATATGATCCTTTTTTAGGACGAAAATCATAATCTTGATTTGGTCTGCTCCATGGATTAGCGCCAAATTTTTCTAAAAGAAATGATTCTGATTTTGCACGCATTTGTATCCAGGGTTTTTCCAATTCAAATATTGGAGTTGCCCAAGGCAAACTGGGCTTGCCGTTGTTTCCCCGATTTACAGCAAGTAGTCTTCCAAACCAGATGCCGACAGAATCGAGATGAGGGAAATCAAACCATGGATTAAAAACACTAGTTTTATTTGACATAGGATCCGTGCCGGCAGCCCAACAGTCTTCTGAAAAACATTGAAATGAACCTTCTGCAATAACGTTGTGGATATTTGAATTCCAGTTGGCAAGTACACTTTTACCATCCCCGCCGTCCCCTTTATCTGGGCCACAATACTTATCAATATTAAGACTAATATCCTGCCTTGTATTGTCATACGCTGTAGTATGATAAACATCGTGATTATCTCCTTTTAGCCGAAAACCACGACGGTTGCCTAACGAGACGATATTATGCACATCGCCAAACCTGGCTCCACATTTACTATCAAACCTCATCCCATTCAGACCAGGTGAATTGATGATCCATGAGAAACGTGTGGTGGAAAATTTAGTATGGTCAGCATTTCTTTGAATAGCACTGCAATCACAACCTTCATATAGATTCTCTAAACGAGCATACTCCACCAAAGAACCAGGACCTGGCAAGAGTCCAGCAGTGTAACTATTCTCAATTGTAATATAACGCCATTCGGCAGAATCTCCCATGGAATTTGGACTCCAGGCTGTACCACCAAACCAATCATTATACCTAAAAAGAACATTCTCAAAACGCGTTTGACTGGAACGCCCCTGCGCCCATGAGTGACCGTCATTAATATATTCAAAAATGCAATTTCTCACCTTTAAAAAATGAGAATAAGCAACTGAGTTGCCTAAAAGGCCCATATCGGAACTGAATGAAAATTTGCAATCTTCCAAAGTAAAATATTTTGAACCCCTAAGATTTATTGAACCTGCAGAAAATTCGATATTTTTAAATTTGATGTTACTAGATTCCCTTATGTTCAGGAATCTGTCCCTTACCCTGACTCGGACATTTGTAGAATTTGGGGTAAAATTATCACTGGCATAGAGGTAAAGAGTTTTAGTATTATTATCAAATGCCCATTCTTCAGGCGCATCTAAAAATTCTAGGCTACCTGGAACATAAGTGACTTCATTTGGGACCAGAAAACCGATTTGTTTATCAAACCCCCAAGGGGCTTTTGTAGCATTATCATAAAAGCTGGAATTGTCGTCCTCCACTTCTTCAATAGTTTTTTCTTCTTCAGTTTTTTTTGATAAGGACCAGATAGTATTCGGCTCAGGGTTTTGAGGATTCCCTGTCGTGTTATCGGTAGGATTTTTAAAATTCATTGGCATCGCGGGTATCATATATCTGTCATTAACAAATACCTGATAGATCGAACTAATAGGCGTCTTGATTTCTCTAGAAATATTATCAAAATTTATAACTGTTTTATAAATATTAATGCTCGTTCCGTTGTCCAATCGATGAGTAGCTTGTTGCCAATTAGAACTATTATCATTAAGGGCTACAGTACCGTCGATAATCACCTTTTCATTTGGATATCCTTCAAAAACTATGGGACAGACCTTACTCTTATCCATTTGATCATCTCGATTTAGATACCATTTGTTCAGAACCTCAGTATACCTGCCTTCTCGGATATATATTTGATACCCACCATGCTGGCCATTCTTTATCCTTTTATGGACATCATCCATGGCACTTCGTATAGTTGGATATGGACATGTCGAGCTGCCATCAGGCCCATTTGGACAATCATCTGAGAAATATCTTGGCCGAATCTCCTCATTGATTATGAAATCATCGATGAATAAACCTGAACTAGTTGCGGCTCTTGACAGGGGTCCCCTGCGTCCCATTTTAACATTATTTTGCTTTGGACTAAGATCAACCAGTTCCCATGTGGCATTATCATCATTGAGATCCATTGGATAATAAGCAACTAGTCCGGTTTCATTACCCGTCAAAGTCTGGTTCATTTTTGCTTTAATTTCTGCCTGCGACCTGACTACATCCCACATACGGACATCATCAATTTTACCCATAAAATTTTTGCCAATATATCTTACCGGGGTAGCGATTGGTGGTCGTCCTTTCAATTTACTATACCTACTCACTTCTTCCCCATTGAGATAGAAGATATAATCATCATTTACATCATAGGTAACTGCTATATGGTACCAATCGACCTTTTGTATGATGTGTTGAACGCGGATAAACTTCCAAGACCCTGATTCTAATTGGAATCCGTATCTAATTTCTGATCCATTATCCACTTCTTTTTTACCATGAAATGTTAGGAATGGTGATGGGCCAATAATTTTTTGATGCTCGTCACCAATTTGGTCGTTATAAATCCTAGCTTCCATAGTGAATGTATTTCCCAAAATAGGTGCATTATCTGTTAAATCGATCCAATCTGAATTAGCGCCTTCGTGGAAAAATTCAAAATCTTCACCTCCATGCGAATTTTGACGGTGGCCTTCGAAGGGATCTAACAAGAGATA
>Ga0208407_1001635_pt1 | contig 10199 bp, 11 predicted proteins | sample ETNtaG_9_FD_185775 | JGI IMG/M metagenome (GOLD analysis project Ga0208407, IMG submission 185775) | Marine microbial and viral communities from oxygen minimum zone, Eastern Pacific Ocean - ETNP201406SV69 (SPAdes) (version 2) | ecosystem: Environmental > Aquatic > Marine > Oceanic ...
TCTGTGACCAAGAGTCCCCTGCCCTAGTCAGAACTACCCGCTCATGCAATCTGCTTGGCCTACCAGACCAGTACTCGACGCGATCCACGGTGATTCGGAAACCGCCCCAAAATGGGGGCAGGGGGACTTCGGTACCCTCGAACTCGCATTCCATCTCCTCGAACTTACTGAGCAGCTCCCCTCGGGATTCCAATGAGCGGCTCTGATCCGATGCCCAAGCAGCGATCCTGCTCTTCCTAGGCCTAGATGAGTGGTACTCTTCCACTTGCGACCTCTCCATCTCGTAAGCCGTTCCCTCCATCCTGACCTGCCTCTCCATCTCCGGCCACCAGATGGTCGCGGAAACCGCTGGTGTTGATTGGATCTCTACTGATTTGTCACTCTCCATGTTCGTGAAGAAGCCGAACTCTTCCCCTTCCAGGAACTTCAGCAGAACCATCCTACTGCGAGGAGAACCGGAAGAGTCGACAGTGGATAGGCTCATCGCATTTGGCTCGAATAGCCCCTTTTCTGCAGCCTCCTGGATCCACCTCGATAGGAGGTCGAGGGGTTTGTTTGGGTCGTCGACGATTATCTCGCCCCCGTCACGATACTCTTTGCGTTCGCCCGCCATCTGGCATCTCGCATTGATTCGCATATGTATTGGTGTCGAAAGGGGGGTGTGAAACTGAATGAACTAAAGGGTAAATTCCCAGCGGAACCCATGGGTTGGACTTTCGATGCGGGCAAGATACTTCTGACCGCCGTGATAATCTTCTCGATAGCCCAGATATCTGAGAGAAGCACCCTCATGGCTGCAGTTCTGGCATCGATCCCAATTGTCAGCGTACTATCTATGATGATGATGTTCCACGAGGGACAGACGGCCATGGAGATCTCCGGCTTTGCAAGGGACATCGTCTGGCTACTCATCCCTTCACTTCTGATATTCATCGTCATGCCCTGGTTGATCGAGTCTAGGAGCTGGGACTTCTACCCCGCTCTAGCAGCTGGTCTGGCGTGCACCGTTACCGGGTACTTCCTAATGGTGCGGGCAATGGAGAAGTTCGGCTTGTCCGCGTAGGTGATTCAATGCCCGTACTCAACGTCGCACTAGTCGGTTCGGAAGACTTGGCTAGGAAACTAGGGAAGAAAGGAGATACTCGGGACATAGAGTCGTATGTCCACAAGGAGAGCAGGGGTGATGAAGTCAGGGTCCTCTCCTTGCTGAGGCCTCTGAAGTTCCCTGAGAGCATAAGGCCCTTGCTGAGCGTACTAGATGTGGCTAATGCCGGATTGCTAGAGATCAAGGAGTTGAACGCATCCACAGGAGAGGCAATGGTTGCCTTGGGGTGTTCGGGGATTTCAAGGGGTAGCGCCATCATCTCTGCCAGCGAGGGGACCTGGATAGACTCAGGCCAAGTTCGGATGATGCTGGATCAAGCCGGCCTGGGCGAGTGGGAAATCATAGATGGTGAAATCGACGAGCACGGCATCAGGGAGAGGCTCTTTGAGATCCAAGACGAGATGTCTGCATCTTTGGAAAAATTGAACTCCTCGTCATTGATTCTTCCTGTAGATCAGCATTTCAACGTCAAAGGAGTTGGTTTGGTGGCCATAGGATACGTTCAGTCGGGGATGGTTTCGAAGCATGATGAGGTTGAGGTGCTGCCTGCATCAGATGTTGGAGTCGTCAGGTCTCTTCAGGTGATGGACGATGACGTTGACGCTGCAAAAACTGGAGACAGGGTCGGAGTGGCCTTGCGAAACCTCCGAGAGCAGTCCCTCCACCGGGGTTGCATGATTTGCATTCCCGGGAAAGGCGGTTTGGTAAGCCAAGAGAGGTCGAATTTCAAGTTGGAGATAGCACCCTTCCAGAGGAAGGTCCTGTCGGTTGGGGAGGTTATCCATGCGGCTTCCGACCTGCAGTTCTCAGTTGGTAGGGTCTCTGCCTTGGAGGGCGAATTGGTGACTGTTGACTGGGATTCTCCTTTCTGGATTAGGGCCGATGGGAGTTCAAGGGTGTTGATCGTTCAACTGGATGCGGCGCCAATGAGGATAATTGGGACGGCGAATGGCATCGAGAGGGCTGTCTAGTTTTCTGAGACCTGGGCAGGGATAGCCAATTCCGCTAGATAATCAGAGACCATCTCGCCCAGCTTCCTCTGATCAGCCTCCCTGTGCAACTCCACCCTCATCGAGGATGCTCCGGGGAGTCCCTTGGTGAAGGAGACTGCGTGCCTCTTCAGGTTCTTGTTTGGGCTATCTGAATATACCTCTTGGGCCAGTTCGAGATACCTGTCCCAGCACCAGTGTCTGGCTATCGCATCACCCCCGTCGCCCCATGGGGGTGCTGAGGTGGTCCAGCCGAGGTCTCTCTTGATCTCGTGGAATATTGAGGGCCTCCCTATTGCCCCCCTGCCGATCATTAGCCCGGTTGCGCCAGTCGCCTCTAGGCATTTCAGTGCCGATGATGAGTCAGTGACGTCCCCGTTGGCGATTACATCAATGCCAACTGACTCGGATATCTCCCGAATCTGGGACCAGTCAGCCTCGCCAGAATATCTCTGTCTTAGGGTCCTGCCGTGTACGCATACCCTGCTCACTCCCTCCTGTTCAAGCCTCTCGCATATCTCCAAGGCGGTATTTGGCCCGCTCCCCGTACCCAGCCTCATCTTCACCGTGATTGGTACCTCTGATACCTCGATGCAAGCGCGGACCATGCTGACGACTCGATCCGGGTCCCTGAGAAGTGCGGCCCCGGCATCATTCCTGCAGACCTTGGGGGCAGGGCATCCGAAGTTGATGTCTATCACATCTGCTCTGTCCTGCAGCATCTCGACAGTTTGGACCATCTCCTCGATGATGCCCCCGAATATCTGGGGGATGAATGGGCTCTCTCTTGGGTCGCTCTCGACCTTTAGCCATGAGTACGTGTTCTTCCGAGTAAGTCCCGATGCTGCGGTGAACTCGGTCACGGTAATGTCCGCACCGCACTCTCTGGCTAGGATCCTGTATGCGAGGTCAGTGACCCCCGCCATGGGAGCGAGGAAGAGCTGCGGGGCTGATGCTTCCATCGAATGGGGGAGGTTGGGCTTGGCTTTGAGGCCGTCGAGTTCAGAAGGTCGATTCCCAGTCATCCACGTTCTCCGCGAGCTCGAACTCGAGGTCGGTCTTGAGGGTGCCACGTAGCTTGAGAGTCTCACGAGCCAGGAGCCAGTAGACGAGTGCTAGGGAACGGCGTCCCTTGTTGTTGGCAGGGAGAGCCAGGTCCACGTTTCGAAGCCTGTTGTTGGCATCGCAAATAGCCACGACGGGCAATCCCGACTTGACTGCCTCGGAGAGGGCCTGGGAATCCGCTGCTGGGTCCGTCACCATGATCACCTCTGGTTCCATGTAGGTCCTGAGTCTGGGATTTGTTAGCGTACCGGGGATGAATCGGCCTACGATGTGCTTGGCTCCAATGGCCTGGGCGAACTTCCTAGCTGGCCTCTGTCCGTACTGCCTTGCGCTGACGACGAGAATCCTGCTAGGGTCGTAGTTGGCGAGGAAGTTTGTGACGACCCTTATCCTGGAGTCTGTCTGGTTCACATCGATAATGTGGAGGCCGTTGCTGTCATTCTGCATGGTGTCCAAGAACTGCTTCATGTCTGCCGATTTCTGATTGGTTCCTATGTGAACAGCGTGAAGTTGGTACATATCTAGGGACACAAGGGGCGACGTACTCTCCGACATTCGGTTTCCTCAGCAGCGCGGCCACCTGCCCTTGGTTGATAAGCGCTACGCAGAGTGCGAAGAGGACCAGAGGCTCAGTCTTCTAGTTCTGAGAGGAAGGTGCACTCGAACTCGCCGTCTGCAGAGACCTCGTGGGAGCTGGGGAAGTGCACGCATGGCATGGTCATGGTGGCATATAGGTCGAATGAGTCGTGGAAGGACAGTTGCTCTACAGGCGTAGTCACCCCCCAGCCTCTCGCCTCTACCTCCAACACCCACGTCCCTTCGATGAAGTCGATCTGCCAGTCCCACCTCTCACCGGGGAAGTCCTGAGTGGCGCGGACCTCCCAGAAAGGGGCACCGCCAGAGTCCTTTGAGCCCGGCTCCCAGAGCTTCGCCTCGACGTAGCGAACCTGGTTGGTGTCGTTTCCTACCAGGTTCTCGACCGTGCTCGAGTATGGGAACTGGGCCCTGAAGTTGATGACGAGGCTGGAAACGGTCTCGTCGAAGACAATGTTGGTTTCGTTCGTGTACAGGACCGAGTCTAGCTCCGTACCTGTCTCGAATGTCTCGGACCAACCGATCGTTACGTCTTGGTCTATGTACTGTGGTGGTTCCCTCCAACTCTCCATGATCTCGCGCTGTATGGAAAGTGCCAGGCAACCGCTGGTAAACGTGGAAGCCATCAGCAGGGATGCGATGAGAAGGGCCTTGCGGGATGCTGCCATGTGAGGTCCGGTGACCTCAACGTCTTCAACTCCTTCGCTCAAAGGTGCCTCTCGGTACTCATAGGGCACGTCAGCGCCTAAGCTCGGTCACCCTTTGTCGTCATTGAGGCGTCTCGACGCGGGGGTGTCCGGAAATGAATGTTCCAGTTGGGATTTCGTCTAGTCTAGAATCCCATGCCGCCCATGCCGCCCATGCCGCCCATGCCGCCGCCCATATCGGGCATTGCCGGTGAGGCTTCCTTCTGATCCGGGTCATCGGCGATCAGGGTCTCAGTGGTGAGTACCAGTCCTGCGATCGATCCAGCCGACTCCAGTGCGTTCCTGGTGACCTTAGCGGGATCCAGGATACCGGTTTCCACCATGTTGACGTACTCCCCAGAGCGTGCGTTGTACCCGAAGTTCTCATCTTCGTTGGACAGGATCTTGCTAATCACTTCGTCACCGTCGGCGCCTGCGTTTGCAGAGATCTGCCTGGTTGGTGCTGCTAGTGCTTCGTAGACCAGGTTGATCCCGATGGCTCGGTCTCCGTCCGCTGATTCTGCGAGTCCCTTGAGTACCTCGCGAGCCCTGAGGAGGGTAACTCCGCCTCCGGCTACGACTCCTTCAGCCATTGCTGCTCTGGTCGCGTTTAGGGCGTCGTCCACCCTGGCCTTGGTCTCCTTGACCTCGGTCTCGGTGGCTGCCCCGATCTTGAGTACTGCGACGCCTCCGGTTAGCTTGCCGACCCTCTTCTCGATCTTCTCCCTGTCCCACTTGCTCGTGGACAGCTTGGCCTGACCACGGAGTAGCTCTGCTCTCTCCTCGGTTGCCTTCTTGTCACCACCGCCACCGACTACAGTGGTCTTGTTCTTGGCCACGATAATGCGGTCCGCGCTTCCGAGGCTCGATGGCCCCTGTGCCTTGAGATCGGCTCCTTGGTCCTTGAAGAGGGGCTTCGCCCCAGTGAGCACGGCGATGTCCTCGAGCTGCTCGGAGATCTCGTCCCCGAACCCTGGTGCCTTGACTGCGACTGCCTTTACGACCTTGCTCACCACGTTCAGCACCAGTGTTGCCAGTGCCTCGCCTTCGATGTCCTTGGCCACTATCAGGAGGGGCCTCTTCTGCTGGACGCTGGCCTCCAGAGTCGGTAGAAGGTCCTGTGCCGAGTTGATTGTGTGATCGGTTAGGAGGATCAGGGGGCTCTCGTGGACTGCCTCCCTCTTCTCCCTGTCCGTAATCATGTACGGGCTCATGTATCCCTTGTTGAATTCCATTCCCTCCACGACATTGAGTGATGTCTCGATAGACTTGGCCTCCTCGACTGTGATGACGCCTTCTCTACCGACTGCATCCACTGCCTCGGCGATCAGGGAGCCTATCTCCTCGTCGTTGTTGGAGGCTATTGTGGCGACCTGCTTGATCGTCTCGCTGGTCTCGACTGGGACTGACCTGTCCTTGAGGGTGTCAACTACCGTCTCTATGGCATGGTCGAATCCGGCCTTCAGCTCCACTGGGCTGGATCCAGATTCCATGTTCTTCAGACCGTGATGGCAAAGGCTCTGGGCGAGGATAGAGGCAGTGGATGTCCCGTCCCCGGCATTGTCCTGAGTCTTGCTGGCGACCTCCTGGATCAGCTTGGCGCCCATATTTGCGAATGGGTCTCCCAGCTCGATGTCCTTGGCTATCGTTACTCCGTCGTTGATGATGGATGGGCTACCCCACGACTTCTCCAGAACGACTGTCCTAGCTGCTGGACCGAGGGTAACCTTGACTGCGTTTGCGACAGTGTCGATGCCCTCCAGTAACTTCTCTCTTGCTTCTTCTCCGTAAACTATCTTCTTTGCTCCCATTTAATCACCCCATTACCTTGGCTTGAATGTCCTCTTCCTGGATGAGCAGGTAATCCATGCCCATCCACTCCATCTTCGTCCCGCTGAACTGCCTGAAGATCACGCGATCCCCTACAGAGACGCTCTTCGCGTCCGGTCCGACTGCCTCGACCTTGCCGACCGTCATCTTGTCTCGGGCCTCCTCGGGCAGGAGAAGACCTGACTCGGTCTTCTCGGGGGCGTTCTCCATTGCTAAAAGCACCATTTCTCCGATCGGTTCTATTCCTACTCCCATGAGATTCATCTCCAGTTTGTGTCAATCGGAATTTTTGGTCTATTTTAAACTAAACGAATGGGGCATTGAGAAAAAATTAGGTGTTTGCTGGCTACTCTTCCTCATCATTACCTGATTTCCAGGCTGGTAGGCTTTCTATTGCGAGGGGGGAAAGGAGTATTGCGAGGATAGTGAATGTCAGGGAGTACCACGACTTTGCGGTTACTGAGCCGGAAGTCCCGGACGTAGCGAGCTTGATGGTTCCAATCCAAGGCACCTCTGACGAGGCCACTCCGACTATCCAGTCATCCGAAACTGGTTCCACCGGATTGCCGCTGGCATCGACTAGCCCCCCTCCCTGGCCCTGTGAGTTTGCAGCCGGTTGGTCGATCATGCACCCTCCGAAATTGTTGTCCCCTGATGTCAGGAAACCGGAGTGCTCTGGCACCCATCCCTCGATCCTGAGGTTGTAGGTCCCTCCATGGTAGGAGCATTCGTAATCCAGTGTCCATGACACGGTTTCGACGTTTCGAAGCGATGTTCCCGGAACGTCCCATCCGGTTCCGTTCGAGACTACTTCGAGGAGGGCTCTGTGAATCACAGGGGTGTCCTGGCCGCCGTTCTTCCTGTAGATGATTACGTCCCCTGGTAATCCATGCGATTCGTATCCATGGTGCTCGTTTCCGTCTTGGGTCGCCTCGACGAACGAGACGATGTCCACCCTGTCCTTGTTCATCACGAGGATCAGGTCACCTGGGTCGATGGCCCCGATGGAGCCATCCTCCTCGTGCATCATGGACTGTGATTCGACGACGACCATGGGGGGGAATGATCCTGTGGATATCCACATCGACCCCAGTAGAAGAACTACAAGACCGATTGCCACTGACGCTTCGCGGACCCACGGATTAAGTGATGAAATCGCCAAGTTTCCCTCGAGGTCTGAACTGGCGGTTCCCTCGTCAGACACCTCATTCCTCCTCGGAGCTGCCCATCGGTGCATCATCTGAGGGGGAAGATAGCTTGGAGTACCTCTTCGGGACGTCGATTCCCATCCTCTCGTAAAGGCCCTTCAGTCTTGACTGGAATGACTTTCCAAGGAGGTCGGCCGCACGCTCGGCGTCCTTCCTCCTCCTCATCACCTCGGCACGGGAGTCTAGTTCCAGTATCTCTGAGAGGGTCTGCTTCTTGTCGTAGAAGTAGAAGAACTCCGGTGCGAAGAAGAATAGGGCTATGCTGCCTCCAATCAGGCCTACCCAAGATAGAGTGATCATTCTGTCACTGGCTTCCTGGGCGTAGTCGAGGAAGAACAGTTGGATGAAGGCGTACAGTGCTATGCCCAGAGAGAGTATCGTCAACCAAGTGTAGGCCTGGAAGTGGAACTCGTGCTTGGATCTCCACCACTTCTTGATTGGGTTGGGGGACTTTGTGCTGCGTCGCGCCATGCTATCAGACCTCGCGCTGCACTCACATTGTTAGTCCCTTTCGTCGTTTAGCATCCGATTTCGAGGGGCAAGCAATATGCGAGAGAGCCTGCTGGAGTGGTTGTGCTGGTTGGTCTGACGGGCAGGAACGCTTCGGGCAAGTCGACTCTGGTAAGTTGGTTCTCCGAGAAGGGCCTCAGGAGCGTTTCATGCTCTGATTCTATTCGGTCGTGGCTGAGCGACCAGGGGATTGAGTCGACCAGGGAGGCACTGATCGAAGGAGGCAGGGAGCTTCGAAGGAGAGGTGGTGCGGGAGTCCTCGCAGAGATGCTGCTGGAGATTCTGGATGGCGAGGACGCCGTCGTCGACTCCATCAGGACCCCGGCCGAGGTGGAGTCGCTGAGGAGCAGAGGGGACTTCGTCCTGATAGAGGTCAGGGCGGACGAGGAGTCACGTTGGCAGAGGATGACATCCAGGGGGAGGTTTGGCGACCCCGTCGAAAAGGAGGCATTCCTCTCGCAGGAAGCTGCTGAGGCTGAGTCCGAGGATGAGGCGGGGCAGGCCCTGAATGCAACTGCTGCCTTGGCGGACATCACAGTACTCAATGACGGCACCATAGAGGAACTGCAAGGCAAGTTGGAGTCTATCTGGTCTTCACTCTAAGTTGATCTTACCTTGATGCCTGCTTCTTCCATCATGGCAACGGACATCTCGAAGTCCTTCTCCCAACGCTCGGGAATCTCGATGTCGCCAGGGTATACCACCTCTACTATCCCTGCCTGGATGAGGGAGCGTGAGCACCCAGTGCACGGCGGCCAGGTCACATATGCCACGCATCCCTTCAGGGAGACTCCTATCCTAGCTGCATGCATTATCGCGTTCTCCTCCGCGTGGCAAATCAGCTTGTACTTCTTCTCCCTGTCATCGAGTCTGGTAGAGTCGTCGGCGATACCCCTTGGGAACCCGTTGAACCCGGTGGACCTAATCTCACGGTCCTCCCCTATGACGACGCACCCGACCTTTGTGGAGGGGTCCTTGCTCCATTCCGCGATGTGCCTCGCTAGCTCGATGAAACGCGCATCCCACTTATCGCTCACAGGCACTGTGCTAGGCGGTTGGGTAATCATCCTTCGGTTTAGTCGCGAGATGGGTGGGCAACCAGCAAGTCCCAGAGATCTGCTCCTTCCTTCGAGGCATGCTCCTCGATAATCTTCCCAACGAGGTAGACGCTTCCGGAGACGAAAACGGGGCATTCCCGCTCCCGGGCTATCTCTGATGCGACTTCCATTGCATCGGAGGGTTCGGGAATCAGCAATGGGTCATCCCCAGTGGACTCGAAAATAGCACTGGCCAAGTCGGCTATCGGCACTGTTGGCCTCCTCCCACCATTGACCTCAGTCACTATCGTCCGGATGCTTCCGTCGTAATTGGAGAGCATGGAGGTCGATTCCGCGAGGTCGTCCTTCTGAGTCATCCCCAACAAGAGAACGTACTCGAACCCGGCCATTCGACTGAAGTCATGGGAGATGCTCTCGGGATTGTGCGCTGCGCTGAGGTGGAAGTTGATTCCTGAACATGGCAGGGGGGAGAATGTCCTGCCGTGCCATGTGACACGGGTGTCCACCCCCTCCCAACCGATTCGCCCACCTATCTCGAGGGCCATCTGATTCGCCACATCTTGCGCGTCATCACTATCTGGGGTGAACCAGGTTGCATCCGCGCCCGCTATTCCCTCGATCGCGCCTCTCACCTCCTCGTCTTCGTGATGTAGGCAGATAATGGGAACGCCGGGTCTGTGAATACCGGCCTTCTCAGTGGCTATCTTCGGCAGGGAGTCGCCTAGAATCTCCGCATGGTCCATCGAAATTGTCGTGATTGCACAGATGTCCGCATCTACCAACCTGGTGGAGTCCAGCCTCCCTCCTAGCCCGGTCTCGATGATCGCCCTGTCGATCCCCGACCTTGAGAATGCCAGCATGGAAGCGAGGAAGGTGGTCTCGAAGTATGTCGGTTGGATGGCAGGTTCGATGGAGCTGGCCGCCCTAACCTCTTCGAGAAAGCGATCGAACGCCTCCTCCGATATCGGGCGGCCGTCTATCCTCGCCCTCTCCTCCACCCTAACCAGGTGAGGTGAGGTGAAGAGGCCGATGAGTTCCCCGTTTCTGGAGCCAAGTGCAGAGAGGTGCGCGCAAAGGGACCCCTTTCCGTTGGTCCCTGCCACGTGCACGCTGGGAAAGTCCGATTGAGGGTTGCCAAGTCGGTCTAGCATCTC
>Ga0208407_1001638_pt1 | contig 10191 bp, 3 predicted proteins | sample ETNtaG_9_FD_185775 | JGI IMG/M metagenome (GOLD analysis project Ga0208407, IMG submission 185775) | Marine microbial and viral communities from oxygen minimum zone, Eastern Pacific Ocean - ETNP201406SV69 (SPAdes) (version 2) | ecosystem: Environmental > Aquatic > Marine > Oceanic ...
TTTAGTCAGAGGGTTATTGGGTCGAGAAACCGACCACTACAATCCATATGCAGTTGAAAATTTTGCTAGAGTGAATTTGATGTTATCAGGTGAAGATTTGCCTGAAGGCACTTATTCACATAGTGACATCAAGGTCAATTCACATGGCGGTAGATTCGCCACACTTACAGTAAATACGGATGGTTTTCGCTGGCTTACAATGCAAGGTGAAATAGAATGGGTGGAAACATCGCCTTACTTCTTACCAACAAATACAGTTGGTGCTGGAATAATTCATGCTGATGACTTGAAAGATTCAACAAAAATGAATAACGCCGTTGCTGGCTGGGATGGCTTAGATGGTAGTGGAATTGTCGTTACTGTTGGAGATTCAGGAATAGATAATGGTGTAAATAATTCCGGTATGCATCCTGATTTTGCTGACCACATAAAGGGTATTTTATCGTGGCCAGACCCTAACTGCGCGTGGAGCAGCCCTGGTGTCCCTGGTCCAAGTTGTGATGATGGAGCCGAAGATGACCACCAAATGCCAAAAGGCAATGGCCATGGAACTCATGTTGCTGGGTCTGTACTTGGGGATGGCACTCATAGTAATGGAGCGATAATAGGAGTTGCACCTGAAGCACAGTTGCTATTTCACGCATGGGAGCAGAATGGATGCTATGGGTGTGGAATACCTAATAATTTAGTTGATATGCTCGATTTGGCTAGTGAAAATGGCAGTAGAATCCACACTAATTCTTGGGGCGCCCCGGCAGCCGGAGTGTACACTACTTCTTCGGCTCAAATCGACGAAGGTTCCGCTAAACACGATGACATAGTCGTATTATTCGCTGCTGGAAATTCCGGAACCGATGACGATTCTAATGGAGAGATTGACCTTGATAGCCTAGGTTCTCCTTCAACAGCCAAAAACTCAATCACAATTGGAGCGAGTGAAAATTATCGACCAATCTATGGTGGAGATGCAGATAATATTTCAGGAATGGCTCGTTTTTCTTCCAGAGGACCAACTGATGATGGAAGAATCAAACCTGACTTTGTAGCACCTGGAACCTATATTTTGTCAACCTTCTCACGTTCTGCAGGAACTACTGCTTGTTGGGATTTAGTCAATGCCAGTTACTGCTACATGGGCGGAACTAGCATGGCGACACCCCTTGCTGCTGGAGCTACTGCACTTCTATTACAACATTTAATGGAAAATAGAGGCATTGCTAACCCCTCCTCAGCACTGATAAAAGCGATTTATGGCGCTAACTCCCATGACATGATGGGTCAATTCTCTTCACCAACCAATGGCGCAGGGGAAACTGTTCCTAACCCGCACGAAGGACTTGGGCTGTTGAATATGTGGTCTTCTAAAGATGCATCTTTTGTTGACTATGAATCTCTTTCGACAACCGATGATAGAGGATGGAGTTTCAATGTACCTGCTGCGGCACAAGACCTTCAACTCGCTTTGGCTTATCATGACCCAAAATCCACGCCAAGTGCAGGGACACATCTAGTCAATGATCTGGATTTAGCGGTCAAAGACCCATTGGGTGTTTGGACAAACTTAACCGATAATTTGAACAATCTAAGAATGCTAAACTTTTCAGCCCCTACTGCGGGAACTTGGGAAGTTCACGTGATTGGAACCTCTGTACCAGATGGCCCACAATTTTTCTCATTGGCTCTAAATGCTGATTATTCACTAACCAATCTAACTCAAGATGCTGACTTTGATGGAGTGGAGGATGGTGATGATGACTGTCCATTGATCTTTGGAAATTCAACCAATGACCGTGCAGGTTGTATCGATAGTGACGGAGACGGATACTCAGACCCAGATGGCGTCTGGACGGTCGTAGATGGCGCTGATGCTCTAATTTCTGTCGATACGCAGTGGGTAGACCAAGATAGCGATGGTTACGGGGATAATCCAGCACCTGCTTTCCAGCCTGATGGGTGTACAATTACACCTGGAACATCAAACATTGATAGATTTGGATGTCCTGACGCTGACAGTGATGGATACTCTGACCCAGATGGAGGATGGACAGCTGTTAGTGGAGCAGACTCATGCCCAGGTGTTGTTGGAATTTCCAATGTTGACAGAAACGGATGTCCTGACGAAGATAGTGATGGCGTAAGTGACCCTGACCCCTCTGGAACTAATGGTTCAGTCTGGACTGTCGCTAACGGCGCAGACGCTTATCTCGGCGATTCATCCCAATGGGCTGATACCGATGGAGATGGCTATGGAGATAATCCTCCTCCTGCAACCACTGGAGATAGTTGCCCTGGAATTTCAGGAACATCTACTTTAGATAGATATGGCTGTACAGATACTGATAGTGATGGTTGGTCTGACCCTGATGGCGTATGGACTACTGCCAATAATGCTGATGCCTTTATCAATGAACCAACTCAATGGGCCGACAGTGATGGCGATGGATATGGAGATAATTCAGCAGGAGTAAATCCAGACCACTGTCCTTCAGCCCCTGGTACATCCACTGAAATGGGTCACTTGGGCTGCCCTGATTCTGATGGCGACGGTTATTGGGATTCTGATGATGAATTCGTATCTGATGGCACTCAGTGGGTTGATGCAGATGATGATGGATTTGGAGAAAATCCAACAGGAAACAACCCTGATATGTGTCCAACAGTTCAAGGATTCTCCGACCAAGACCGTAATGGATGTCCTGATACAGATGGAGATGGATATTCTGATGAGGACCCTAGTGGTACTAACGGACCTGTTTGGACTACTGCCGACGGTGCAGATATCTGGCCTTTAGATATGACTCAATGGGCCGACAGTGATGGCGATGGATATGGCGATAATACTGGAGGGACAAATGGTGATGGTTGTCCAAGCATTTCCGGTACATCCACTGCAGATAGATTTGGTTGTCTAGATAGTGACGGAGACGGATACTCAGATGCTGATGGCGGCTGGACTACTGCTGATGGTGCTGACGCTTATCCTTCAGACCCTTCAAAGTGGTCTGACTTCGACGGCGATGGATTAGCAGACCAAGGTGGCGAAGATGATTGTCCAAACTTTGCTGGTACTTCGATTCATGATCGAATGGGTTGCCCCGATACTGATGGTGACGGTTACTCAGATAGTGACTCAGGTTGGACATTTGCCGATGGTGCTGACGTATTCAATTCAGACTCTACTCAATGGAATGATACTGATTCGGATGGTTACGGAGATGAGCCCACAGGAAATTTGGCAGATGATTGCCCGAGTGTTTGGGGCGACTCGTGGAGAAATAATACACTCGGTTGCCTTGACACAGACAAAGATGGATGGGCAGATCATGAAGACGCCCAACCAAATGAATCAACTCAATGGTCTGATATTGATGGAGACGGATATGGAGATAATCTTGCAGGTGTAATGCCAGATGCTTGCCCCGGTGTTGCTGGAAATTCGACACTAGGTAATCGAATGGGTTGTCCTGATGATGATGGTGATGGATGGGATAATGACAATGACGCAATAGATGATAATCCTACACAATGGCTTGACCAAGATGGTGATGGTTACGGTGATAATGCAACTGGATTTGAGCCAGACTCATGCCCGGGTGTTGCAGGTAACTCCACTATCGACCGCTTTGGTTGTGTCGATAATGATGGCGATGGAATCTCCAACGAAAGCGATTCATTCCCTGATGACCCAACTCGAAGTCAAGATACTGATGGTGATGGTTTTGATGATTTAGAAGATGACTGTATAGATGTCATTGGTAATTCAACCAATGACCGAATAGGATGCCGTGATACTGATGGTGATGGATATTCTGATGAGACACTCCCAGTTGGAAATTCCTCTGGATGGAATATCTCTAACGGTGCAGATGCTTTCCCATTAGAGCCATCACAGTGGAATGATAGTGATGGCGATGGATATGGTGACAATGCTTCAGGATTCCAGGCAGATGATTGTCCAAGTGAAGAAGGATATTCCAACATTAATGAATTTGGTTGCCCTGATGGAGATAATGATGGAACATCGCAAGATGATGATGCGTTCCCTGATGACTCAACCCAATGGTTAGATACAGATGGTGACGGCTTTGGTGATAATCCAAACGGAACTAATCCCGATGCGTGTATTTCCATAATTGGAACATCAACTATAGACAGATTTGGCTGCCCTGACGAAGATAGTGATGGTGCAAGTGACCTAAACGACCTTTGGTTGGGAGATATTACTCAATGGTTCGACTCGGACGGAGATAGTTATGGTGATCAAGAAAATGGCACCATGGGTGATAGTTGCCCACAGACGTTTGGAACCTCAAGTCAGGGTACTAAGCATGGTTGTTTGGATGGTGATGGAGATTTATGGGCCGATATTGAAGATGCGTTTCCAACAGAAGATAGTCAGTGGTTAGACACTGATGGTGATGGTTGGGGCGATAATCAAACCGCTGGCTCATACAGACTAGACCATTGGCCTAGTGACCCTACAAAGAATGCTGGAGAGGCTGAAATGACTTGTAGCAGCGCCCCTGAAATCGACCTTGCTAGTAGCGGACAGTTTACATTCACTTGTACAATTACAACCCAAATGAGTAATGCTGGTGTAAGAATTGAGTGGCAATCGATGTCTTCTGTAACAGCAGATTCCAATATCCAAGTATTGACATTCGACTCGCAAACCGGTAGTACTCAAATCGTATCATTTGCCGGAAATGCAAAATCTCTTGGCAACTATGATTTGATTATCACGGCCAAGGAACCTGGTTCTGATATTGCGATGGATACGGTATCAATTCCTCTGACCGTAAAAGATTCTAGAATTGTTGACGAGAACATTGACGACCAAACTGATTTCATCAATAAAGTGCTTAGAGAACCTATTGCTCAAGCCATACTTGGTGGACTATTGCTATTTGTTTTGATGGGCGTTCTAATTATTCGTGGAAAGGCCAACACAATCAGACGCAATAGTGAACGTAGAGAGCATGCACAGGTTGTCTTGAAAAATAGAATCAATAATCAATCTATTTCTGATGAAATACGTAGAGTTGAATTTGGCTTAAATCGGGACATACCGCCCCCGCCACCCGGATTTGAATGAAGGTTATTGACCGATTGACTCAAAGAGGAGAGGCTTCTCGCAAGGAATACCTGTGCGGATATGGTGAAGTGGTTATCATCTGAGGTTTCCAACCTTATGTCGTGGGTTCGACTCCCGCTATCCGCACCTTCATCAATTGCTTGTTACTAGATTGAACTTAAATTGACAAAGGCTATCAATAAGAGGAGAAAGGGCGAATCATGAAGGGTTCATCGACATTCAAGGGATTGTTTCTAGTTGCGCTAATGTTTACAGCAACTCTTTCCGGGTGTTTTGGAGAGGATGAACTAGAACAAACCTATTCGGTTTCTGATTTTCAGATTAATTTCATCAATGCTGATGAAGCAGTGTTGTATACCGGTGAATGGCATGAATTCATGCTAATTGGTGAAGACCGATCTATCTCTGTACCAGAGAATGTATTACTATTCTTAGATGGCAAGATTATTGCCAATGGTTATGCAACTTCTGAATCTGAACAAATGATGGGGCGCCTTCTATTGACTCCTTATGCTGAAGAAGTTTCTATTACAATCAAAAACACTGACGGAAGTAACGATGTTTATGATTTCACAGTGAGCAATGGAACGCCTATTGTCAGTGGTTCAGAGTGGTTTGATAAAATGGATTTCATCACAAGTGTTTGTACTGACTCTACTGAATGTGGCGGATATATCAACAGGTGGATGGGTTCACCAAATCCTGCGTTTGAAAGAGCTGCTTCGTTCTTCCATGGACATTTTGAGGGCCTTGGGTACGAAACCAATTTGATGAGAGTCACCGATACCCTTAGCCCTACTGAACCAGAGAGTTTGAATATCATTGCTTGGAAAAGAGGTACGAATGATTCTTGTGTTCAAGGAATGGGCGCTCACATGGATATTGCACCACCTGGCTCTCTTTTGGGAACATATGAAGGTGCTTATGACAATACGGCAGGTACTGTCAGTATGATGCTGTTTGCTAAGGCATTTATCGACATAGAAGTTGAATGTGATACTTTCTTAGCATTGTGGTCAAGTGAAGAAGAAGGACTGAGAGGTTCTAGTGCATTTGCCAATAATAATTGTGATTACTGTTTACCACAAGATAAGGAATTGAGATTCTACATCAATATGGACATGATGGGCGTTTCATATCCAGCAAAGAAGTCAAATGGAGACTCATATCCATATCATGCTTGGTCTGGGCCAGATGTAGACCCAAATGAACAGGATGTTGAAATCACTACCATACTAGACCATGTCCATCGTGATATTCTACAAGCGCCTATGGATTTAGAAATCGATGGCGAATATGGCGCTGGTTGTGACCAACATTGGGAAGAACACAAAAATTTGGTGATGGATGTTCATGAAGATACCTTTGGACGTTCCGACCATGTAACATTTAGAGACTTAGGTGCGCAAACAATATTCCACTTGGGTGCATATGATGATGACTATGATGCATATCACTCACCAACTGATACTTTGGATAACATGGTAGAAATGGTCGGTGGACAAGATGAATTAGAAGGTAGCATCGAATTTGTCATGTGGGCCGCAATGCTTGAATTTATGATTGCTGACCAGACTCCTGAAATTAGGAATGTTAATGTTTGACTAATACAATGTTTTTTTTACTAAAGCATTGAACAGAAGTTATGCAAGGTGAGGATTTTTTGGAATCTAGCGAACAAGAAAGCCCTCGCACTCTTTGGAAACTTGTAGCAAGTTCTTCTATTATTGCCTCGATGTGCTGCCTTCCATCGGTTGTCTTGGTAATGTTTGGCATTGCTACAGTTTCAACTGGAGCAGCACTTTCTGACACTTTGTATTGGGGCGAGGGCGGGTATTCTTGGTTTAGACCACTGATGCTAACCATCGCTAGTATCACTGTTATCGTGGGTTTGGTATTCTATTTCCGTAATCAAGGAATATGTACGATAGATCAGGCAAAGCGCCAACGCAGAAAAATCATCAATACCTCGATTATAGTAATCATTGTATCATATCTAAGTTACCTTCTTCTAAACTATGTAATTTTAACAGAACTCGGAATTTTATTTGGTCTTCCTTGGGAATCAAGTAGAGTATGGAATAAATAGTCTTAGAGATTATTTCTTGTCGTACTACAACCAACTCCCCAAGAGTTTGCATTTTCCATCGCCTTTCGAGTTCTCTCCAACAACTCATCTTCTGGAATTGAATCATAGCCATTTCCTTCACCCCATGCCAGGCTAATATGTGAGCCTTCATAGGTCCAAGAAACCAATTGAAAATTTAAATTTTCAATTGAAAAATTACATTCTTTAACTCCAATTGGAAATCGAATTTTACGAGGGTTGAGATTCATCCCTAATCGCATTGCTTTTTGTAGTGCTTCTTTGGCCGTCCAAGTCCTAATGGCCAAATGAGGGTTTGATCTCAACTGTTGTAACTCCTCACCTGAAGCCATCATATCAAATGCATTTTCTGCAATTTGGCGATCTTCAAGTTCCCCATCAATTCCAACGGTCCAGCCATTTTCGATTAGAGCAACATATGCCCAGCCTTGTGAATGGCCAATAGAAATGGAAGGCAATGGTGTATTCTTCCAAAGGCCTTGTAGATATGCTAAACTAGGTGCCCTGTATTGATTCCTCCTAACTTCAAGTTCTTCAGAGTTAATTCCCCAAACCTCCAATGCTTGAGCCAATAACCAGCGCCCAGAAAGATGTTCATCCCTACGCTTATCCATAACGAAGGTCGAAACTTCATCGATATTTGCCAGCACCACTTCTTTAATTGAGCGAGGTTTTACTTGACAACGAAAACACAGTAATTGTGGAGACTGTTTCGATATTGGTGGTTCAAGAATCACAACCCCGTCTCGCATTCAAACTCCTCAACAAAACTAGCGTTCTAAAGTGAATTTTTGGTCATCTGAAACTGGAGCCATACTCTTCAACCTCAACCCCTTCAAGGCCATTACAGGGCCATCATCGTCACCAACTATCACAACATCATGCACAGTTATTCCCTCACTTTCAACTGCAGTTCTCAAACTTCGCATTCTTAGAATTTCATTTCTTTCAGGAACCCTTAGCATCGAAGTCCACTCTATTCCAACTGGAAGAGAGGAAAAACCTTCAGACTCCATCGCTACAAAACCAGCATTTTGAAATCCAGCCTCAATTAGCATTGGTAGGCCATCGAGTAGTACTTTCTCGCCTTGAGCCTCGATTGAGAACTGCTCGGTAATAGGTAATTGATTTCGCATTAGTGCAATTCCGTCAGCACCTGGTAAATCTGCATCTCCTACGCCACGTAAAATCCCACCATGAGATTGGAATCTCGGGCCATGGAAATATCGTTGATAGATAAATGAAGGCATCAATTCAACATCCCCTGGCGCAGGAATACCAATTTCTGGCATTGAATCTACTTCTTTTTGTAAGAAAGGCCTCAAGTCATCGCTGAAGTCCACTAATCTAACCAATGCTTGATGATGTTCTCTCTCACCAAATACTTCGCCTTTTGAATTCATCAAGTCCGATACCAATCGGCATCTAACCCAAGTAAGGAATCCTTCTTGTTTTTCTACAATACTGCTGACACGAAGTTTCATTTCATCTTTTAGTAGTTTTATCGGCAGTCCAAATTTGACATCTTCATATCCCGCAACACATGTCATTGGATTTAACAGCAAGGCGTTTTCTGCAAACATTTCTAGTGCCATAACACCAGGATGATACGGCACTCCGTCTATTGCATGGTCGTCTAAGAACAAGTGTTCCTCAAGTGAGAGTGTCGTTTGAGTAAGTAGGGATTTATCAGATTCAAAATCAAGTACTTTGTGAATGAATGGGAAACGGGAAGGGTCTGCAATGATTGCTGACATATCTGCAGTCAGGCGTAATGGGGCTTCACGGAAACTGTCAAACCTATCCATCAATCCTAGAGAGCCACAACCTAAAACCCGACGCTTGCCCCCAGCAAGTGCTTCGTTGACAAATATCTCCACACCTTTGTCAACCGACAATGTCTCAATTCCTGCCGCTTGAAATACTGCCTCGATGGAACCACGAGTTGCCATTCCAACATCTCTCCATCCAGTCCAACCTATTGCTACAGCTCTACACTCACCGCTTGCTGTCAATCTAGCCATTTCAGCATCTAGAACACTATTAGCGGCTGCATAATCAGTTTGACCACCGTTACCAAATCTTCCAGCAACACTGGTAAAGCATGCGGCAAATGTTGGATTATCCACACCTGATGCCCTAACGCTTGCCATTAATGCATTCCAGCCATCGACCTTGACTCGTACAACTCGGTCAAAGATACTATGACTCTTATCTGAAACTAATTTGGAATCTTCCAGTCCTGCACCATGAACAATGCCTGTTATTTTACGCTTCAAAGAGGACCCTAACTCAATTAATGCCTCTTGGTCTAGCACGTCTATTGAATGATAGAACGCTTTATTTCCAGTACTATTAATTGCATCGAGTGTTATGTAAACATCTCGGCTACGAGTATATTTTTGCCAGTTAGAATTCCATTCAACCATTGTGACTTTGCCATCTTCACTAGATTGAATCATTTCTTCCCTTAATGCCATCTTTCGCTGATTTAATTGCTCGTCTTTCCACTCGATCCAAGTTTCCGTTTCTTCGATAAGGGTTGAACGACCAAGTAATATGAAGTGGGCTTTCGATTTTTCACTCGCTTTAGCGACTCCAATAATGGATGCAGCAGTAACTCCTGAACCTCCTCCAGAAACTATCCAAGTATCTTTCTTAGTTAGTGGTTTAATTTCTGCTTCAATGTCCTCAGCAAAAGCCACAAGTGTCCATCGTCGACTATCGCGGTCAATTCCGATTTCTACTTCTCCAGCCAAATTGAAGAGTTCGTTTTCAATTATCTTAGCTGCTGCCACTGATTCTAGAACAATATCAGGATGTAAGTCAAGTGCTCTGCAGCGTAATGATGGTTTTTCAAAAGAATATGATTTTGTCACTCCACTAGCAGCACATTGTACTGAATTGAAGTGCTCGCCAATGTTTCCATGACGGCCATCTAAAGCGGTAACAGAAGCTATTAATCCTGATTCAAGTTTTGATAATTTAC
>Ga0208407_1001640_pt1 | contig 10177 bp, 3 predicted proteins | sample ETNtaG_9_FD_185775 | JGI IMG/M metagenome (GOLD analysis project Ga0208407, IMG submission 185775) | Marine microbial and viral communities from oxygen minimum zone, Eastern Pacific Ocean - ETNP201406SV69 (SPAdes) (version 2) | ecosystem: Environmental > Aquatic > Marine > Oceanic ...
CGACCATGCAAGAACAGTTTTGAAGCCCGAATTTGATTGAGATATGTTGAAGGTATAGGTTTTGAAATTACCTGTTCCAGATAAGACTGAGCGGTCATCAACCCAAATTCCTTGACCAGATGTTGGAGCAAGTGTATTACGTAAATTGAGGCGACCCCACCCCTCATCATCATTTGGAATATCTCGTGTACCGATGTCTTGTGCTCCAAGAATCAATAACGCTTTGATTAAGGCTCCTTGTGGAGATGGGCGTTGTGCAATTTCTTCAAGATATTCACGCACCATGACAGCAGCACCTGCTGCATTCGGTGTTGCCATTGAAGTTCCAGTGTATTCAAGATAGTAAGAATTGGACCATGTAGAGCCACTGATGTCCGTAGCTTCCTGTGCTCGGCAAGAACGAACATAGCCACCGGGTGCAAGAATATCCGGTTTTATGCGGCCATCATCAGTAGGACCACGAGAAGAGCCTGACATGATGGAATCCGGTGCACCGGAATACCGGTTTTGATGGTTACCGACCGTAATGGTGTTCTTGGCAGTTGAAGGGGCCCCTACAGTCCCAGTATCTGGGCCATCGTTACCTGCAGCAAAGAGGATTGTCAAGCCATTATGACCGTTGTAATAACGGTCGTAATAATTCGCACGGTCATCAACATCTTCGCTCTCAGAAGTGTATTTACCTTGGTCACTTGCTAATTTGGAGCCCCAAGAATTGGTATGGGTATGGGCTCCTCCGGAATACGCACTGTTGAGAAGATAATTCAGTGAAGGGGATTGGAAATTACCAGTGTTATCGTTTTCCATTGCTTGAAAGTATAGTTCCGATGAAGTAGCAACTCCAGAATAACCACCTTGTGTTCCATCGCCAAGAACTGTGCAAGCGACATGTGTGCCATGGCCCGAATGTTTGTCAGCAGTCGAACCATCACCGATAACATCGTTATTAGCAACAACGCGATTACCAAAATCTCCATGGTCAGCATCTAGGCCTGAATCAGCAACTGCCACAATTTGTCCTGAACCATCCAAATCAGTGGTAAAATAACTGGTCATTTGAGAAGTTTTCATGTGTGTTCGTGCCTGGCTATTGTCGGGACTAAATGTTGGTTCAAAACGGAATGTTCGCAATGAGGGTTGAGCAACAACACCAACAAGGTCTTCTGTTGAAAGAATTCCTTGATATCTGCCAGAATCCCATTGATGAGAATCTGAAAACGCGATAGGTACGATTTGAGATACTTTCTGAATCAATTGTGTTCCTGTTGCATCAGTGAAATCGATTGAATCGATTGGGCCTTCATCATTCCTCCACCCCTCAATTCTCATAGAAAGGCCTTGCAATGCTTCTTCACCATCTTCAAGCATCAAGACATCAAGAACGGGGTCATCAACCAATAGTGCAAGTGGAACTGGGTGTTGGGCAACGATGCCATCAAGACTAGAAAGGCTCGTCAATGCAAACGGTGTGCCTTGAATAAGAAGGCCTGAAGGAGCGATAAATTCTCTGACGGTGAGGCCAGGAATATCATCGAGTGTATCTCTCATCTCCATCATCAAAATATCATTTGATACGATAATGAGACTCAAATCAAATCGCGACATCATCCATTCATTCGGAACTGGCCTTTCAAGTTGAAATCCATTGATATCAAAAGTTCCGATCCTACTAGAAGCAAACATACCTCGTTGTTCTAAAAATGGCGAATAATCGCTGTAACCAACAGCATCAGAATAGACGCCATCGACAAGGTCGAATTGAACCCATTCGACATCTTCATCACTTTCCATTTCCGATGAAACCACCCCTACGGGGTGGAGCAATGGAGATGCACTTTGCAAGAGAAATAGTGTGATGAGGGCGATTGCCCAAAACATCGAATGTTTAACTTGCACAAGAAGCCCTCACATCATCCCGTTTTATCGCTATGGGTAATATGGGTCTCAAAAATTGAATTCATGAAACAGGCCATGTGCTTCTTTCGGCTTTATCGTTAAAGTTTTCACTACTCCAAACTCCAACAGAATGGGTCCATGACTCGGACTGTAACTTGCCATTGTAATCAGTGTATTGTAATTTGATATGTATTGAATATTCATCCCATACTGAATAACCGACGATTAGCATTTCAAGACTATCTCCTGCCAACGATGAATGCGAAGCGATTACGTCGACTTCAATTGACATCAAACCGATAATATCTCCTTCATCTGATTGAAATTCAATTTGAACAGATACATCGGTAATATCGCGACTACCAACGTTGTGTATTTCCGACATCAAAAGATGCCCCCCTCGTTGGAGGTATTGTGTTTCAACATCAACAGCATCACGAGGTAAAGCCCAATACCAACCACTGGCTATTACTCCCAATAATAGAAGGAATACTATTCCAGCTAAAGCAACTCTGCTGGGACTCACTTCACGCCGGATTGTTTCAAGGGCTTTCGAAATTTTTTGCATGTCTTCAAAGGTCTCAATACCCTCTTCATCTAACTCATATCCAAGAGATTCTATTTGTTGAAGGCGTGCAACATCAAGTAATCCTAGTGGTTCTATATCGTCTTCATGAACCAACATGTCCCCATGTTCATTCACTGGAATGTGATTTTCGTCTGACATAATATCACCAAATGAGTGCCAAACCACTGGCAATGACGGTCGTAATCGGTTCAACGATTAACAGGTGGCGTGTTTCAACACTGTCGCCTGTAAGTGAACCAACAAGAGAGAGGTCTGTAACCATTCCATTGATTCCGACTGAAGATGCGGTTGGTAATGGGCCCGTAAATTGGGCATCAAGTAAGACTGCCCGGCCACTGAAGGAATGGCCCTCCAAGAAACCTGTCGTGTAACTCGGTTCAATCGTTGCCTCAGCACTAGCAACAATTCGCCCATTGGTAATATCATCCAAAACAATAATCGGGTACTCAAACGGTCCATAATAGACATGAATTGTGGCTGATTTAAGGTCTTGTCCAATGATTTCAATGCGGTCAATTGTCACTCCAGGAGATGATGGCAAATCGGTTTGTTTGAGGTAAAGACGACTCACACCTTGCCCCAAAGATGCAACACGCATACCCCAGTCATCCGTTGTTTCAAGTACAAATTTTGACGGAAGGTCTTCGGCCAAAAGCAACACATCGCCTTTGGTATCAACCGAGCGCCCTGTTGCTTCAAGATACAAATCCATGTCGTCAGTGTTTGAAACATAATCCAGTTCCATCATGCCTTGGAAAGAAACCTCGGCTCGGATATCAAAAACTGAATTTGGTCGAGCCGCCAAATGCATTTCACCGGGTAAATCACGCATGAAAGCGGTCGCAGGCCACCAGAATCCATCGATATAGCGCATTTGTTGAATCATTAGAGATTCTGCTGAATGTCCATCGATTTGATATTGTGAAGGGACGATGACATCAATGAGGAATATATCACCAATCGTTGTCGAGAAGTCTGTTGATTGGGGGACTCCAACAATCAATGCCTCAACACGACTGAGGGCGCGTTTATCGATGAACACCGCATGAGCAGAATCCAAACGGGAACCTAAATCATAACTCATATCAATCGATACTCGGGGTACGGTGAGATTATCTTGAGTCGAAAACACTGCATTTGCTTCGACATTGTTGGGACCACTGGTGTCGAGTCCGGCAATAACAAATTCGATATCGCGACCTTCTAATCCATTGATGATTATGCTCAATTGTTGGCGCTCTGGAGTCCACTGCTCAAGGAATAGGTCAATTTCATACACAGGAATCTCACCAAGCATTCGGAAATCATATTCCAAGATTATTCGACCAACAGGTAGACTTGGCAACCATGTACGAATATGCCATGAACGTCGTATTTCAAATGTAATACCTTGTTCTTCCCAAATGCTAAGATTGACGCCCTCCATTTCTGAATCTAAAATAATCCCATCCTCAAGGGCTTTCAATAGTTGTTCGATATTGGTTATGTTGGCTGCATCCAGCGCGTAAAACACTTCTTGGTATTCATCATCACTAATTCTGAAATCATTAGCGAGGGCTTCATCCACAATACTTCTACTCGACAAGGTGTAGTTTGGCATTCGTGACAGGTTGAAGGTCAGCATTGTTGCTTCAAACACTTCCATTCCAAGACCGTGCGACCAAGCAGGTTGTTGGTTCACATTTGTTCCTTTACTAACATCCATTGTGACATTGAAAAGTTCTCCTGTCGTCAAATCAAGACCCAAAGACATGTTGTCGTTACTTGTTTCAATACCGCCTAAATCAACCACTGTAGAGTAGAAGAAATCATTGACAAGGGACCCGAAATTAACTAAATCTCCAAGGAAAAACGACAATGCTTGGACACCATCTCCTTCATCGAAAGTAGGTAATTCAATTCCTGTAGAATCAACTCCACTTGGGTAGGCTATCGTAATGTTGGCCGGCAATGGGTCGATAGCAATACGTCCGTTCATCCCCTTGAATGGATCATCGTATTCAGTTTCATCTTCAAGTAATATGTTCATCGGTGATGCTTCAGACCGTATCAATTCGATTCTTGAATTGCCTTCAGGGCCACTAGCTCCTGGGTCAAGGGGTGAGAGTCGTCGAAGACTTGTCACATCAGATATTGCTGTGCTTAGGCTTGCTTCACCGGTCGCTTCGTCAACCCAGAATCGGAAATGGTCTCCATCCATTGTCAAAGGTTGTGTGGCGTTTGTCAACTGAACTTCTATCGAATCCATTGGCGTGGAAGCAACATAACCTATTGTATCGCCTAAAATCAATTGAAATGATGCCGGTAATCCACTAAGGCGGATTGCGTTTCGTTGCCCATCGCCGTTTCCACCATAGGTAATTGTTCCAATGGGGACAGAGGCAGAATAGGTCAATGCCTCAGCAGTCTGTGTTACGTTGAATGTGCTCGGACGATTGGAAATCGTAGCTGATTGTTGATTGGCATTTAGTAAATCGCCATCATCATGTAAAATGTGACCTATCAGTAAGGGGCCTCCAGCCACACCTCGTAAATCCATTGTTCGAACATCATTAATTGGGTCGTAATCATGGCTCACGCCAGAAATACCTCCGATACGTGCACTCATTGCAACCGGAACAAGAGGTGATTGGGGTCCAAGGCGTCCGTTAACAGTCACGATGTTGGTGTCTTCTGACAGTAATATGTGGTCGATTTCTGGTAACCACGGTTGGTCACTACTTGAGATTGCAACAGAGACTAAACCGATTTCCATTGGCTCACGAGTAGAAGTTGGTAGGCTAAGTCTGACTTGATTGTAACAATTCAAACGAACGGCTCCACCAGATGCCCCGGCAGTCCCCACAATCGATTCTGGTAAGCCATTAACAACATCGCCGACATCAAGGATGACTTCGATAATGGTCAATAACGCATTATCAAAAATTTGTGCAAGACTGTTGAGATTTGGGTTGTCATAATTGACGCGGCTTAATCCACTTTTCGGAAGTTCAAAACTACCTTCAACGATAATCACTTTGGGCACGTTTTCAATATTCAAAACGATAGATGATGAATCCGAAGCATAACCTCCGCGCATGAATGTCGATTTATATTCGAGAAAATCGATGGATTCTGTAGCAACAATAGCAACTAATGTATTTGGAGGCGAGGCCGGATTTACCGGGAGTGTTGGGTCATCAACATTGTTTCCATTGTCACCAGTGAAGTTTTTGATAGCGATTATCATTGAAAGGCGACTCGGAATATCTCCAGGCAAATCAGTTCCACCTGGTTCTTCTCCAATCATCGTGAATATAGCCGCTATTTCATCGGGGTGAAGGGTTCCTGAAGGCAATCCACGAATCCAAGAACGTGAATCAGTCGTATTTCCGAACGGTGAATCTCCTTCTGTTGTATTGGAACGGTCTTCAAAATAATGCAGGAACATATCTGCCCCATAATCAGAATATATCTCTACAGTGTCGAAGGTGTTTTGACCAAGATTATCGTTTCGTAAAGTAAAATCCACTTCTTTTGGCAAACGTGTATCGCCAACTTCGGGATGGAAACCTACGTCAATATAGGCGGTTTCGAGAACTTTAGAGGTTGCTCCTCCATTGTCACCTTCAAATCGAATGAAACCAACACCAAGGCCAAAACCACATTTGTGCTCATGGCTCTCTGCATCATGGTCTAGCAACGGGTCGTAATAGTCTGAGCCATCATCACAATCGGATTGCCGATTCGAACTATCTGCATCTGGATTCGACGCTCGAATTGCGTAAGGGGCCGAGATAGAAGTTAGGCTTAGAGTTGAAGAATTCACGCCGCCCGATAAAAGTGAAGCGACAAAATCCAATGCATTGGTAATGATTGCATTAATGCTGAATGTCATTTTTTGAAGACCTACGCCAAGGGTGAAGTCATGAGGAGGTTGGGTGAATCGGGTATCAATTACTATTGCATAGGATTCAGATTCATCAAGTGTGACGTCAAAAGCCAAACCTTTCATCAGGCTTACTTCAAGTTGCGACATATTATTCCACAAGAAGTCATTTTGATTGAGTGCAGTTACTTTCCATTGGAATGTTGGCCGAATCCATAATTCCTCAATACAAGGGAGGGTGAGCGGGGGGATTCCACAATCTCCAAACTCAAGTCCAAAACCATCGCCTTGAGTGACGAGGCCTTCTATGGTTAGCCCAACCGAAAGGTCATCGACAGAATCACCATCAATATCGATATAATTGTTGAACAAAACTATTTCGGTTCCTACCAACAATTCACCAGTGAATGTACCTTCTACCCATGCTTCATGAGATGGGCCACCATCGCGTGAAGTGAAATTGACATAGACAGCATAGGTGTTGATTCCGATTGCCAAGGGGTCGGTTAATCCCAACGACTCTACTGAAAATAATGTTTCAAACAGGTTGTAGGGCCAACCTTCAGGTTGAGTCGATGAATCCATAAGAAAATCATATGGACGAGGATGGTCAGCCACGAATGGAGATGAATCTCTCAATTCCAAACTGTCGAGATAACTGGTTGCTTGAGACAAGGGGTCGCTAGAGTCAACCGGTCGCTGGGCAATATCAACTGCATTGAGTGCATCAGTTGCTCCTTGTGCAGCTACACTCCCTTCACCGTTATCGGTACGTTTCGATAATATCTCGTCTAATTCATCAAGAACTCCGAAGTCGTTTCTAGAAACAGAGATATCTGCTCCCACCGGTTGAGCCATTGAAAAAAACATCAGTAATACCATGGCTACAGCCATTCGGCGGGGGTCCGAACTTTGCGGCAAGCCAACACGAATAAGACGCGGTTGGCTCTCTACCATGACTCAAGCATGAAACACCACTATGAGAACCCATCCCCTTAATGCATGAATAAAGCCATAATTGACAACCCGCCCTACGGGCGGAGTGTTCATGACATTACTGTTGTATCTTGAGAGCAGGTTGGACAAGCCACTACTACTGTGCTTGCACCAACGGGTATTCGAATAGAGAATTTCGAAGAACAATTTTGGCATGTAATGTCCCGTGGCGTTGGCTCAGAAGTTTCTTCTGGTTGAGACGGTTCTTTAGGAACTGATTTTGAAGAAGGGGTTGTCACACCTTCGGGAAGAGTTACTCCTCCGCTTTTTACCACAGTTTTAGGTTGTGCTGAAGAGTATAGTTCGCTGACACTTCCCATTGAGGATCGTGATACTGCTTGAGTCAATGGTGCAGGTGATTCTTCATTGAACAAAGCCATGGCATCAGCTGCTGCGGCTTGACTGCCTTGGGAAATGGTTTGTTGAGTAAAAGTTGGTGGAGCAAAACTGTTCTGAGAAGGATGTTGTTCCATCGATTGTGAACCATAAATCGCTGCCATTTCTGCAGCCTTTGCATCCTCTTCCTTTGAAGAAGTCGAGTGTACTTCACCTGCATCAAGTCCTGCAAGAACCACAGCCGATGAAAACAGAGGAATTTTACGGGTACTGGCAACTGTTGCCATATGGGCTTCAGCTTCAACGACACTTAATCCTCGCCCAACAAGCAAATCCTTGGCGATTCCATTTTGCCAACGTCGATGGCCAAGTAGAGAGACACCCATTGTGAGGGTTCCGATAAACAAAATTACCAGTAAAATACCTGCGATACTTCCCTTTTCTGGTAGTTCCTCGATGCTGAGAGTGAAGGCGTGGCTATCAGAGTTATTGGATTGGTCAAAGACGGTCACAACAATATCATAACGCCCTGGTTTCGAAAATTCTAATTCAGTAGAATATCCGGTTTGGTCGGCATCATCACGAGTGTTTCCATTGCCATCGGAATCGACCTTCGGGCTGAGGTCCCAATGATAGCGCAATGAAACGGATGAATCGTATGGATCTGATGCTTGAGCAGTACAGGTGATTTTGTCATCGACCATTCCGCTAGAAGGAAGAAGATTCATACTGGATTGTTCTAATATTGGCAGAGTGATATCTGTGATCAACAGAGTTGTGGAGATGCTGTTCGAATTTCCCGATGCATCATTCACGGTTAAGACCACTTCATGGGACCCGATATCGGACCATGAAAACGATACTGAAGAGTTTTGACCATAGGGGGAGCCATCTAAGTTCCATGCACATGTGCTGATAATGTGGTCATCTGTGCTTCCATCACAATTGAGAAGTATTGTTTCACCAGTAATGAGTTTCCATCCACCACTTATTGGCTGTCCATTTCCTCCGATACGAGCAACTGGATTAACAACATCAAGAACAGAAATGACTGATGTAGATGAGGCCGATGAACCGGTTGGAGAAGTGACAGTGAGTGTGACTGTTCGGTCACCTGGAGTTGTCCATTGTGCGAGTGCATCCCAGCCAGTCGCATCAGCATCATTGGATGAATCCCCATCAGCATCAGCATCAACAGCAGCATCAAAATCCCAAGATGCTGATGCAACTTGATTTAGGCTATTAGGAGTCGAGTACGCATCCAAAGTAATCGAATTACCAACGACAGTACTACCATTTGCATTGTTCGAGATTACTGGATTTAATTGAGGGGCGAGTTCGACCTTTACGGTCATACGAACTGGGCTATTACCATCTGCACCACCAACAGGAGTATCGGTATTGTCGGCGATAACAATCAACTCTTCACCGTCTAATTCATTGGGAACAATCCAAGAAAAAGATGCTGAACCTTCGACCGATTGCAGTGCTGCACCGGTGATGAAGAGAGAGCCGACTCCACCGGATGTGTAGAGATCATTCATGCCTCGAGTTTGCAAATATATATCCCCTGTTCCTTCAAGAGACCATGCTGAAACAACAACACTCGTACCTGCATCAAGTCGCAAATCCTCACCTAAAAGCAATGTTTGATGGGTGTCATTCTCCATGGCAATTAAATTATGGAATGGAGTCCAGTAGGATTCTGAAATTTGAGAGACAGTTAGACTAGCCCGGCTGTCTGCTCCACCTTGGTCTCCCATTCCTTGGTCTCCCGAATGTGCAGTATTATCAAAAACAATATACCAAGCCTTGGCATTAATTGATTGGGGAACTTGCCAATGGAATTCATAACTTCCCATTGCTGATTCAGTTGAAGGTGCCTGTTCGAATAAGTTACGGTATGATTGACCAAGGTCATAGGGTTGTACTGAATTTTGGTCGAAGAACAAGATATCCAATTCATCTTGACTTACAATAATGGAAAGGTCATACACATCACCTGGTGTAAGAATTCCAAGATTGATTTTGATGCAAGCACCATCACCAATCACTGTCGCACTAGAAAATGCAGCGGGGGTGTCGTTCAAACAATTCGGTTCAGCACGGCCTTCAGTAGCCAAAGATGAGGCTGGAATCAACATCAGCATGAGCAAAGACGCAACAATCACAGAGGAACGCATACAACGCTGTAAGCCGTGGCCCACTTCAATGATGTGGCCGTTTGCTCAAGACAACCAGCCGTCACCAGTCCAAACCAAATGGCTAATTGAACCGGATTCAGAGATTTGAATTCGGTCGCCATCAACTGCAGCAGATGCCGAGGATGAACTTGATTCTAGAATTTGTTTCGCTTCGGAAAGTGTAACAGTGGCGTCTTTAATGCGGGCACTGAAATGTGTCAATACCAGATGTCGGGCGTGGCAAGCCAGTGCAGTTCTTGCTGCACCTGTGCTGGTACTGTGAAGGAATTCATCTGCCCATTTCTGAGC
>Ga0208407_1001645_pt1 | contig 10160 bp, 9 predicted proteins | sample ETNtaG_9_FD_185775 | JGI IMG/M metagenome (GOLD analysis project Ga0208407, IMG submission 185775) | Marine microbial and viral communities from oxygen minimum zone, Eastern Pacific Ocean - ETNP201406SV69 (SPAdes) (version 2) | ecosystem: Environmental > Aquatic > Marine > Oceanic ...
TTGTAGCATGTCCTGTGGGATTTGACCCATTTGGTTCATGTTGTTTTCTTGCTGCATTCGCTGCGGTTGTCCTGAAACGGGGTCAAAGTTACGCTGAGGTGGGAAAGGAGGTAGATTTTGAGCTGCTCCTGGATTGAAACCTCCAGCCATGGAATTGTCTTGTCTTGAGCCGCATTCGGGACAAAACATGCTGTCATCAGGAATAACTTCAGCACATGACCCGCAATTCACTCAGCACCCTCCCCGTAGACACGGTTAGGCGACCCTTCCTAAAGGATTCCGTAAAAAACCCACCAATTTATTACTCATCAACGAACAAATTAACCATAACCACAGCAAACACATATCTTCATTCGCAAGAGCAAACTGGAGTGGATAGAGGGGAGTTAATGGCAGTTCTGATCAATCCGAAAATTGACAAATTGCTGGAGACAACCTCTCGTTCATTTTATCCAACCTTGAAATATCTACCCAAGAAGATACGAGGACAAATTGGATTGTTGTATCTTCTTGCACGTGTAGCAGACACAATAGCAGATTCCAAACATGGAGAAACTAAAGTTCTTCTAGACCTGTTGATGAGTTACAACGAAGTAGCACAAGGCCGAACTACTGATATTCCCGAATTTGCCGAACTAGCAAAAATCCAAACAAATGAGCACGAAGCAGAACTGCTACGTAATGTAGATGATGTTATTGACGGCCTCAAATCCTATGATGAAGATGATCAACAAAGGATTCTTGAATGTCTTGATATTATCATAGGGGGGCAAATTCTAGACCTTCAAAGATTCGGGACTGCCAAAGAAGGAGGGAATATTTCAGCATTATCCACGGACATGGAATTGGACGATTATACCTTCCTAGTTGCGGGATGTGTTGGAGTATTTTGGACAAAAATGTCACTTGCTCATCTCATGACTCTAACTCCTAAAAAAGAAGAAATATTTCACGAAAAAGGAATACGATTTGGAAAGGCATTGCAAATGATTAACATTCTACGCGACATACCCGAAGACCTTCGTTTTGGCAGATGCTACATTCCATCAGAAGCACTCTCAAAACACGGCCTCAAGCCAGAGGATTTGATGGATGAAAGCAATCTTGAAACCTTTCGGCCACTGTATGATTCATATCTTGACTTAGCCAATGAACATCTAGATGCAGCAACCGAATACATTCGCATGATACCAGAAAATCAATTTCGATTGAAGGCTTCATGTATGCTACCTGTGTTGATTGGTCAACGAACCGTAACTCTTCTGCGAACAGGCAACATACTCAACTCAGATGAAAGAATCAAAGTTACACGGGATGAAATAAAAACCTACGCTAGAAAATTACTACGCGCCCTTTTCATCCCAGGTGGTGTGCGTCGTCTTCTCGAGAAAAACAAGGACAAGTGATTATCTATAGATTTGATTTTCAAAGTAAGATTAAACATACAAAGAAATTTGAAGCGGTTTAATTTTGCACTCCCAAGAGGAGGCCTCTTAAACAAGAGACGCGAGGGGCTGGTGGTTAGGATGCTAGAACGCCGCAAACCGCTCGACCTTCTTTTCCCTCTCAAGGGAAACGCTTCCGCTAGAAGCGAAGAAGAGGAAGGAGTACGTTCTCCAACTACTCTTGAAAGACTTCGCGCTGGTGTTACACTCGCCCGCGATGCAGTGAAAGCAGTTAGCCTGACCGCAATGGAAGCCTTGCGAGAAGGTGCTTCTTACATCGGAATTGTTGGTGAGAAAAACGAACTAGTTGACCCCTTTGAATACCTCGATGCCCCGATTTGGTCCGAGCGCCCTCCTGCTGAATTATTGAAACTAGCCTATCGCTACTGTGAAGAATTGACTATGCGAGAGGCTGGAAACTTCTACCACTCGTTCAAGTATCTCCCAGACGAGCAACGTATGGCAATGTGTGCCATCTATGCATTCTGCCGACGAGCCGACGATATTGCAGACGGCGACTGGGCTGACCGATTCCCTGGAAGTCAGGGTGAGATGGACCCAGAAGCCATGTCCTACCGCAATGAACTCGAATCATTGCAAAATCAAGGAACGATTCTAGACCAGGATGCATATCTAAACAAAATTACACAACTATTTTTCTTCAGAAAGAAACTATCAACATGTTATAGTGATGTTTATTCAACCGACCCAGTTTTCCTCGCCCTCAAAGACACAGTGGACCGTTATACTATCTCTAGAGATGTATTTGATGACTTGATTTCTGGCATGGAAGATGACCTCTACAACAACCGCTACCGAAGTTTCGATGAGCTCTATGTATACTGCTACAGAGTCGCATCTGTTGTTGGATTGATGTGCATTGAAATATACGGCTATGAAGACCCTGCAGCCAAGAAATTTGCAGAATCCTGGGGCATCTTCATGCAACTGACAAATGTTCTTCGTGATGTTGGAGAGGATATACAACGTGACCGTGTCTATCTTCCCTTGGATGAACTTGAACGCAACGGCATGACGGAAACAGAACTTGACGGAAAGATTGTACTCAACAAACATTGGGAGCCATATGTCCGAAGTTATGCTGCAAGAGCTAGAAGTTATCTCAAAGAAGCGCGACAATTACTGCCCCTCTTACCTCGAAGATCACGATACTCCCCTGCAGCGATGATTGCTTTCTATGACAAGATCCTAAGGCAAATTGAGAAGCAGCAAGGTGACGTGTTTACCAAGCGTGTAAAACTCAACAAGGTGCAAAAAATCTCTCTTGCTGCCGCAGTTTACCTGCGCCACCGATTCTTACCTGCATTCCTTAATCCAGTATGGGGCGCACTTGCAAGAATCGGCATTCTACCATCTGTTTGAAAAACAGGTAGCCAAGTCGTAAGTTGTCCAAAGGCCGTTTTGGTGAACAACACTCTTGACCGAAATACTGTATTCAAGGGCACACTCAAATGTTTCGTGTGAAAGATTGGATACCAGTGATGTATCTTCCAAGAATCAAATTGTGAATGTCGTGAGTTCCTTCATAGGTTTTGACGGATTCAAGATTAGCCATATGCCTCATTATTGGGTATTCATCCAAGATTCCATTTGCTCCGTGAATGTCTCTAGAAACGCGGGCGATTTCCAAGGCAATGTCTACATTGTTCATCTTTGCAAGGGATATTTGTTCAGGGAACCATGTTCCATCGTCCTTCTTTTTACCAAGATGATAAGCCAGTAGTTGTCCCTTCGTTATTTCTCTTAGCATCCAAGCAAGTTTGTTTTGAACCAATTGATAGGATGCAATAGGATGATCAAATTGGATTCGGGAAAGAGCATAGGTTTTGGAACTGTGGAAACAGGCCATTGCGGAACCTAATACTCCCCAAGAAATTCCATATCGTGCATTGTTAAGGCAGGAGAACGGACCTCGAAGACCTTTGACACCTGGAAGAATACGGTCTTTAGGAATCCTACAATCTTGGAATACGAGTTCACTAGTCACGCTGGCTTTCAAAGAATGCTTGCCCTTCATTTCGGGAGCAGAAAATCCTTCATCGTCTTTCTCTACGATAAAGCCACGAATTACCCCATCAAGTTTGGCCCAGACAACAGCAACATCGGCAATAGTACCGTTTGTAATCCACATTTTTGCGCCATTGAGTAAGTAGTGGTCCCCTTTATCTTCAGCCTTTGTAATCATGTCACCAGGATTTGAACCATAGTCTGGCTCGGTCAAACCAAAGCATCCAATCCATTCACCTGAAGCCATTTTTGGCAAATAATATTCTTTCTGTTCTTCGGTTCCAAAATCCCAAATCGGATACATAGCAAGTGAACCTTGCACAGATGCAAATGAGCGCAATCCACTGTCGCCTCGCTCAAGTTCTTGGCATATTAGTCCATAAGCAACGTAAGACAAACCAGGACAACCATATCCCTTGAGTGGAGCGCCGAGAACGCCCATTTCGCCGAGAGCAACACGCCACTCGTCAAGGAACACTCCCTCTTCGCACGCTTGCTCAATTTTTGGAATCACTTCTTCATCAACCCATTCCCTTACCAAGTCACGAATCATGACTTCTTCTTCTGTAAGTAGGCTTTCAATATCGTAGAAATCTAATCCCTCAAACGGCTCCATGACATTCTCCCTCTACTTGATGGCCGCGCGCGTGCTTCATCAACATAACCCTCAAGACTTGAGAGATTATTTGTTTCCTTTCTTCCTAAAACGCCATTCTTTGTACTTGCGCTGAAGCCATGTACTATTCATGTAAATCAAACCAAGAATGACTCCTGGAACTGAAATCGCAACGGCTCCAAGAACAAGAAATGTAATAATCTCAGAATCGACTTCCTCCACTAGCGGAGTGAACGCAATAATGTTACCAAATTCAGTTAAAATAAATCCTTCATTAAGACCCGTTTCCCAAATAATATTCAACGCCCTTCCAGCTATAGCAGAATCCCATTGAGTCGCATCTTCGGCAAGTAGTACAGTAAATGCCTCACTTGATTGAGGGTAGTGGCGTACGAGTGAAAAAGGTGCGAGATGAATCAAACTTGTTCCATCGTGAGCTGCGGTTACATCTGTTTGTTCACCAGATAACAAATCCAACATCATGGTTTGTTCACCATAGGATTTGCTCACGTCAATGTTATTGATGATCAGGGTTTTGCTTCGCAGTCCACTGCCAAAAGCAACGCAATCATTGCGTGTCGCATCTGCACATTCCACGCCAATCCACGTTTCGGAAGAGGTCCCAGAAATCCATGTCAATTTGTGATCTTGATCAATAACTGCAATTCCATCTTCAAGACTTGTTGCAAAACAAATGTTGTAATTACGGTGACATGTTATGTCAGTGATTTGGCTTGTACTAGAAGAATTGAGAGATTGAAAACCCGTATGCTCAGCAAATTTCCAGATAGAACCGTCATCTGAACCAACATATGCAAAATCACCACTTGGTCTCCAATCCAACGATTTGAGGTCATATCCCCAAACAGAAAACGATTCATTTACGCGTGTAACTCCGTGGTCGTATGTATCGTATCTCAATGCTAGGCCTTCATCTCCGACCATGAGTGCTGTCATCCCTCGTGGATGCCAAGCAACATCATGAACAGTTGCATTTCTTCCAGTTAGCAACTCGATATCTTTCGAGCGGTCGTCTGCCTCAGTTGCCGATAGAATGCGAGCATACCCCTCGCTGCCTGCAATTAAGACTGTGGAGCCATCAGGAGATACCTCTCCGACTTTGAGACCAAGGTCATTATCACTTAACGCGCCTGCATTACTAAGTTCAATAAGAGTAACTGGTTCTGCCGAAACAACCGTTGGAACTAGAAACAAAAAGAACACAAAAAGTGCAAAATTGCGAACGCCCATGTTTCAATCCAGCGGCCTCTGTATGAAAATCTCTCCGACCATAACTTGCTAAACTTTTTACCAATTTCAACATCTTGAACGGTGAGCCTTATGTCAAAAGGACGCGTCGGGGGTTCATGGAGCGATTTGCTGTTAAGAGAGGCGTGCAAAAGACAATCGGTGGAAATGCAGGGTTGGCAAAACTTGCCACGCAGTATTTTGAGAATATCAATGTGGATTCAGAAGGCGTATTTACCGGGTCATATGGGCTTCTGGTAATGGTTCAAGGTTCATTTGATGCATCAGGTAAACTTGCTGTTGATGTCCAACAACTCAAAGGAGGAGAACTCAGTGAATTCCTTGATGCCGCAAACGGTCGCGAAATGGCCATGGAATCACGGCGCCGTTGGTCGGGATTTTTGGATGATGCAACAGGTTATTCAGCAAAACAACGAGGTGATAAGGCTAAGGAGGAAGCGAAAAAATTCTCAAAGGCAAAGTCAGCAATAAAAATGGCTTACAAATCAATGGAACTCATGGATGTTTCAACAGAAACAAAAACGAAAGCTGCGGAATTGATTGAGAAATTACAAGGCATGATCGATTCAGAGACACCTCCTCCCGAGGGACAAGTCAAGAAACTTAACGACCTCTTTTGAGAGTGATTCAATGACAAATAACAATCCGTTGGATGCTTTCATAGAGCGGATTCCTACCATCAATGAATTATCCCAAGAGAAACGTCAACGCTTGGAACTGATGGTTGGGAATGTTGATGAAGTCATTGGATTAGAGCATTTAGTAAAATGCTTAACTGAAGATACATCTCGGTCAGGAGATGATGTTATCCAATGCTATGTTGGATTTGAGCCAAGTGGAAAAGCCCACATCGGTTGGAAAGTCCTTTCACTACAATTACGAAGAATGCTTGATGCAAAGGCAAATGTGATGGTCTTCTTAGCTGATTGGCACGCTTGGGTCAACGACAAGTTTGATGGCGAGATGAGCGCCATTCAAACAACTGCTCGCTATATGGAAGAAACATTCAGAGCCCTATTAGGCAACCCGCCCGAAGGCAAAGGGCCAGGTGAACTTCAGTTCAAATGGGCGAGTGAAGTTATGGAATCAAGCGATTATTGGGCAAGAGTACTGAAATGTTCGAAAGGAGCAACTCTAGCCATGGTTCGCAAAACATTCACCATCATGGGAAGAGATGAGGCATCCTCTGACCACGACCTTTCCAAATTCTACTATCCCGCTATGCAAGCTGCGGATATTTTTGAGATGGACATCGATGTTGCAATCGGAGGAATGGACCAACGCAAAGCGCATATGTTCATGAGAGATGTAGCAACAAAATACGGGTGGGAAAAAGCAACATGTCTGCACACTCCAATCATTTCCTCATTACAAGCCGCAGGTAGTCGGATGGAATCTTTTGACCACAAAATGTCAAAATCTGACCCTAATGGTTCATTACTTTTGCACGATACAAAGAAGAAAATTCGCAAAAAAATGTCAAAGCATGCTTACCTTGACCCTGCAGACCCTCTTTCAGCAGTATACGAATTAGCAGAACACATCATACTCCCAGAGTTTGGCGAGATCAATGTAACGCCAAATCCCAAATTTGGCGAACCATCAACATGGACTTCAATTGAAGCGTTTAAGGCAGCAGTAATGGATGGAACAATCCATCCACTTGATGCGAAATTTGGAGTTGCTGATGGACTTGCAAAGGGCTTAGAATCGGTTGAGGAATTCTTCACAGAAAATCCTGAATCACTCGATACTGTCACAAAATTAATGCAAGGATAAACTTACTCGTGATTCTTAATCGCCAAAGGTTCGATGCTTATGACATCGAGAGAGAGGAGGCGGCGGGTATCCTTTGCAAAATTCCTTGTTGGAATAGGTTGTACTCTCAAAATACCATTAACTCTCATGAATGTCAAAGGTTCAACATCCCCTACCATATCATCAGCTAAAGTCCCGATTAACTCAAATTTTGGCGAGCACTGAATAAGATGATGATCCTTGTCGTATGTGATTTGATGCATGGAAATATCTTGCACATCTTCGTAATAACACTCGTCGGTCAACATACGGAAATTTGGCCGTGGGTAAAAGTTTGTCATCGGGAAACCTTTGGTCTCAATACCTTCAAATGATTTCTTAAGGCACACTTTGCATACATTCGGGCTTTTACGTTCACGTGCCCTTCTTTGTTCCATCTTCCTTGGTGTCCCACAATCCTTGCATTGGTAAATGGCTGATTTCAACCATCCGTACAAGTGAGATACATGGGCGATTTTTACATCAACTGTCAGCAATTGATCTCGGTCTCGCATGCGCAATTGGTCTATCTTACGATGATAATTTTCGCTTAGATTTAAAACTCTAATAACTGGACGTGCAAGAACACCGCTCTGGTCAAACTGTTCTTTGAGGACTTTATTTCCAATTGATAATGTTCTAGCAGGATTGAGATGAAATTCGGTACTGAGAAAACTGTCTTTCGAGAGCACCTCATGTTGAACTTCAAAACCAAAAACACTCATCTCCAAACCCTTCAGATCAACAATTTCAGCAAGATATTCTTTTTCGAACATTAATCGCCAAGCAGCGAGAACTTTCTTGTCTTTTTCTCCGAGGTCAATGGGGTCACTGGTTGGCATGGGTTTTTACCGCTTTGTTGAGGGTTCATAATCTTGGCGGAATCGGGCCAATTTATCCAGCTTTGAATGGCTCCGCATATTCCATGTTAGGTGGTGGTAAGGTTCATGAATTGGTCGCCAGTCGTTCATCCATCCGTATTCGGAGGATTGACAACATGCCAAATATATTCGTCCTTGTAAAACAAGTCCCAGACACTAACGCCAAGATTTCGATTAGCGGAGACTCGGTTGATTTATCCACAGTCAAAATGGTCATGAGCCCATACGATGAATTTGCTCTTGAGACAGCTCTACTACACAGGGAAGCCGCAGGTGGAGAAGTTACCGCCCTTACAGTTGGGGGGCCAGGAACTGAAAAGATTCTCAAGGATGCAAAGGCAATGGGTGTTGATAAAATCGTCCGTGTTGAAACATCTGGAGAAATGGATACCAATGCCCTGCAAACAGTTCTCAAGCAAGCACTCACTAATCTTGGAGCTGAAGTAGTCTATTGTGGCAAATCCGCTGCCGATACAGGTGCAGGTTCTACTGGACCGGGAGTTGCTGCACGCCTTGGATGGGCCTCAGCATCCAATGTAACCTCCACAAATTTCGAAGGAGGAATTTCCGTTACTACTCCTGGCAATGGCGGCGATGTAAAAATCAAGGTCCCCTTACCCGCTGTTATTTCTTGTGACAAAGGTAATCTAAAAGTGCGAAAAGCAAACATCAAGGGAATCATGCAAGCAAAGAAAGCAACCGTTGATGTTCACTCCATCGAGGCACCGCCCTCAACGGTTATCGTCGTTAATCAGTCTCTCCCTCCCGCAAAGCCTGCTGGTAAATCCTACCAAGGTGGAGATGCTGCGGCTGAAGTGGCCCAACTTTTGAGAGATGAGGCAAACCTACTGTGAAGTGATACCATGAGTGAAACAATTGTAATTGCAGAAATGAACAACAATACCATCCACCCAAGCACGGCAGAACTTGTCGCAGCAGCGGGCGCACTTGGCTCAGAGCCAACTCTTATCGTACCCTGTACAGATGTGGCGGCAGCTGATGCTGCATCATCCTGGACTGGCATATCAGGAATTATTGCCGCTAAATCCAATGTCTTTGAGAATTATGACTCAGCAGGATGGGCCTCCGCACTTGATGCTGTGATGCCCCAAGGAACTATCGTAACAGGTGCATCTCCCCAATCTAAAGATCTAGCAGCCCGTATTGCTGGTCATAGAAACCTTCCTGTCGTGCAAGATGTCGTGAAAGTTGAAGGAAATCAAGTCACATCACCAGCATACTCAGGAAAAGCAATGCAAACTGTATCACTCGGTGGAGCAAGTGTTGTTTCTGTCCGCTCGAACATTTTTTCACCTGTCCAAGAAGGAGGACAAAATAGTGTTTCAGTAATAGATACGACTGGAGAATTGGCAACATCTGTCGAGGAATTTATGGCACGCGCATCAAAGCGTCTTGATGTCTCAGAGGCAAACATCGTTATTTCTGGTGGCAGAGGTATGGGCGCTCCTGAAAACTTTAGCCATCTCGAGGCAGTAGCCGATACCATCGGAGCTGCTGTTGGTGCATCTCGCGCCGCAGTGGACACATGGGAGGCAATACCACACTCCATGCAAGTTGGCCAGACCGGTAAAACCGTCAACCCGAACCTATACATCGCAGTAGGAATTTCTGGTGCAATTCAACACCTCGCTGGGATGCGCTCATCTCGCTACATCGTCGCCATCAACAAAGATGCTGATGCACCGATTTTCAAGCACGCAGACTATGGCATCGTTGCAACTTGGGAAGATGCCCTTCCAGTATTGCAGAGTAAACTTCAGTCAATGATGGATTGATTAGGCATATTTGCCAAAGCCATAGACTCCGTTTCCAGCTGCATCACCTACAAATGGGTTTGATGCCCTTTCTTGGCCGATTGTTGTCAATGGTCCGTGACCTGGATGAACTACAGTATCAGGCTCAAGTGTCCACAATTGTGTACGGATAGAAGAAGCAAGTAACTCAAAATCCCCACCTGAATGGGGGATGTCTGTTCTGCCAACTGAGCCCGCAAAAAGGGTATCTCCAACAAAAACATGATTGGGGGCATCTTTTACCTCTACAAGCAAACAACATCCTCCCAGAGTATGTCCTGGTGTATGAAGAACTTGAAGAGAAATTGAA
>Ga0208407_1001646_pt1 | contig 10157 bp, 11 predicted proteins | sample ETNtaG_9_FD_185775 | JGI IMG/M metagenome (GOLD analysis project Ga0208407, IMG submission 185775) | Marine microbial and viral communities from oxygen minimum zone, Eastern Pacific Ocean - ETNP201406SV69 (SPAdes) (version 2) | ecosystem: Environmental > Aquatic > Marine > Oceanic ...
AGTATGAAGTAAAATTGAAAAGGCCTACTCCATTTGGTCCTAAACTTATTCTAAAAAGCAGAGTATTAGGTTTGCAAAATGATAGAGCTGAAGTAATTATCGAATTAAAAGCTGATGGAAAAACCTGCGCAACTGGTAGGGGACTGTTTGTTGCTGTAAAAGAAGGACATCCTGCATATCATCGCTGGCATTAATGGATACTAAGGATTTATGGGATAATGCCCTTAAAGAACACAATTCAGGAGATTATCATGAAGCTCACGAACTTTTTGAGGATTTGTGGTTAGAATTAGATAATCGTCAAGAGAAAGATACTGTACAAACTTTAGCTCAAGCCGATGCATTAGCCGTTCACATTGAAACTGGCAATATGCGCGCAGCTCAGAGATTAATGAGACAATTACCTGAATTATTGCAAACGTTCCCTGAAAATTACAAAAATATCAACCTTAGAAAAATTAGGATTTGGATTGAAAAAGCAATCTTGCAAATACCTTCTCACGGTGAAATTAAGACTGTAAATATTCAAGAACCTCCCAAACTGAATATAAACCATCAGGATCTTTAAGTTCCATACTTCACATGCTGTATCAATTAGATTTTTTAATATTCCTATTTAATCATTATAAACTAGAAACTAAAGTGTCATAATATTCTGAGTTTTCATTACAGGCGTCCTGCATTGGCTTTACCACCTGAAAAAAAGCTGCAGCTGCGCCGTTTTTCAAATCCAATGGATGCAATGAACCTGAAAGGTAAGACTCTTCTAAATCAGAATAAGAATCAAACTCTAGATTACCGCCAAATTTTTCAGGTCTTTCAATTATAATTTTATCTAATCCTGGTTCAAGCAAGTGCTGCCAAATATCTAAAACAGGATTACCTTTTCTTTCTAGGGGGCAATATGCCTTTGATAATTTCTTAGTTAGAATCTTTTTACTATCATGAACTAATAATGTACCTGAAGGATTCGATTTAGACATTTTAGCATCAGTATCCATTCTTCCTGGACCCGATAGAGAACCAAGAAGAGGAGTGTGTAATGCAACTGGTTTTGGAAGTTTTAACTTGTCTGCAGAATCTCTTGCTAGCATATGTGCATGACGCTGATCCATACCTCCTAAAGCTAAATCTACATCTAAAGCATATATGTCCGTAGCTTGCATTGCAGGATAGAAGAATTTAGACATATCCTTGTCTCCATCACTTTCATCTCTACCCATTATTGAAAGTGCTCTTCTCATCCGTTTCAGACTGCTTGTTTTAGAAACGCGAAGAACCATTTCCCAATATCCTTTGCCATTAACTAATTCACTAGCTGTTCGAAATTTAACACCAGGACTGAAGACTGCAAACATTTGCCTCTGATATTCAACAGCTGCACTCAAATTGTCCCAACTACCACCAAGTTTATCATTAATGTACCCATGCCAATCTGCTAAGAGTATCGTAACCTCAAATCCAGCCTCAATAAGTTCTTTGCACTTTAACATTGGGACTAATGAACCTGCATGTAGCAATCCAGATGGTTCAAAACCAATATATGCTTTGGGATTTTTTTTATTAGAAAGTAATTTATCTAATTCTTCATCAGTAACACATTCTGCAACACCTCTTAAAACAAGAGATTTACGATTAGACATAATATCATTGAAACAAATGAGTAAATAACTCCTTTGGTTTATATTGGAGCCACCATAAAATTATTTAAATGAGGCTAGATAGGATGTTTGAGTTAAAAATGTCTGAATCTAATCCTGATGTTCTAAAAGCTGTCCGACTTCTTGTCGGTGATATCGTCAATAAAGAAAGATATGTTATGCTTCCTGCTGACCCTGGTGAAGGAGATCCTATCTTAGGTAAATTCCGCACAGTTAGTGATGCTAAACGTTTTGCAAGCAGAAGTGATATTTCGGAATTTTCACTATGGACTCGCTTAAAAGTTGTTGGTGGCGGAAGTGATTCACTAAAAGAAGATTTTAGTGATGACGATGATGAAATCGACGATGATTTGGGTGACCTATTAGACGATGATGCTGATCTTCCAGATTTAGAAGACGATGCTGATCTTGATGAACTTCTATGAATAAGTCCATAGAAATTCATGAAATAGTTGAAAATGATTTAAATGGTTCTGTTTTAATTGTAGGTTTTCCTAGTGTGGGACTTATTGGTACTATTGTTTCAAATTTTCTAATTAATAGTTTAAAATTAAAACAAATAGGAATCATAGATAGTCCTAATTTTCCTGCTATTTCAATAATTAAGAATGGAGAACCTCATAATCCATTAAGACTATACTCTGGTGAACAAATTTGTAATGATGGAACCTGTAACAGAGTCGTAGTGTGTGTAAGTGAATTTACTCCACCACCTGAAATGATTAAGGAATTGGTTAGTTCACTAACTAATTGGGCTATTAAGAAAGGTTGTCAAAAGATAATTTCAGCCGAAGGATTCAGCTCACCTCCAAAAGAAAAGGGCGATAATAATGATGTATATGGCATAACTTCCACGATTGAAGCTAGACCGTGGATTGAAGATGCAAAAGTAAAACCATTTACTTTTGGAACTGTCGGAGGAACCACTGCCGCTTTTTTGAATGAAGGAAAAATACTTGATTTCAATGTTCTTGGTCTTTTAGCTGAAGTAAGTGAAGATGTTCCAGATGCAAGAGCTGCAGCCGATGTTATCAAAGCTATAGATGAACTTTTATTAGCTATTGAACTAGATCCAAAACCATTACTTAAAGAAGCAAAAAACCTCGAACAGGAAGTACAAAATGTAAGGGAACAAGCCCCTCCTGAAGTTTCATCTTCCATTTCAAGATATATTGGATAAGCTTATACCCCCTTTTAGTACAACATATTTGTGAGTCAGATAGTAGCAAACAGGATAGATGAGATTTTAGAAAGAGTATCATCTATAACAAAGGATTTGAATTGGCCTGACCTACCTGTTGACTTGAAACCCCCTATCGGTGATTTTGCTTTGATATGTTTTCCTGCTGCAAAAATATTGAAAAGGAAGCCTTTGGATATAGCTACTCAAATTGCTTCTAAACTCAAAAACATCGAACAAGTAATCTCTGCTGAACCTGAAAAAGGATACTGTAATGTTATAATTAACTGGAATGATATTGTAATTGATGTTATCGATGAAATAAATAATGATTCATATGCTAAAACAAAAGGCAACATTGATAAAATACTAGTCGAACATACATCTGCTAATCCTACAGGCCCCTTCCACATGGGAAGAGCTCGAAACCCAATAATTGGAGATAGTCTTGCCCGATTATTGACATATTATGGACACAATGTAGAAACTCAATACTATGTCAATGATACTGGCAGACAGGCTGCAACTTTAGCTTTTGGATTATCTCATTATGAAGCTAAAAATAAAAATAAAATTGACCATGAATTAGTAGAAGCGTATCGAAAGGCATCTAAACTATTAGAAGAAGATGATAATGTAAAAGATAAGATTTATCAAAAAATGGAAAAAATTGAAGGGGGTGATTTAGAAGTACTTGGAGAAGTAAAAGAATCTGCAAAAAGAATGCTCGAAGGAATGAAAATATCCCTGAAACGACTAGGTGCTGAGGCGAATACCTACTATCATGAATCTGATTTAATAGCAAATGGAAGTGTAGAAAAAGTAATTGGGAGTTTAAAAAATAGTGATTTATGTAAAGAGGAAGATGGAGCATATTACTTAGATTTGAAAAGTGAAAATATAGCAGGAAGAAACCAAAAATTCTTTTTTACACGGAAAAATGGATTAAGTCTTTACACAACCAGAGATATTGCTTATCATCTTTATAAATTTGAAAAATATGACAAAGCCCTAAACGTATTGGGAGAAGATCATCGATTACAAAGTAAATTATTAGGCATTGCTCTACGAGAATTAAATTCTAAAGAACCAACAGGTTTATTTTATTCTTTTGTTAATCTTCCAGGAGGCAAGATGTCCACTAGAGCTGGTAGAGTTGTCTACTTAGATGAGATTATGGAAAAGATTGTTAAGTTAGCAAAAGAGAAACTAGATGAAACTGAGTTAAATAATGATATTAAAAATAAATTAGCTGAAAATATAGGCATAGGATCTCTTAGGTATAATATTCTCAAAGTACAAGCTGAAAAGGGTTTCACTTTTAACATAGAAGACGCTCTTAACTTGCAAGGTGATTCAGCCCCTTTTGCAATGTACTCACATGCTAGGGCTGCTGCTATAATACGAAATTATGGAAAAGATATACCTGACGTATTGTTAAATGAAAAATTGACTAATTCGGAAATAAAACTTTTGAGAACTCTTTCTAAATGGCCTGATATTGTTCAAAGAGCTGTTTCAAATTTATCGATTCACTATATTCCAAATTATACTCATGAATTGGCTTCAAATTTCAACCAATTCTATCGTGATTGCCCTGTTTTAGGAAATAATAGTGAAGAATTACGAATAAATTTAGTAACCACTTCAAAAATAATATTGAAAACTAGTTTAGAAATACTAGGGATCAAAGCTCCTAACCGAATGTGAAATTGGTGGTGAGGGAGAGATTCGAACTCCCGTGGTCGCGATCTGCAGTCGCGTGCATAGCCGGGCTCTGCCACCTCACCCAATGATAAAGGCATTCTATATCTATATTATTATGGATTTCCCGAACGGAAAATCATACGTGAAACGTCGGTTGATGACATTTTCTTTTTCATATCATGTAACAAACTCTGATAATGAGAAATTTGTTCATTGATTCTATCTAATTCAGAGATATCAGCTTCATCTTTTTCTAATCGAAGTCTAACCTTCTTTTCTCTTTTCTCCCAACTTTCTAATTCTTTGATAACTTCTAAAACTTTATCTTCGATTTCTTTCATTATAAGAACCTTATTGTTTCAAGATTATGTGGAACTCTACAATCTAATCTTACTTTTCTTCTAATGTCATTTGCAAATTGCTCACATGTTTGAGCATCCCCATGATTCAATAATACTATTTTTGGACGTGGTCTTATGGTTCTTAGATATCTCATTAGTTGTCTTTTATCACTATGTCCTGAGAAACCTTCACAAGTTTCCAAGTTCATATTAACTTTAACTGGGACCATACCGCCATTTTCTCTATCATGTAGATGTATCTCATTAGCCCCCTGCTGTAATCTCTGCCCCATAGTTCCTGAAGCTTGATACCCCACAAATATCATACTATTTCTTGAATCTGGAGCCCAATGTCGTAAATATTCCATAACTGGCCCACCATTAACCATACCTGAAGTAGCCAAAACTATTGCGGGCTCTTCCCTCCCACAAATTTCCTGCCTCATCTCAGGACTTTCAACTTTATTAAAAATTTCTGATCTAAAAGGATTATCCTGGTTTTGATAAATCTTATTTCGCAGATTATTGTTCAAATACTCTGGATATGCAGAGTGTAAAGCTGTAGCTTCCCATATCATACCATCCAAATATACTGGCATGTCCTTCAACTTTCCTTCAGAATAGGCTTTTTCAAGAACAAGCATAACTTCTTGTGAACGTCCAACTGCAAAAACAGGAATCAAGATTTTACCCTTCCTCTCAACTGTTCTATTAATTATCTCAGTAAGATTTCTAGTCCCCTCTTCTCTTGGTGGTTGGAAATCTTTGTAACCACCATATGTAGATTCCATAATTAGTGCCTCAAGTCTCGGGAAATTATTAACGGCTCTATCAAAAAGCCAAGTATTTTCAAATTTTATATCTCCTGAAAAAACCAAATTATATAGGCCTTCACCGACATGGAAATGTGCTGCTGCAGAACCTAAAATATGTCCTGAATTATGAAATGTTAATTTGAGATCTGGTGCAATATCTGTTGTATCTCCATAATTTAGAGGTATCGTATTTCTAATAGATTGACGAATATGTTCTGTATTATATGGAACTCTTTTGCCTTCACTATTCTGAATTTTTATAAAATCATTTTGTAAAAGAGAAGATAATTCTCTTGTTGGAGGAGTACAATAGATAGGGCCATCAAAACCATAAACAAACAACATTGGAAGTAAAGCTGAATGATCTAAATGCGCATGAGTAAGGACTACTGCATCTATTCCTTCTAAAGGCGTCGCTTCAGGTGCACTAAGGAACGGACTTGGTTCTTTGTCATTGCCAGGATTAAAACCACAATCAATCAATACTTTGCTGTCTTTAGTCATTAATAGATGACATGACCTACCTACCTCTCGATAACCACCCAATGCAGTAACTCTAACATGTTGTTCACCATCAATCGTATCACGGAATATTTTTTTACCAACTTTAGTCAAAAACTTCTTCCGACCCTCCGCAACCTTATCTCCAAGCATATAGTTTCGAACATCTTTCAGTGTTTTAGATTCCATTGGAGCTGAGCGTAAGACTACTGGATTCCAACCCAATTCTCTACGAACTTTATTGAGAACTACACCCTGCTTTCCTATTGCTTTACCTGGGTTCTTAGCTTCAATGATAACATCACCATTAATTTCATCGAACTTAATCTCAACTACACCTGCTTCTTCAGGTATTATTTCATTAAGTTTTTGTTTAGCTGCAATAATTGGCTTTCTAACGCTAGGATCTGCTTTGATTACAATTCGTTTTCTAACTTTTTGAGCTAAATTACGAACCAAATCATTATTCTCTGTAAAAATTTCTACATTTGGAGTATACAATACTACGTTAGACGCTTCTACTTTTACATCTGTAAAAGATACACTATCTGGTATGACTTCTGTCGCGACTTTCTTGACTAGTTTAACTACGTCTTCTACGGCCATTTGACCTCCTTTTCTTTTATTTAGTAGCTATTAAGCTGCTAATTTAGTCTCAATTTTCTTCAATTCTTCAGGAGAAACAGGATGATATCCTTTAGAATCTATAACACACATTGATATCCCATCACCAGAAGCTGAATCCCTTTTCATTGCTGCAACTAAAGCTCTTACACCAAGTTCTTTACCTTGAGCTACAGACATATTTTCCTTAAATCTATCTTCTAAAACACCATAAACAAATGGCGATCCAGAACCTGTTGTTTGGAATTTATCAGGTATTGAACCACCTGCAGCATCCAGTGAATATACATGTGAACCATCTGAATCAATACCGCCCAAAAGTAACTGAACCCAGAAAGGCATATATCTTCTACCATTCATGATATTAGCCATTAAAGTGGAAGCGGCTCTCAAAGACATCTGCCTCCCATTCTTTAATTCATATAATTTCACTTCTGCAGATAACCATCTTGCTAACATTTGAGCGTCGCCAACTAAACCTGCAACTGTTAAACCCATATTATCTGATATTCTGAACAATTTTTGAGTCGTCTTATGACCTATTAAATTACCCATTGTGGCTCTCATTTCTGTTGCCATTACTATGCCGTCTTTGCAAACCAACCCCAAAGTGGTTGTACCTTTTTTTAAATCTTTTTCTGACAAAAATTCCCTCCAAGAAGTAGAATGTGTCTTCATCGGAGCTAAGTATATTAGATTAATGGCCATTTTAAAACCATAAACAAAAGTTAAATATCGGCCACCAATCAACGTAAGAGGTTGTTTAGTGTTTAAAGCCAGAATCAAAGCAGATAGTCTGAAGGAATTCATAGGAACCGTAGGTTCACTAGTGGATGAAGCAAAATTGAATATTACCGAAGATGGAATACAGATTAAAGCTGTAGATCCTTCTCATGTAGCTATGATTGAGACTAATTTAGCAAAAACAGGATTTGATGTTTTTGAAGCAAAACCGATGGAAATGGGACTTGATATTGATAAATTTAAAACTGTTTTAACCGTTGCTGGAAAAACAGATATGGTTGAACTTGAAAAAGATGATGACCTAAATAGGCTAGTCGTGAACATAGGTAACCTTACAAGAGCAATGCCTCTCCTTGACACCTCGGGAATGCCTGATCCAAAAGTACCTTCATTAGATTTACCAGCATCAGTAAGTGTTGTTGTTGGTGAAATTGGTCAAGGACTTAAGGCTTCTAAAACAGTATCAGATCATATCGCACTTTCAACTACTAAGGATAGTTTTAGATTGGTGTGTGAAGGCGATAATCAAAATAGTGTTGACTTATCACTAGGAAAAGAACAATTAGAAAAATTAGATTCATCTGAAGATACTACTTCACTTTTTTCCTTGGAATACTTTGCATTAATGGTCAATTCTTTACCTGCAGATAGAGTATTACATATCAATTTAGGAACTGATTTACCTGTTAAAATTGATGCTGATTTAGCTGTCGATGATATGACTGGCGCTCAAGGAAATGTTAAATTTCTGTTAGCTCCAAGAATAGATCGCGATTAGATGTCAAAAAAACATTTTATCCATATATCTGACTATACTGGAGAACAACTTTGGGATATATTAAAACTAGCCAAAAAAGTTAAAACTCAATTTAGAGCAAGAAATGATTTTACTCCTTTTAAGAACAAATCATTAGCTATGATTTTTGCAAAACCATCTGCAAGAACTAGAGTCTCTTTCGAAACTGGTTTTGAATGGATGGGAGGTCATGCCTTATTCTTAGGGCCAAATGATATAGGTATTGGAAAACGAGAAGCTATCAAAGACATCTCAAGAGTATTTAGTAGATACAATGACGTAATAATGGCGAGATTATTTGATCACAACCACATTATTGAACTTGCTGAACATTCCTCAATTCCAGTTGTGAACGGGTTAACTGATTATAACCATCCATGTCAAATAATGACTGATATATTTACAGTGTGGGAACACTTGGATAATATTGAGAATGTAAAAATCGTTTACATGGGAGATGGAAATAATATTGTTCACTCTTGGCTACATCTAGCTATGAGACTTCCCATACACTTTGTATGTTGCTGCCCTAAAGGCTACGAACCGGATGAGAAGACAGTTAACAAAGCTAAAGAAGTGGGAATATCAAAAATTGAAATCCTCCATAATCCAGATGAGGCTGTAAATGATGCAGATGTAATTTACACTGATGTTTGGGCATCAATGGGTCAGAAAGAAGAGGCCAAAACCAGAGAAAATATATTCAAACCTTTCCAAGTTAATCAAAACTTGATTAATTCTACTGGTAAAGACACTCTATTTATGCACTGTTTACCTGCAGAACGAGATAGAGAAGTGACGGATGAAGTAATGGAAGCTGACTATTCAATAGCCTTTGATCAAGCTGAAAATAGACTACATGTACAAAATGCAATAATGATCAAACTAAGCGAGAAATGAAAATAGAAAAAGTTGGCGTCATTGGCGCAGGTCAAATGGGCGCAGGAATAGCGCAGGTTTGTGCATCTATTGGCAAGGAAGTTTTACTATGCGACATAAAGGAAGAATTTATTCAAAAAGGAATTAATACAATAACTAAGAATCTTCAAAGGAGCGTCACTAAGGAAAGAATTAATCAGAAAAAAATGAATTCTACTCTTGCAAATGTGAAAACTACTACCCAAAATAAGGATTTAAATGAATGTGATATTATAATAGAAGCCATTATCGAAAATGTAGATATCAAGAAAAACCTTTTTGCTAACTTAGGCGAAATAACTAAGAAAGATTCAATACTGGCATCAAATACATCTAGTATTCCCATTAGTATCTTAGCTGAAGCAAGTGGACGGCCAAAAAATGTAGTGGGCATGCACTTCATGAATCCAGTTCCCGTGATGAAACTTGTTGAAGTAATAAGAGCTAAAACAACAAGTGATGAAACTTTTGATGCTACTTTTAAATTGGCTGAAAATTTAGAGAAAGTCCCAGTTCTTGTTAATGATTTTCCTGGATTTGTAAGCAATAGAATTTTACTTCCTATGCTCAATGAAGCTATATTTTGTGTCATGGAAGGTGTCGCTGAACCTGAAGCTATTGATACCGTAATGAAATTGGGAATGAGCCACCCTATGGGGCCTCTAAGACTAGCTGATTTCATAGGATTGGATACTTGCTTAGCGATTATGCAAGTATTACATCGAGATATGAATGATGACAAATATAGGCCATGTCCTCTTCTAATTGAAATGGTTAAAGAGGGTAAATTAGGCAATAAAACGGGTGAAGGGTTCTACAAATACTAAGCACAGATTTAATTATAACCACTAATTACCTTAAAATATGGCT
>Ga0208407_1001648_pt1 | contig 10154 bp, 6 predicted proteins | sample ETNtaG_9_FD_185775 | JGI IMG/M metagenome (GOLD analysis project Ga0208407, IMG submission 185775) | Marine microbial and viral communities from oxygen minimum zone, Eastern Pacific Ocean - ETNP201406SV69 (SPAdes) (version 2) | ecosystem: Environmental > Aquatic > Marine > Oceanic ...
ACACAAGATGGGCCACAAAACACATTATCTTCAAGGATGACGCCTGAATAAATTGAAACATTATTTTGAATTTTACATCCTGAACCTATCTTCACATCTCTACCAATCATGATATTTTGGCCTAAAATGCATTTAGATCCTATACTGACATTTTCCATAATATGTGAGAAATGCCAAATCTTTGTGTCATTACCAATTACAGTTCCTTCATCGATAATTGATGATGAATGAATCCATGGTGGGGACCCTTCCATACCCTACCGCAGGATGGGGGGTTGTTTGAGCCGTTGGGTCAACTGGGAGTGACTAAATCTCAGAACGTTTTCGACAATTCGGGATTGCAATGAACGTACGTTTCATTTGGGAAACTGCAGTCAATGATGCGCACCTCGATTTAAGGTGGAAAGTTCTCAGAATTGGAAAGCCTAGAGAGACCGCCCATTATATCGGAATAGATGAAGCTCCTAATACACGATTTTTGGTTGCTTACCATGAAAACAAAATGGTTGGTTGCTCTACATTACAAACAGATCCTCGAAAAGGGGCGGAATTCAGAATTAGAGGAATGGCTGTAGATTCAGAGTACCAAAATAAAGGAATTGGTAGTAAAATTGTTGAGATGTTGCAAGATTATGCAAAGGAAAAGAATACTGGAATATGGTGCAACGCAAGAATTAGAGCTGTTCCTATGTATGAAAGAAGGGGGTTTGTGATCGTTTCAGAAATTTTTGAGATTGAAGGAATTGGGCCTCATCATGATATGGAGTGGTTTCATGATTGAAATTCTAGTTTGAAACTTCAATTTTATCCAAAGCAGAATCAACTGATGAACCGTCCAATATTTCCTGAATCCCAACAAGATGTCTATCGAAAGTAGCCAGATTTGTTTGGATAATGTTTCTAATCAATGATTCTGGTGGTTCGATGCCATCTAAATCCAAAGCCGTTTTGTAATTCAGTTCACCATCTGAAATATCCATCTCAAAATTACCAACCACTAATCTGTAATTTACAATAGTGATAAATCTCATGATTTTCTCAATCATTGATTGTGGAATACCATTCTCAAGAGATGAATAAAAAATTAGTTGGTTTTCTTTTTCTCTAGTTTGAATCATACAATGCCATTTTCCATTATCTCCCTCGAAGCCAAATGCAATCGTACTATGACTTTCAAGCAACTCATATGTCCACCCATCATTCTCAAGATATTCCTTTGCTGACCTCAATAGCGGAAAATTTTGCAACGGATCTGATGTTAATTCCTGATCAATCTGATTAGGTAGATGATGAGATAGATATTCTCTGAATCTTGGGTTGAGAACTGGGCTCGTTTCAAAAGAATGGGATCGAAGAGTTTCTGAAATTCCTTTCATCAATTCTTGATCTTCAAAATCAGTGGAATCTTGTCTTAATCCCCCGCTCACTGAACACACCCAGTAATAATTGGGCGCTAGTCCTTTTTTAGAGTGTTCTAAAAAAAAAAATTTAAAAATCTCAAAAAAAGATAGAAAAATCTCAAATTTCAAGTTCAATATTCAAATTTTGGATCAATTCTTTGTATCTATTTCTAATTGTGACTTCAGTAACACCAGCAACTTCTGCGACTTCTCTTTGTGTTCTTCTTTTACCACAAAGTACCGATGCAATATAGATGATTGATGCAGCAATTCCAGTTGGCCCTCGACCAGATGTGAGTTCTTTTTCTTGAGCTCTTTGGATTAACTCATATGCCTTAGACTGTACTTCTGCATCCAAATCCAAACCACTGCAGAAACGTGGGATATACATCTCTGGGGTTGTTGGTGGAATCTTCATCTTCAACTCTCGAACCATGAATCGGTATGTTCTGCCAATTTCTTTTCGACCAGTTCTACTTGCAGTACTAATCTCATCCAACGTTCTTGGATTACCGCATTGGCGGCATGCAGCATACAAACTAGCTGCTGCTACGCCTTCAATTGAGCGCCCTCGAATCAATCGAGCCTCCACTGCACGCTTGTAATTAACAGCAGCAGCTTCTCGGATAGACTTTGGAAGATTCAATCGACTAGCCATACGATCTAATTCTGCTAATGCCATTGCAAGATTTCGTTCTGTAGCGTTACTAACTCTACTACGCTTCTGCCATTTTCTCATACGATAAAATTGGCTCCGGTAACGACTGCTGATTGTCTTTCCAGAATAATCCTTATTCTGCCAATCAATATCTGTTGAAAGTCCTTTGTCATGAAGCATTACCGTCATTGGTGCACCTGTTCTAGCTCGTTGATCTCCTTGTTCAGGGCTGAAAACTCGCCATTCAGCACCCTGGTCAATTACATTGTCTTCAACAACTAAACCGCACATGGAACAAACAATTTCACCCCTAGTTTCATCACGATCGAGGTCGCGGCTTCCACATTCTGGGCATTTTACGATGTCTTCTACTTGGGGGTCTGACATAATTATTATCTCCGAAGATATTATACGCTGCAAAAGTTATCTCTTATAAATCTTATTTATTATTCAATAAGTACATAATCGCCATTTATTATTCAGTTGATGAGATAAGTAAGGCCAAGGTCAAATACAGTCATCCTATGGTTTGGGCTGGTGTCGTACATGAATGAGGCGTGGCCCCCTGCATCAGTCTCTTTAACACCCGAGTCAAGAGTGCTCTTTTTGACTAAGGACCTAGAATTAATCAAAAAACAACTATATGAGGGATTGAATCTACGAATGGAGGATTTGTCTATTGATGATTTGTTGGATGATATCAACACAGATGTAATGACTCCGGCGTGGGTATGTTTTGATCATGATCCTGCAATTATTGCAGAAAATGCATATGCTGGATTAATTCATGAGGGTGAAAGAGTCTTCAACGAAGGAGCTTTGAAAAATGGCGGGTTTGAAGTAATTGTTTCAGGCCATAGAAAGGGTACTGGATCAAGTCGAGAAACCGCCCCACAATGTGAAAGATGGTCGGGAATTCGAATAATAATTGCAGCATCTTTCGCGCCAATTCATGAAAGAAACAACATCAACCTCGGTCAACTAATGGGGGACCATAATATGTTGATTAGATTACAAAATGGTGAGCGGCTCGCTCTGGATGAATTTACAAAAAAATATGATCCAGTAACAAAACTAATTCTAGAAAATGGTGGGATTTTACCATTTGCAAAGGAATTGAAAAGAGGAGAAATTCGGTTACCCCCGATTTCTCAAAAAGAAAAGCCAATGACAATGGTGGAAAAAATTATTGCAAAAAAATTGATTGGAGAGGAAAATCAAAATTGTTTCGTATCCCCTGGTGATGCTGTTTTAGCATCTGTTGATGGAGGATATAGTCACGAATTTACGACTGCGCAGGTACATAATTTCCTATCTGCAGAATATGGAGAAAATTATTCGATTCCTAACCCTCCAAAATTTGCTGTTTTTGAAGACCATTTGCTCTATGCGCCGGGAGTTCCACGGTTTGGACCATTTGTTGAGAAAATTCAGACTCTACGTGATTTGCAAGTAGAGTTTCAACGACATACTGGTGTTAGAGATTATTCGGCAATTGATGGAATTAGTCCCGGAATTTGTCATCAAGTTGCGCGGGAGGAGTTCATTGATGTTGGCGATTTTATCCAAGCAACTGATAGTCACACTTGTATGGGTGGAGCATCGAATGCACTCTCATATGGTGTAGGATCAACAGAATATGCAAATCTAGTGCACAATCAATTCGCTTTTGTTAAAGTTCCAGAAAGTATTCGATTCGAACTTACTGGACAATTGAATCCAGGATGTACTGCAAAGGATGTGATTCTGCACATCTTGTGGCATTACGCCAAACACTCAGATACATTGGATCGTTCAATGGAATTTGGCGGTCCTGGATTGGCGTCTCTTTCTATGGATGAAAGAGCGACGCTTTGCAATATGGCAACTGAATGTAGTGCAAAAACAGGAATTTGTGAGCCTGATCAAGTGACTATCGATTGGTTTTTGAAACGACGAAGTGATTTGTCAGAAGAACAGATTCGGATGGCTTTTGTCTATCCTGATCAAAATGCTCACTATGATGGAGGCATTCATTCGATTAATCTGGACCAAATTCGACCAATGGTGGCTCATCCTGGAAACCCCGACGAAGGTATTCCATCTGATCCAACAAATGGAGCATACATCGATGAAATTGGCGATGTAGAAATTGATATTGCATATGCTGGTTCATGTACAGCAGGAAAGGATGATGATTTCCATTACTATGCAATGGTAACTCAGGCCGCTATTGATGCTGGACTAATGATTGCAGATGGAGTTGATTGTTATATTCAATTTGGATCAAAGGCAGTCAAGGATTTGGCTATACAAAATGGATGGGTCGACTTGTTTGAATCTGTTGGAGTTAAACTCATTGATCCTGGATGTGGGGCTTGTATTGGTGCTGGCCCCGGGGTTTCTAATAATACAGAACAAATTTCAGTATCGGCAATTAATCGGAATTTTCAGGGGCGTTCAGGGCCAGGGAAATTGTATCTAGCAAGCCCACTAACAGTAATGGCTAGTGCATTCACTGGAAAGATTACTGCATGGCATCCAAATCTGTTTTCAGAGGCATGAGGGAGTGAAGATTTGGCCCGACGGGAGCCTATGGCATTACTTTGGGAAAAGGCACATGATGCCTTGTGTTCATGTGTGAATGTTGGAGTGAAGTTTACACCGTTACCCTCGCCACCACACCTTTTCGAAGAAATGCCGGCAATTGAGCCAGATGCAGAAGTTATTCAACAACAAGCCATTGGTGTAAACGCAATAGATAAAGCTGGATTCAAGAGAATTATCGAAAATTATCTGAGTTCCAATGTTCCTGATCATGTGAAGAGAGCAATTGATGAAGAGCGTGCTTTAGATCAACATATTTTCGATTCTATGGACGCATTAATCGATCATTTTCTAATCGCTCGGATAACCGAATGGTTTCAATCAGGATTAGATTCTGATGTCCCAGATGTAAATCGGTGGTGGTGGGCAATTTCTCTATTTATTGGAGTATGTATACAGAGGCCTAGGGCAGTTCTTGATGATGGGTTTCATTTAATCGAATCAATTGCTTTGGCATCTCCACCTGGATATTGGCAAACAAGAGCGAATAAGGGGCCGCATCTATTAGATTGGAATGGAGAAGATGATGTCGGTGATGGAGTAGATATTCATGTGGATGGGGCAATTGCTGCTGCATGGATTCTAGATGCTCTTGAAACTGAAATTTTGTTGATGTTTAGATGGTGGCCAGAAATTGTCAATCGTTCTCACCTATACATTCCTTTGAGAATGAAAGAAAGATTGTTTTCTTCAATAAATAATGAATCTATGATAGATACACTGTTGGAATGTTTGCCTCATCTCATCATTCAGGATTTAGAATTTTCAAAGGAATTGATTGATACTATAATTGGTAATCTAGATTCAGATAAAATGACGAAGGTTGTGTCTCTTGCTGAACGAATTTCATATCATTCAGTAGAAACTTCTCTACTACTAATTGATTGTGGATTTGAACATGGTGGTGATCCTGCAGTAATTGCCCAAGGTGCTCTTAGTGCAATTGCAGTTCATGATGAGCAAGCATTTCTAAGTCGTGTTGAACGAGCTGCTACTCATGATGATATACGTTCAAGAAGAAGATTTGTACAAAGTGGTTTAAGGATACTAATGCAAATAGATCCTCATGATTCTCGTGGAATATTAGTTAATTCATTAATTGAAGATGATGAGGTTTCTAGAGTAAGAGTTCGTCGTTTTGCAATAGAAATGTGTGAGAGAAATCCATCTGCTCGAAAAACTCTGTTGGAGAGATTAACAGAAAATGAATTGGATACTGAATGGTTGAATTGATTTCAAGAACAACCGGTGGTTTCACCACATTCATTACACTTCAAACAAGTTCCATTGCGAACCATTTGGCTACTTCCACATGTTGTACAAATGTCTCCAGTGAATCCCATAGCTCGAGCAGATTCGGCTACTGAATATGGTAGGTCACTCTCGACCTCCGCCTTTAGTGGAACTTCAGATGATTCGTTTTCTTGATCATGAATTGGTGGTGTATCCATCATATCAACATCGAGAGTTGTCTGAATATTGCGTTGATGTCCGATATTTCTAGCAATTCCATCTGGAGTGTGTTCTGGCCGACTAATGGAAGTTGAGTCAAGATCTTCGGCTAAAACGTGGGATAAATCATCACGATTCAAATGATTAATTGCTAACTCACGGAAGATATAATCGACAATAGAAGTCGCCATCTTTACACGACCTGACCCGCCTGAAACCATTCCACTTGGCTCAAACTTCTGGAAAGTGAACGATTTCACAAATGCATCCAATGGAACACCATATTGAAGACCGATTGAAACTGCAATAGCAAACTGATTCAACAATGAACGCCAGGCCATTCCTTCCTTCGAAGTTGTTAGCATAATCTCTCCAAGACGGCCGTCTTCATACATGCTCGATGAAAGATAGACAGTATGTCCACCTACACGCGCCTTCATCGTCTTAGATTCTCTAACGTCTGGAAGTGGACGGCGAGTTGCGATGTAATTCTGAACATACGCTTTCGCCAATGGCATGGCTTGTTCAGCAGGTAATGGCAATGATTCAACAACTTGTTTAACTGCATTTTCTGTAGTAATTGTAGTAGAGTCGTTGAGTGTTTCTTCTTCTAACGATGATGTGTCTACTAATTTATTCATCAGTGGTTGTGAAAGTTTGCTTTGATCTCTGTAAACTGCTGTAGCCTTATTCATTGTAGAATGTGAAAGATTGTACACTTCTCGGATATCATCAATAGTTGCAGATGATGGAAGATTTACGGTTTTCGATATTGCTCCAGAAATAAATGGTTGGGCAGCAGCCATCATCCTAACATGTGCTGGCCAAGCAATGGATCGCTCTCCATACTTACCACATGGTGTTGCGCAATCAAAGACTGCAAGATGCTCTTCATTCAGATGTGGTGCGCCTTCAATTGTCATTCTTCCAAAGACGTAATCATTGGCATCATCTATTTCAGATACTGAAAAACCGATATGCTTCAGAACATCGAAGAATGGATTGTCTATTTGTTCTTCCTTCATTCCAAGTACATCTGTACAGAAATCAGAACCCAATGTATGAACATTAAATGCGCCTCTAATGTCGTACGCAGCTCCTATTGAATCTTCGATTTTAGCAAATTCTGCCTCTCCAAAACCTGCTTTAGTTAGGCGTTCTCGACTAATACTGGGGCACCCCTCAATGCTCTTACTTCCCATTACATAAGTCTCCATCTCTTCAATTTGTGAGTTATCATAACCGAGTTCCGACAAAGCTAACTTAACACCATTATTGATGATTTTCAGCATTCCTCCGCCTGCAAGCGATTTGAATTGAACCAATGAAAATGATGGTTCTACTCCAGTAGTATCGCATGCCATGACCAATCCGATTGTTCCGGTCGGAGCAATTACAGTTGTTTGTGCATTCCTAAATCCAAACTCCGTGCCAAGATTCAATGCACGATCCCATGTATCTCTAGCAGCATCCAACAAATCATCAGGGCATAATTCTGCATCAATTCCCAACGGCTTAACAGAAAGGGAGTCGTATTCTTTTGATTCTACATCATATGCAGCACGACGATGATTTTGTATTACACGTAACATATGATCTCTGTTTTCACCATACTTTTCAAAGGGACCAAGGAAGCTGGCCATCTCTGCACTAGTAGCATATGATTCACCACACATTATTGCCGTTAATGCACCACAAATAGCACGAGCTCGGTCGTCATCATATGGTATTCCCATATGCATCAATAATGACCCAAGGTTGCAATACCCAAGACCAAGGGTTCTGTATTCGTATGACTTCTGCGCAATTTCTTCACTGGGGAATTGTGCCATTAATACAGAAATTTCTAGAGTTGTAGTCCAAAGTCGAACACTATGTTGGAAATCTTCAATCTGGAATGTTCGTGTGTTTGCATCATAGTATTCAAGTAAATTTATGCTTGCTAAATTACATGCTGTATCATCCAAGAACATGTATTCTGAACATGGATTTGAGCCGTTTATTCTTCCTCCTTCAGGACATGTGTGCCATTCATTGATTGTGGAGTCGTACTGAACACCTGGGTCTGCACAAGCCCAAGCTGTGTATGCAATTTGATCCCAAAGGTCTCTTGCTGGGAGTGTTTTGCATGGTTCAGGACTTCTTCCTTCTTCTTCAGCAGAAGTCAATTCTGTCCTCCAATAAAGATTCCAATCATCTCCCGCTTCAACAGCATCCATGAAATTATTGGGCACTCGGACTGAATTGTTGCTATTCTGTCCAGACACTGTAATGTAACCTTCACCTTGCCAATCAGAATCGAATACTTCGAAATTTACTGATCGCCATCCTTGGTCACCAAGATCCATTATCCTCTTGATATGTGGTTCTGGTACGCCGTCCTTAACTGCATTAACAAGGGCGTTTTTCAGTTCAGGATTAGTATTCATATCTGATGAGGCCGTTTCTGCTTCATCTGCCCACATTGCAGACATGATTGATTTTGCATGCTTTTGTAACAATTGACTTCCAATAATTAATGAAGATACTTTCTCTTCTTCAGATGCTTTCCAATTAATGTATTCTTCAATGTCTGGATGGTCTAAATCTAACGTAACCATCTTGGCTGCCCGCCTAGTTGTTCCTCCAGATTTTATTGCGCCTGCAGCACGATCTCCAATCTTTAGGAATGAAAGAAGACCACTCGAACGGCCACCGCCTGAAAGTGGTTCGTCTTTACCCCGGATGTTACTAAAATTAGAACCTGTGCCTGAACCGAATTTAAACAATAATGCCTCTCTTTCCCATAGGCCCATGATAGATTCACTTCCACCTACAAGTGAATCACTTACAGACTGAATAAAACAGGCATGAGGTTGAGGGTGTTCGTATGAGTTGGATGATTCAGTCATCATTCCAGTATCTGGATTTACAAACATATGCCCTTGGGGATTTCCTTCAATTCCATATGCCCAATGGAGGCCTGTGTTGAACCATTGTGGGCTGTTTGGGGCAGAGCGTTGACTTGCTATCAAAAAGCACATTTCATCATAATATGATCTTGCGTCTTCTTCGGATGCAAAATAACCATACTTCCATCCCCAATATGTCCATGTTCCAGCTAATCTACGGAACATTTGCCGAAAATCAGTTTCAGCGATATATCGTTGATTATTTTCCATCTTCTGAAGTTTTTCTTCATCGGGGGCTGAGCGTTGGAGCCATGTTGGAACACCGTCTTCTGGAACTGGTCTAAGGGCTGCAGGGACTCCTGCTTTGCGTAGATATTTCTGGGCAGCAACAGTCCCAGGTACTCCTTCAAATCCACTTGGGAAACAGACTCCGAGCATATCATGAGCAACCGTTCCATCCATATTGCGAATCTCTAAATCTGTAGTAATCCATTCAAAGGTATCGAATGGGTTATCTCCCACAGTAGTAAATCTACGTTTGATAGTCATGCCACTTGTTCCATCATTGCTGTTTTCCATGGTACTCTGCATTCTCATCCCTCCTTTGTTCACCTATTGACTTCATGCCGCACATCTATTCGCGTGGGAATCTGTTGGCTCAATCGAGGGTATATGATTGTTAATGGATGGTTCATTGGAAAAACATCAAACTAGAGGGTGCCATATGTTTCACAAAATGCATAATTTAGAATTAACGCACATCGATTACAATCAATCCTGACATAATTAGAGGTTGGTAATTATCAAATTTCCAAACATGAGCGGGATGGTTTGAACAACCACCTCCATATGCAACACAATATGAATGACGATGATGATGAGTTCAGCCCCCTTGAAAGTGGGCTTGAAATGGGTGGGATTGATTCTGAAACACATGATGATGTTGATCCATTTGAAGAATTAGGAATTGGAGGGAATTCGGGTGCAAGTCATACAACATATGATGTGGGAGATAAGTTCGATGCACTATCTGACCTAATGGATGATGATGATGAATTACAAATTGAAGAATCTGATGAGGGAGTTAAGAACAAAAATGAAGAAATCTATGTAATGCTCCTCAAAACTGTGTGGGTGGATGGAATTCTTGATCCCGCTGAAGTACGA
>Ga0208407_1001651_pt1 | contig 10151 bp, 6 predicted proteins | sample ETNtaG_9_FD_185775 | JGI IMG/M metagenome (GOLD analysis project Ga0208407, IMG submission 185775) | Marine microbial and viral communities from oxygen minimum zone, Eastern Pacific Ocean - ETNP201406SV69 (SPAdes) (version 2) | ecosystem: Environmental > Aquatic > Marine > Oceanic ...
GGAAGTGGAGCCTCTCGCCAAAATCATCTAGTGGAGTTAATCCTACCATGAGTAATGCTGAGTCACTCTTTGAACATTCTTTTCTTCCTTCAGTTAGGTCGCATTCTTGCAAGGTCAAATTATTTGCTAATTGGGAATCAGAATTGATAAGCGATAGAAGTTCAGAGTCGTCACCATCTGAAGCATTTTCTAATGCCTCAATATATTGTTCCGAGACATCACCTCTTACTATTGTGAACGTGTGGAAAGGGTTAGTATTATCTGAATTGAGCATTTATTCACCTCTAACTAGTTCGGTCACGTAGTTTCCTAAGGCGTAATTCAAATTCATCTAATTCTTCTTCAGGAAGTTCATCGGCTACCTCTTCGACTTCGATTAGGCTTTCTTGCATTTCTGTGAGTTCCTCATCGCTTGCTTCAGGCTCCTGTGGTAAAGCATCCTCTTCTAGTTGTACGCTGCTCTCCTTTTGCTTAGGTTGAGGCTCTGCTGTTTTGCGCGAGGGTGTTTGTGTCATTCTCTTTTCCTTCACAGGCTTTCGTCTTTGAACTGGTGCGGGTGATAGGTCTCTTGGTTTGATTAGTCCCAATAGCCAAAGTACGGCAACAATCAGTAAGGCAGTAACTATCGAGTAGGTGGTGGTACTATCAATTGGTAGGATCTCTGGTTGGCTTGTGAGGACAATTTCTGCTGAATTGTCAGAAGGGTCGTCATCAATGTCCCAAGGGGCTTCACAGGAGAATGTGGCATTAACTGGGGTTGATTCTCCGCCAGTTGGTCTATCAACGGAGAGTTTTGGCGCTAAGGTGGCTGTGATGTCAACAGCAATGGTCTTGGTCCAACTGCCTTGTTTTAGTTCGACTCTACAGTGAGAATCTTCCATAATTTGGTAATTTTCTCGTTCTATGAGTATATTCAAATCTCCAGAACTTGTTTCTTCTATTCCTATTCCTATGTCCCAACCACTAGCGCGGACGATGTATTGTTTCGAAACGCTGGTTTGGAGGTTTCCTTCAGATGAGAAAACCAATAGTGTCAGTTCATGGATTCCAGTAGCAGGGCTCCAACCGGTAGCGCTGAGATTGACATAGTCGGTAGTTTCAGCAGCAGAAGTGCCATCAAGTTGGCCAATTAGTCCGCCTTCAGAGCTTCTTAGTATGATTGACCATGAAAATGCCTCAGTGCCGTTGGCAATAGTGCAGATCGCTAATGGTTGAGCGCTTAGATTGCTATCAAGGCTACAAGATACAGAGCGCGTAGTTGCAACTTGCATATGTGCAGAATAACTCAATGCTACATCTCCTTGAGTGGTGCTCGCAATTAGGCTTCCTTCCCCATTAGGAGAGGGCAGAATCCATCCATTTTGTGTCGCTTCAAGTTGTACTCCAGAAGAACTTACAGAATTGACTGTGGTGCCATGGAATGTGACAACCTTGTCATCCCCAAGTGCGCCCCACATTACGGGGCTACTGGCCCAAGATACTGCAGAATAGGTTATGTTTACATCACTAGTTACTACCTTACCTCCTGAATCAGTAACTCGTATCTGAATTGGGATGTTAGAATGGTCCCAACTTGAGTCGGGAATCAAATCAATAGGAACTCCCTTTTGTTCCCCCCAAGCAAGTGATACATTAGTTTCTAGGGGGCCCCAGCCAATTGGTAATCCTAGGATTTCAATGTGGAGTTGGTTGGCGGCGTTTCCGGTATTAGCGATAGTAATTCTTGGCATTCCACCCGAATCACTCACAAGCCAACCTTCCCAGTTCGAAGGTATAGTATTAGAAAAATCGTAAACAGGTTTCACTCTGACTGGTAGTATTGTCGTCCCCTCTCCCCTTCCATCTCCATTTCGGGCAATTACCATCAACTCTACACTAGGGCCCGAAATGGTGCCAAGAGGTGGTGTTACGAAAATTGAGATAGAAACGGTTTCTCCTGGGTCTAAGAAGGGGAGTTCTACTGGTGTGGAAAGGTTCCATCCTACTGCATTAATGGCTGCTGCTAGGTAAGGGCGAGATGGATAGTTTCCACGTTGCTCCAGTTCTAAGGTGATGTTTGAGCCATCTGGCTCAACATCTAGGTCACTACCAGTTGCTCGCACTATCCAAAGTGGTAGTTGGTTGACTTCCACATCTACTGTGAATACTTCCAATGGTAGTCCATCTGATGAAAGTGCTAGTTGTACATGTGCGATACTTCCGTTCCATGCTAGTTCAGGTACTTCTAATTCTATGTCAACAGTACTGCTTTGATTGACATCAAGAACCCCGCTAGAACCTCCACTAATGTGCCACCCTGTTTGAGTATCGTTTCCTATAAGAGTTAAAGTTAGACTAGATGATACATCAAGAGTGTCATCGAAGTTTCCTATGTTGGTTACACTGAGGGTCAATGTTGTTGATGTGCCTGGAGAGGTAAACACTCCTTGGCCAGAAGCCAAAGGGGTGCCTCCATCCAACAAACTGATATTCCACCTGTGGTCTTGTCTAGCTTCTACATCAATGACTACTAAATCATAAACAGATTCATCACCCTGTGAACTAAGTGAGAATTCTATCTTCATTCCTTGCCGCGCTGGTGTGTCAAGCGGGAGAGTTACTTGAACTGGTACCTGCCTTAGCCCAGCGGCATTGATGGAATACGTGGGTGAAGGAATGTTGAATACAATACCTGGATCTTCTGAAAAGTTTTCGTTAGGCACCAAACGTGCCGTTAAATCATAGTTGTCGGGCCCATTTCCTGGATTTTCCAACCTTAGAACAATCCACATTGCTTCTGAGACATTCATCAATATTGGCGATTCAGTGGGGCTGATTACAGAAATATCTGAACGGAAAACCTGCAATACTTGTATGGAGAAATCAATATCGTAGCCAGAATGATTTGTTGCATTGATTGAGAATGGGTGGAACTGGGGGGGTGCATCAACAGGTTGGTCTAGGCCTAATGTTCCGCTGAAAGTACCTCCCTCTGGGCCATGGCAAGAGAGTAGTGTGCCCTCAAGGATACAATCGCCACCAGCCTGCCAATTCCATCCGCTAACTAACATGCCACTTGTTTGTAAATCCCAAGAGAGGTTGTCTATGTTAGCAGGGAGTGTGCCATCGATATTCCAAGATAATTGGGTGGCTGGGACCGTCCTCATATTGTCAGGGCTCACATTAACCCCATTAGCAACGAATGTGAAGTCAATTGAGCGACAAACCTCTTCATTGCCAGTCCCTATGCAGATAGTCATAGTAGATGAAACGCTATCTCCTAGTGTAGTCCCTCCCGGTACTGGGAGTTTGGCGTGTAGCTCGAGTTGTTCACCGGGTGATAGGGTGATTAGAGGTAGTTCGCCACTTGAGTCGTGCAGAGTGAGGTTATTTCCCCAAGATGTTGGATCCCATGCTCGATTGCTTACCGTTTCCTCGGCATTTCCTAGATTTTCTACCAATAGCCATGCACTAGCGAGTGAGCCCGGAATTCCATATCCAGTTGTATTAGATGTCCCAGAAGGTCCCCTTACAGATAGCCCTCTAGTACGGTTTGCTTCTACGGGCAGGATGGATGATACTGTGAAGTTTGCATCTTCATCTAAAGTCATTGTCACACTAAGGTGGCCGGCGTCTGAGCCAAGGGCTTCAGCCGGCGCAGTGATTCTAAGTGTGGCAGCCCAAGGCTGCTCAGGTTGAATTTCAATAGATGTGGAGCCACCATTAGTGACATCTTGTACAGTCCAGTTAGATGGAAGGTTTGTTGAATCAATAGACATGCTCCAAATGCCTGGTAATCGACCTGTTGAACTAACGGTAATGTCAACATCTTTGCTGAATCCGGGGTCCACCCTAGGTGGGTCAACGGGCATGGCAATTGAAACATCATAAGGTTCAACGATTACAAGTTCAACTGTTTGCTCATCATTATCATGTCTCGCTTGGGTTAGGTTGTCGTGGGGGTCAATCACAATAGTTGCTGTATGGCTCCCTAATGTCGCAGTCAACTCATAAGAGAATGTTGCAAAGTTGCCGTTACCTGTGGGTGCTACAGGGTCCATTTCAGGAATTAGTTCCCCATAAACTTTCACTCCATCATAGTATAAGGCGGCATCAACTGATTCACCAGTTGACTCAGTGCCAACGTTTTCGATATAGGCAGTGGCAGTGAATGTTTCACCAGGGTCTGGCTGACTAGGTGTGAATTGTACTCCTCGACCATCCACAAAAGGCCTTACATCTGCAGCGGCACGAGAAATTAAAGTGTCACCAATCAGAATATCAAGTGCCCCATCACCATCAAGGTCGGCTAATGCCGGTGCCGCCCATGTGCGATGTGGGAGAGACAACTCATCAGCCCAACCCATACCTACTCCTGCTTGAGTCCCACTATCTCCATCCCATGCCCAAAGTGTACGGCCAAAGGCCACGAGTGTTTCAGGCGCGCCCTGTCCATCAAGGTCAAGATGGAACGGTGGTGATGTGCCAATCTCATCGTTTGGGTTACCGGTGCTTCTATCCATGGTATGTGAGAATTCTAGTGTAGGGCCGAGCGCAGCAGTTACATCATGGCACCCCGCAACTCCTTTGCGGTCCGTATCTTCTCTATACCAAGTGACCCAACAAACACGATCATCAATGCCATCATTGTCGCTATCAAATACATCAGGTGGTGCTTCTCCAAATCCGTTGGTTGCTCTAAATGACCAAATTTCTGATGCGTCATTTACTTCCATCCCGACATATTCTGCACCATCTCCATTACTGCCTCCATCAATGTCGGTGGGGATGGTGATGATCATTTCTGCACCAGCGGTACCATCAAGTTCCGCAACGACTGGACCGGGCAACCTAATGTGGGGGGAATCAGTATTGCCATCTAGATTGTTCAGAGTTACTCCTCCCCAATTGGGGGCACCATTGGCTCCATCGAGACGCCATACCCATAGGTTTCCATCATCGGGGTCGATGGTGGTAAGCAATACGGCAGAATTTGAGTCATCTATTTTCACCCATGCTGGGTCAGATGGAATTTCGCCATGGTCTAGATTAACTTGCCATATTGGAGTAGGTGCTCCACCTGCTGGTAACGGCAACGCCAAAACAACCACTTGTTCATTCACTTCATTAACAAGTGAATAGATGGCTTCTGAGGTGCCATCTAAATCTAAGTCTCCAAGAAGAATCTGCGTCCCTACCTGGTGGTTTGCTAAGATGTATGGTGACGGGACAGTGATTCCTAAATCAGGGTCGCTGTAAGACCAAAGTAACTCAGTGGTGTGGCTGCCGCCACTGTTCCAACCTGCTTCACCACATTGGATGATTGGTGACCATAGTTCTGTGTTGAAAGTGCCCTGGGCGTCATAAGCAACTAGAACTTCCATTATTCCATCATCATCAACATCGATGATTACAGGTGCCGCCTTAACCGAGTCAGTGACTCCTAAATCAACTTCCCAAGCTTCTCTACTTGTATCTCCTTCAATAATACTGAGGAATGAATGAGTGGATCCTCCGGAATCTCGCTCAGAAACTAATGCAGTGAATAGATGGCCGGCCCCACACCGTTGGTTTGCATCACCTGTTATCTGGATATTATTAGTGAAATCACCAACTACCGTAGCTAAACCTTGCGCACCGTAACTATTGCTTGGGAAATGGTGCCAATTTACTTCAGGATCTTCAACTGTCATTAGTAGGGAGACATTGGTAACACTTCCCGTTCCTGGTCCACCATTAATTCCGTGTTCAGGTGAAGTGGCGTTGTGGGAACCGTATCTGCCAAATTGTGGCCAAGCCTCTCCGCCATCTGTCCATGCCTCAGGTCCCCCGCCTGAAAATGAGGGTTCAACAATCTCTTGCATTTCTGGATTGTAGTGAGTTAGGGTTTGAGATTGGAACAACATTAGTAGGGTGAAAAGCAGTGCGAAAATGCACTCCTTCCGGCCGCCTCGGTTGCCGCTAGGTCCAATCACAATCTCCTTTGGCCTTTGACCGCTACTTCAACCTTCACTCACATCGCTAATGTGAAATGATGATTTCAAGGCTCGTGACCCCTACGGGGGTCACGTTTCCTAATCCTCAGTTAATCGTTGATTTTTTGCTTCAAAATGCCTAGATGCACTCGAAATTAGACGCATGTAGGAGTAAATATATCCACAAACTAATCAGCATGTTTTTTTCAGGTATAGAAATGCCGATTTTATGTCTGAAGGTGGGGTTTATATGGGGTTGGCAGGTCGGCGAGCCACTGGAAACCTCTCCTCCGGAGGCGTGTGCTGATGAGGGACGGGAGGGTTGTGAACCCTTCCGTTCCACTGCACGCATAAGGAGCGTGGTGAAAGGAGGGTAGAAAATGTACACACTTGAAGTAAGAGAAGATACAATTAGAATTCCTGCGGAGTATATCCGTGAGGGGCAATCATTGAGTCAACATGTAGACCGTTTGGCTCATCAAGCATTTGAAGGAAAGTTTGACGATGATGATAATTTTGTCATTGTAACCTTTGACCATGAGATGATTGGTCGAGGTAGAATCATTCACGGCGATGGGGCTATTTATCAAAATGTAAAATTCAAGGCGGTTTTATTCCATCTTGATACAAATGAGATAGTAGATGGTGCAGTTTCTGAAGTTCTTGAGTTCGGAGCATTCGTACAGATGGGGCCCCTTGAAGGTCTATTGCACAAGTCACAAATTCTTGAGGAACCTGTAAACATTAATCAGAATGAGGGCAAGATTTCTGGCACACGCTCAGGCAAGGTTTTGTCAATGACAAACCCAGTAAGATCTCGAGTAGTTACATTATCACTGAACCCTCACGATCCACGCTCAAGTAAGATTGGTTTAACTTGCAAGCAACCAGGACTTGGCGCACATGATTGGGATGGTGAGTGAAGTGGCAAAGAAATTGCCTTTAGCATGCGCGGAGTGTCACAGGATATTAGATGATGACCAAGAGATGTGTAATGCGCACCCAGAAGCCCATTGTACTACAGACTGGGCTGGTTATGTGGTCATTCTAAATCCTGAACGTTCTGAAATCGCTGAGAAATTAGAAATCACAAGAGCCGGCAATTATGCATTGAAGGTTAATATTCGCTGAAGGGGGATTGAAAATGGAAATCATAGATAAAATAGAGAATCAACTACTAAGTAGGGTTGAGATTAGATTTCAACTCCGTCACGAAGGTAATCCTACTCCAAGTCGAGGAGAATTGCGCAGCAAAGTTGCGTCTTTGGTACCAGGGACATCAGCATCAACAGTTATTGTCAAAGATGTTGATACACGTTTTGGACAACCTTTGACTACTGGCTTAGCATTTATTTACGATTCTGAGGATGCTATGCAGATTGAACCTAAGTACATTCTTGAAAGGCACGGAGCAGAAGCTGCTGAAGAATCATCAGAACCTGCTGCAAAACCAGCTGCCGATGCTGAGCCACCTGCTGAAATTGAGGAAGATGTTTCCGGGGGTGAGGAATAATGTCAAAACGTTCAAGTTTATACACTGTTGACAATGGCAAATTAGTGCGCAAAAATGAGGCATGCCCTCGTTGCGGTCCTGGAGTTTTCATGGCAAAACACTCTAATCGAACAACTTGCGGACGTTGCGGCTGGGATGCAAGCAAATCACAATCTCCACCAGAACCAGTTGTTACTGAAACTCCTGCTGCAGAACCTGTCGCAGAAGAATCAACTGAAGAAGAGTAATTTTCAATCTCACTAAGTTTCGATTTACTGCTTAGTTGTTAGAGCCGAAAGAAGACCAATTTCCTTGATTATCTAGAACAAGCATTTCATCCATGGGATGTTGATATAGGGCTACTCCTAATTCATCACGGGCCACATGTTGCACAGAATTTTTTGACCATTGAATGTCTTGTCTCCATCCAGCAATGTACCATACACCCTTTGAGAAAAGCGCATCATGACAGGGTCCACCAGTAATTGCTTCTTCTAAAAGATCAAAACCACTTAAACGCACGATTTCCCCACTTGCCAATCCAAGTATCCATCCACCTTCATTGTCGCTTTTGACCATGTCAATTTCTCCCTTTGTAGATATTGAACCCCGAGAGATTATACTTCCATCACTCCAATCCAGTGTGGCCCATGCGCCAATTATATTCCAAATCCAAATACAGGTTTCACCTTTCTTTTGGGGGTGCGCCCCGATAGCGATTGTTCGCACCATTTCTGAGTCAGAATAGCCACTCATTGGAGGCCAAGTGATTTCTGGAATTCGCCATATTTCATATGAATCAGAATCAACACAATATATTCCACGTTTATAATTTGAAAAACATATGAGGCCATTTTCTGAAATTATTCCCAAGGGTTCAGAATCTAATGGATGACTCCATTTAGAGCCCTTAACAGAGCAATCAATTTCAAAATTTTTCTCAGAGAATCTTAATTCTCTTTTGTCAATCCCACATACAAATCCTGAATCTAAAGAAATTGCTCCCATTCTTGCTTGTTGAAGTTCAGGTTCGACCCATGTGCCTACAAATAATTCTTCACAAATTGCAGAATTGGTTATTTCAGATGGAAACGGTTTTCCATGTTTTTCAAGAGGCTCCAAACTTTTATTGTCTATTCTGCAAAGTTCACCTTCAACGCCAACAATTACCAGTGGTCCACTAGTTGGGTGAATTCTTATCGGGGGGAAAGGAATTGAAGGGTAGTTTGGCAAGAACAACACGACCTATTTCATAGAAGTTGACTTACTGTAAGTCGAGCAAATCACGTGCTGCAGAAAGAGCGCTATCAAGGCCATCAGGGTTTGAGCCTCCGCCTTGTGCAAAAGTGGGGCCACCTCCACCTCCGCCTGAGATGTGACTAGATATAGAATTGAGAATCTCAATAGCGTCGTATTTTTCTGAAGCATTACTTTCTTCGGTGATGGCAACAAGTAATTTCCCTCCACCTTCACGAGTACCAAGTATGGCTACGGTTGGTGTATCAGGATCTCTAGTTAATTCTTGTACCATGCTTAGTAGTTGACGCATATCGCCACTACCTTCCATTACAACAAATCTAATCCCATCTTTTTCTACGGTGTCGGAGCCGCCTCCGCTAGTACGCAGTCTGACGATTTCAGCCTCAAGATTTTCAATCTGTTTTTGCTGTGATTTCCATTCATCAAAGAAACGCTGAACCGTTGCCGGTAGTTCCTCTACTTGGACGCCTAGGACATCTGATGCTTCGCTCAACAAGCGCTCTTGTGTGCGGGCGTGCTCCCGCGCAGTCTCTCCCGCCACAATTTGCAGACGCTCTACTCCGTCTTGAACCGCACTGCTACGAATTATCCTAACTTCACCAATTTCGCTAGTATTGTCATGGTGCGTGCCCCCACATGCCTGGGTATCATGTTCGCCGATTTTGATTACACGAATCTGTTGTTGTTTAGGTGGGCCGCCTTGGTACAACTCAAATCCGAAGCGTGCATCAGCATCAGCTCTATCTAGCGCCATTTTTTCAATAGAAATATTACTCTCAATAATGCCGTTTGCATGATCCTCTATACGGTCTAAATCAGCACGAGTCAAGCGTTCGTAGTGAGTCACATCTAAGCGTGCATATTTCTCACCTTTGTTACTGCCTGCTTGCCAAATATGCGGGCCAAGAATGGTCCTAGCAGAACCTCCAACAATGTGTACTGATGTATGGTGATCCATTAGTTGGGTGCGGCGCGCACTGTCCAGTTTGCCATTTACAGAACCTATACTCAATCTACCATCAGTAAGGTGGAGGACCACTTCTCCTTCAGTCCGTGAATCTAGGACATTTACCATTTTACCATTGGTAAGAGTCCCAAAGTCTCCCAATTGGCCTCCGCCTTCTGGGTAAAACAGAGTCTTGTCAAGTACTACGGCATGGGTAGGGGTGCTAGCAACCTCTCTTGATAGATTCAGAGAAGAAATGACTTCAGTAGAGAGTTCGAAACAGGATAACACTTGTGCTGAGAATTCGATTCTAGAGGTGTCATCATAGTAATCTCTTGAGGTGGCAGGGAAATCATGATTTTCAGGCAGGATATTTTTTGATTTTTTATTGCGCGCAGATTCCTTAGTTTGTTTGGCGTGGCGAGCAGCCATGTCTGCAGCTAATCCAAGTCTAGCCACAACTGAAGTCCAGCCTAACTTTTTTGCAATTTGTGCAACC
>Ga0208407_1001661_pt1 | contig 10126 bp, 28 predicted proteins | sample ETNtaG_9_FD_185775 | JGI IMG/M metagenome (GOLD analysis project Ga0208407, IMG submission 185775) | Marine microbial and viral communities from oxygen minimum zone, Eastern Pacific Ocean - ETNP201406SV69 (SPAdes) (version 2) | ecosystem: Environmental > Aquatic > Marine > Oceanic ...
AAATCTCTCGTAAGCAGGATGCTCATTCATTAATCTAATATATTCTTTAACACTATCGCATTTAGTTTTAAATACTCTTACACCCCAACCTGGCCAGTTAGTCATACCTTCTGGCAACATATGTGATTGTGTTGTATCAAATACTCTTATACCAAACAAGTTATGTCCTTTTACTGCAAATCTACTTTGACCCCAAGCACTTTCCAAAACTGCCTGTGCCGTAACCATTTCATACGGTACTCTCTTGGATGATGGTGTTGTGAAATTTATATAATCAATACATTTATGGACTGCCCTAACAAATTGCATATTGTTTTCAAATTCAAAAGCAGGTTCTCTTAAATCTAGTTCTTTTAATTTGTCTAGGTATTTGTTTTCAAAAGTTTTTTCGTATTTGTGTAATATGTAATTGTTTGGATAGAAAGTTCCAACTAGATATGTGAATCCAAATAATAGTCCAATGCCTAATATTCTCTTTGTCCATTTCCTAATGGACACCATTGCATTATTAACTGAATTCTTTACTTTTTGTTTCACTTTACCCATAATTTATTCCCACTATTCAATTGTTATATTATATCTATTCCAGCTTTACTCATCTTGTTCTTATATGAATAAAACAACGCATTATGATTCCCACTATCTCCTCTTGTCATTTGAAACAGATGGACCATTTCGTGGCCAAGGGTATCAATAAATTCTCTTTTGTTTCTATAATGTTTACACATTTCTAAATGAAAAGCAACCGTACCTTTTCCTTTCCATTCCCATTGTGTAACCTGTCCAAAACATCTTTGTCTTTTCAAATCTTTTAATACTATGTCATTAAAAGGTTGTAATTCCTTATCAAATATCGCCTCGTTTATCCAAGCAAATACTTTCTTTATATCTTTATATGTGGTTTTATATTGTGTGGTATGTTTATATTCCGACTTAACTCTTTTTTTAAGAGTTGCATACCTAATTGATTTAGGTTTAAGTGATGGCATAGTTCTCTCTCTCTATTTTTGTTTGTTATTTTTCCAATCTTTATATTCTAAATGTAGATACAGAAAAATACAACTAAAAACAATTATCCATATCTCTTTTGGAGCAATAGAGTACATAAGTTGCAATGTGTCGGCAACACCATAAATAAACTTTTCCATAAACCTCCCTAGTTAGTTTGGCTTTCTTTATAAATCTTATCAATCTTTTGCGTTCTTATTTCAGCGGCAATACCTTCTAAAATATTCGGCAAGTGTTTCTGCATAACAAAAGTCATATCAATCGCCATTTTATGGATTAGTCTTTCCAACTCGTTTGATAGTACTTTCTTATGGTCTATATTCCCATTAACCGTTTGTGTGATTATGTGTGCTGTTGTAGCAGTCGTGTAGTCATCTGCCTTTGCGTATTGCATAGTCAAGTGTAAACCCACTCCTACAAAATATATAAAAACACATACTTTAATTATCAATTTAAACATAATATACCTTTCTTCATCATTTATAGTATTTATTATACACTTTTTCGGTGCTCTTGTCAAGCAAAAAATTCGTCTGTTTTAGGGGATTTGTCGCATAAAAACCCCCTAAAATCACTATATTTTATGTCTCAATTTTGACATAATCGTCATTCCAATTAAACGATTCTTTAACAACTGCTGAAGTTAACCCTTTATATAGGTTGTTAAGGTTCTTATCCTTAATACCTAATAGTAGTTTTGCCTCGTCTGCCGACAAACCTTCTAGCATTTGAATAAATAAAGTTTCCTTCTTCACTTTAGTTAAATTGTTGTCAGCGCCAACTACAAAATGCCATAATCTTTTCGCTTCCTGGTCTAGGTAAGTATGTTCTGTACCTAACGGAGCTTCGTTTTCAATGTATGGTGGTGTGCCTTTTGGTAAGTCCCATTTAATTTTTGGGTCAAAAGCACCTTTTAATACTTGTCTCATTGCTGGACTATCGTAATGTCTCAACAATTCAACTTTCTTTGTTTTGTCTTTTGCGTTATTAACTTTAGTAAAGATTTCGTGGAATGTCAGCACCATTGATGACGCTGTTTGAGCTGCTTGTCTTAAAGCAGGATTCACTATACTTCTATTTTCAGCCATTTCATTTCCTCTTATATTGCAATATTAAAAATCATTAATGTTTTCAATTAGTGATTTTAGTTTATAGTTCATAAAATACGGTAGTAGTTTGGACCTACTAGGCACTTTACAATTCTTATAGCTATTTATAATAGATTCTACCAGAGCGTTTGGTATCTGCTCTAGGTCTATTAACTTCTTGTTCCTATTATAATATTTTTTGGTTTCACTTCCCAAAGGTATATCATCAACCTGTGCCCATTCTTCTAGTTTCTTCTTCGTAATAGGACTTTGTTTCTTCTTCGTTGTGAAGACATCATCGGGAGACAAAATGTTAGGAACTCCATCACTTCGGTCACCTTTGATTATCTGTTCGTGTAAATATCTTATCGGGTTATCTTCTTTAACCATAACTTTTTGAATAGGAGAAAACTGGTTTACATTACTATACTTCTGTAATTGTTTGAAGTCTTTATCGCCTGATATAATAAGGTACTTTTTCTCCTCTTGTAGACCTACAATCACAGCAATTATATCATCTGCTTCTGCGTTATCTACTGCAACTACTTTATAAGGTAAGTTTTCAGCAATCTCATCTTTAACTTCTAAAATGATTTTGAACATTAAGTCCCAATCACTTTTACTTTCTTCTCTACCTTGTCTTCTACTCCATTTATAATTAGGAAAGAAATCTCGTCTCCAAGGGTTAGCACTATCACAAGCAAGTACTAAATTATCTTTACCGTATTCATTGCCAAACTTTCTAACATAACCTCTTAATGAATTACAACACATATGCCTTACCAATTCTTTATTAACAACACCTACTTTGGTACCCTTATAACTTTTCATTGTAAGTTGTGCCATTATATTGCTAATCAATACTTGGTGCATATCTACTATAATCATCTGTTTATTTTATCTTTTCTTCCTAATGGTAGTTTTTGCCACTTGGTCATTTCCTGACCTTTCTTACTTATCCACTCAACATATACCATACTTTGTTTTACTTTATTCTGAAAAGATTTAACTGCCTTCTTAAAGGAAGAAGATTCTACTTCTTCTATTTCTTTATCATCTTTTAAAAACTTAAAAATTCTCATCTTACCCATTATAGTATATCCTTTCTTACTATATGTTTTCTTAATTCTTTTACAAAAAATTCTATCTTGTCTATATATTCAATCAAAGATTTATCTGTAATATACTTTGTCTTTTCTTTTAACTTGTCATATTCTTTTAATGAGATTTGCACCATTGGTGATAAGTCTCTTTCGGTCTCGTTCTCATATGACTTATCGTGTTCTTCTGTTGTATCGTATTCATTACTCATAACTTCTCCTTTGTCATCATTTTCTTTAGTTCATCTAATAATTTCATCAATTTATGTTTCATAATATCTTTATTACTTAATTTAGGTATTGCTTTTAAAAACTTTGGGTATTCACTATTTAAATTTGCAATTACTATATCTCGTCTATTATTTAATCTACTCATAGAGGTATCATACAATTAGAACAGGCACTATGATACTTGATAATACCCATTAAGAATATGCCCATTGCAACTGCATTTAAAACAATTAATGCTCTATCGTGCCATAGCATACCTACTATAAACCAACCCATTACTCCTGTTAAATGTAAATATAAATTGTATGGATTTATTTCCATAGAAGTTAACATCATACCTATTAGTAATATTATGGAACTTGTCCATTTAATATACCAAGATATATCATATAAAGGTGTAATCTTTTTAAAAACTCTTGTGGAGTCCAAAGCTTTTATCTTGTCGTCTAATTTTTCTCTTTTCATCTTGTCCTTGCGTGCCATATTTCGTTTATGTCATCAAATTCTTTAATTGATTTACTTACATCTTCTTCATTAACTTGTTGTGCCATATATTTAAAATGTCTTTCAACTAATAGTTTTGCTAATCCTTCAGCATAATCTTTAGGAATTACTTGTTCAATTTTAACTTGTTTCTTTTCACTCATTATCTTTTCCTGAGGAAGAGTAGGGCGAGGTCCACGCTAGCTTTCCTCGCCCTTACAGACAAACTAATGTTGTCTTCCTCACCTTTAGGAACTATACCCTATTTGCGTAAGAATAATCTGTTCCGTAAAGTTTTTTTATACCAGCAGCTATAATAGCTCTAGTAGGAGTACCAATTCTATATGAAGTACCTTTAACACCTTTGTTAATGTATATCATATGTCCTTGTTCTCTTAATTTGTCAACCATTGCTCTTGGTGACATTAAGTCAAATTTTGTTCTTAATGTTTTCCAAGCAACTGGTTCACCTTTTGACAAAAGGTTTAATACCTTCTGCGTTTTAGATATTTTTGGTCTAGCCATTGTATCGTCTCCTTTATTAAATAAAAATTTAAACATATGTTTAAACCTCCTTTTTTATTTGTTGTGATAGAATCGCATTATAATGGTTCTTTCACAATCAAATTCTGTTACCAAATATGGCATATGATTATGCCTATGATTACACCTTCAACCCAAAATGCCCACCTATGTGAACCTTTTGCAAAGTGCTTTCCAGCAAACTCATCTACCCATTTTTGTATTTTATCTGTATCTACTTCCATTATTATTCCTCCTTATCGGGATCTGTATCGGGAAATGGTGGAACACCATCATCCGAAAATTCTGGTCCATCTTTAAAATCAAAGTCTTCTGTAAATTGAAAGTAACCGTGATTACGATTATTTAAATCGTCTGAAATATCTTTATTAATTGGTTTTGTAGTTTTACTTGTCTCATCACTTATATTACTATATTCTATTCTAGCAGTCACCACACCAGCAGGATTCATACGCAACTTAACAGAAGCGTCAACAACCTTCTGTATTGGATGTCCCATTGAAAATTGTCTATATAAAAGTCCTCTAATTGCGTCCATAGATAACGCCAAATCTTTTGTAAATACATCTTGTTTTGTATCTAAACCCATTGCAACAAACTTTCTAACTAAATCTAATCCAATTTCATCTGTCGCTGTCTCTACAAATTTAGCTGCCTGATATGCTCTCATCTTTTTAGCTGCCGTAGGGTCAGTAGGTTTAGGTGGTCGTTTTATTTTATTCTCTGGAAATAAAACAACATTCTTAAACGCATTTTTAGGTTTATTATCTTTATCGTCTTTATCGTTTGACATTGCCTTTAAAATCCACTAAACCTTTTTTATTATAAAATTCTATTAGTTGATTATAACCACCAACTAGTTCTCCATCAATTTTTATTTGAGGCATAGACCTAACTTTTTTACCAATGTCTTTAAGCATAGCGTCTACACTCTCAAATTCTTCCATCTTCTTAACTTTAAAAGATAGACCAAGTCCCTTTAGAAGGGACTTCGCCTTCACGCAATAACCACAATTGTTTTTTGAATATACAATTATATTACTACTCATTGTTCTTTTTTTCATTTGAAGTACTTTCTACATCATTGAAAGCTTCAATTGCTTTTAGTTTAATTTTATGACTATCAACTACTTCTGCAATTGTGTAATCATACATCTTATTAAACTCACCTAGAGGTAATCTTAAACCTATCCAAGCTCTAAAATAACCTTGTTTCGTTCTGGTTACTTCCTGAGCAAAGATTTCATATCCTCTAACAGGTGTATTTGAAATAACATTAACTAAAGCAGTTTCAACTTCTTCAACTACCGTCTTTTGATTAGTTTTGCCAATTTCGGTAACGAATATTTTAGCTTTCTTATTCATTTCACCTGCAACTATATCAGCCATTTCAGCTTTTGCAATCAGTTTTGCTTTCTCAATTGCAAGTTCTAAACTTGGTGATACAGAAGTTCCGACACCAAAGATACACGCCTTATCGTCATCTTCACTTTTGATAATTGGCTTATTCGCCCACATTGAAATATTGCAATGCTTCTTAATATCAAAGTTAGCCATATACCATTGTGGTACTTCGGTAACTATTTTTCCACTCTCCTGCTTGATTTTATATTTACTAGAAGAGCAGTTTGTAAGTAATACTGCAAACAGCAATACACCTACGGTCTTCCATATGTTTTTATACATTGTTTTTCACACTCCTTATTACATTATATAATAAATCGCTAAGTTTGTCAATAAGCTGATTATCTTCTACATAAACAGCAACCTCATTAAAGGTCATTCCTGTCAACAACATAGCAAGGAGTCCAAGTATAACTAGATTTTTCGTCATATTATCTTTTCTCCCATTTTCCTTCTATCGTTAAACACGCCGTTCCGAAGGTTCTAAAAGCGTGTGAAGGTTGAGAATACAACCTACAATATTCTGGTGCATTTAAGTCCTTATAATAAAAGGCAGCAAATAATTCCCAATAACCAGGTTTCTTTGCTTTCTCTAACTCAATCTGCTTCTCCAGTTCTTTAATTTTTTCTTTATCTGTTTTGCCGTGTTCAGTATCGGCACACTCCATAATTTCTTCTTTAATAATATCACCATTATCCAATTGTCTTATAACAATCTTAATGAAACACCATTGTCCGTCTCTTTCAAATCTATCTAATACGGTTTCTTTTAATATATTCTTTTTCTCATTATCACTTAATAGTTTTAATTTCTTCTGCACCTTTTCGTGTATCTCATTAATATAAATGTCATCAACAGGTGCCGAATTAACTTGCATTATTTCTCCTTTTTCTGGTTCAACTTTTTTCATAACCCAAGTAGGTTCATTTGCCCCAGCGGTAATCGCCATTAAAGTTAATAGCATAAAAAATATTGTTAAGAATATTATAGTTCTCGGATTCATCTTTTCTCCACCCAACGACCATCTGGCATTTGACATACCGTTCCAAATCTAGTATCAATAGATTGATTTCCGATACCAACAACTGGCCAATTTGATTTTATATTCCAATTACTTTCATATTCTTTACATATTAATGGACCTTGTACATAACTTCTATTAATCTTAATAGTTCCATTATTTCCAGATTTTGTACTAAACCAATTAGTATAACTAGCACTACTAGGACCATTATTTAAATGGTCTACAAATACTGCCTGGTGTAAATCATAATCACTTTGATATAATATATTTGCACCAATAAAGGCACCTACAACGGCACAACCAGCAGCGATATATGGGTCTGTACCAATCAATTCAACACACGCCCCAGCACCAGTAGCACCTCCTAATACAACTCCTAAATGACTTCTAGTAAAATTGTATTTTGGTGTTTCTTCACTAACATTAACATTAACTTGTTTTGTACTACTACAAGCAGTTAATAAACTAATTAGTAAAATCAAAATTATTTTGTCTAATTTCATTACAAACTTTCTGTTGGTTTTCAGTTAATATAACAGCAAAATCGCTTTGTGTATTATCAACAACATATCTTTCAGCCATTCTGCTATCTGTCCACCAAACCTGTGCCCTAGCGGATACAGGTCTGATTAAAAAAGTACCATCATTGGAACTTGTTAATTGGAAATCCATTAGTTCTTAACTCCAAATAACGATTTCAATTGTGCCCAATTCTGAGCAGTTTGCGTTTTCATATCTGCCCAAGATTCTTTTTGATAAGCTTTTGTTTTCTCAACTTCACTTGTCAAAAAATTTGATACATTTGACGGAATATTGAAAACTGCTGTTTTCACTTCTGTAAATGTATAAGTCTTTTGTTCGTCTGCAACTACATTACTCAACATAACTCCAAGTAATATTACACATAATATAAGTATCTTATTCATAACTATATCTTCTTTCCCATTGTTTTAAAATCGGCTTTATCAACTATCTGATAATTGCCTTTATTATAAGCAACACCAATTGTTTTACCTTCAGGAAGTTTCACTCTTGGCATTGCATTTTTAAGTGCCACTCCTGATATTCTATCACTTGTTGGAATAGAATTTCTATTATCTGAATTATAATCAGGTAAAGGAAAACCTTTCAGCATTTCTTTATCTAATTTTTCGTATTTAACCATTAGCTCTTTCTTCTTTGTCAGGTCCATATTGGTCAATTTCGTGTTGGATCTGTTCTGCATATGTTCTACCAAATACTTTCATATAAAAATGGTCTCTAGGATTTGGACTTGACCACGCAAGTATAAGATTGTCAAATTGTTTCTGACTAATACCAATTGTCCTCATTGCGGATGGATGTTCTTTTTTAAGAGATTTCATTTCTTTAAGAAACTTAATACGATTGTCGTATTTCTCTTTCTTACTCTTTTGGTCTTTGATGGTAGCAGTTTTAAACTCACTAAACATCATTTCTTTTGTATATGTAAATGTCATATTATTGTACCTCTCTCATTGTTATTACTATTCTATACTAAAACCGTTCTATTGTCAATAGTTGATTTATTCGCATAATTACACCCTTTTTTACTCATTTTGACCGTCATAGGGCGGTGTATAGGGCGATTTCCACCACCTTGCGATACTTGTATCACCTTAAATATACTACTTTTAGTTGTATTTCTCATTATTTAATAGGGTCGTTTGCAAGTTCTCCAATAGGCATTTTCTTCATATCCTTTTCAAAGGTATCAAGTTCATCTTCTTTTTTACTTTTAAAAGTCTTTAAGTCATCTATGGCGTCATCAATTTTGCCTGCTTCTATCTTATCAATAGCAATAGTTAACTTATCAATTGTTTCTATTACATCTATCATATTATTTTTCCTAAAATTATTACCTGTAATATAATGATTATAACTGGTAATATAGTTCTAATCAATTCTAATTTATGGTTATGTTCGTCTATCTTTCTTTCTAACCAATCTCTTTTCTTTTTCATAATGGTCTCCTTATATTGTTATTATCATTACTATTGCTGTGAAGATAAAAAGTACTCCACAATAAAATTGTACACTAGTCAAATATTCCTCCTGAACCTAATAGTATTAATATTAACATACTTGGTATTACTATACTCAATGGCCAAAACTCTAATAGTTCTCTCCAACCAAGTTTGTCTTGTTTTCTTTGTCTCTTAATACTTCTTTTAATTTCCATAACTAAATTGTATAAAGGTTCTCCTTTTTGAAAATTAGGAAAATCTAAATGGTTCAACATTTTCACTTGATTATATGCCGAGTGTATTGTTTTCTTTTTTAGTTCTATTTGTATTGTATCCATTTTATCTTTCCTGATACTTGTAATTGTTCTGGTATATTTTCTTTATAAGTTGGTTTCTTAAACATACTATTTGCGTCACCTGGTTTAAAGTTCTTCTTATGTGATATTGTAATATGAGCAGGTCCTTTATCTAATCTTTTTAACTTCTGATATGTGTCTTTTAAATACATTTCTTTTACCCAATATGCTTCTATACTTTCGTTACCTCTTATTTGATTAACAAACGCATCCACTTTCTTATTAACTAATGGTGCCAATTTCACAAACTTTTTATTATCTGGTTTATAAGCAAGTGTAATATGGTCACCATTAACAACATCAAAGGTAGCATTTAACTTCATTTCTTTTTGACTATTTTTATCTAGTACAACTGCGAAATATCCATTATTGGAAATTTGTGATAAAGGTACAATATTATTATTCATTTTAGTTTCTTTCATAGATAGCAAAACTATCTGCAAACTCCTTATTAACATAAGCAACAGGTCTACGATAATTTGGTTTTGATTTACCTCTATATCTAAATCTTAAAGGACTAACCCTTTTAGAATACAAATATAAAAGTTTTAACCACGCCATCGGTATCCCTTTTGCAAGTGATAATTCGCAAGTAGGTGATTTATATAATCTAATCAGTTCTTCACCCATTGTTTTTAAATTCATAGCCATTATTTACCTATTTTACTTTCTGCTTCTAAATTTAAAGCAATATCAACATCTGATTCAGCTTTTTGTTTAACTAAATCGTTTAATGATGGTTCTATTAATTTGATTTTTGTTAACTGGTGTGGTTCATCTTCGTCTGCCCAAGTATCAATATGGATATCTTCGTTCTCAACTGCTTCTTCAAAAGTTTGATTGAAATTGTCATCATCATATTTCACTTTACCAATAAACTTTGTATCATCTGTTTCAGTATAG
>Ga0208407_1001669_pt1 | contig 10103 bp, 6 predicted proteins | sample ETNtaG_9_FD_185775 | JGI IMG/M metagenome (GOLD analysis project Ga0208407, IMG submission 185775) | Marine microbial and viral communities from oxygen minimum zone, Eastern Pacific Ocean - ETNP201406SV69 (SPAdes) (version 2) | ecosystem: Environmental > Aquatic > Marine > Oceanic ...
GTGAGGACTACTACTACTACTATGGGGACTGTGATGAATATTATGAAGAGGTTTCCATGGGATTGATGATCGATGACATCCAGTCTATTTTATCTGAAGAATCATATGTGTTCAGCAGGATAAACTCCCTTGGTATCGATCAGGACCATGTTTTGCCAACCGGCATGTCCTTAGGTCAGAACTATCCCAACCCTTTCAATCCGGTCACAACATTGACCTATGAACTCTCAGAGGACGCGTTGGTGTCCATGTCCGTTCATGATGTGAGTGGAAGATTGGTGAAGAATCTTATTCATGGGTACCAAACTGCGGGCCATGGGACAATAAAATGGGATGCCACCAATAATTCAGGTCAGCCGGTCTCAGCAGGTGTCTATCTATATAAGATCCAGATAGGTGACATGATGCAGACCAAGAAGATGGTATTGTTAAAATAAAGACCCATCCAACATTGCCAAAAGACCCCGCATTCGCGGGGTTTTTTGTTTATGTCATGGTAGGTAGATTTCCAATCTCATAATTCGATCTAAAATAAAATTAGCATATAAGGAATGATCATGGAATCAAACATACCGATCACACACATGTTTACTGATGAAAGTGGACACACTAGGTTCCAGAGAAAGTTGCTCCCGTTGGAACCTAAGACAGGTCTAGGTTCTGTTGGGCTATTCTCGAGTCTATTCGTAAACCAGGTCCTTGACGATAACACTGGAGATATAAAAATGCAGTTTGCAGTGACACCCGTTCCCGATCAGAGTGATGGTGAGGGACCCAAATTGGCACATACCGCCCCAAGAAGACAACTAGTGATAACCTTGGATGGATATCTTGAATTCAAAAGTTGTGATGTCGACACCTTGGATCAAGAGCATCAGACCATCATCACCAAAGGACAGATACTTCTCGCGGATGACCTAGAAGGAGCTGGACATGTATGGAGTTTCTTGAAAGATGAGAATGGAGAAATGCATCCATGGGTAAGATGCTATGTGCATTTGGGTGAGGAATACGATCATTTCATTTCCAGACTCAAAGGATAGATCAGTGGATAGATTAGAGTTGACACCATCAGAGTCATTTCTTCTTTTGGACATTGAAAAAAAGGATGGAAAGACCTTGATGAAATACAGTTTGGTCAATTTACTCTATAAAAGAACTTTAAGTTCAGAGGTAAGAGATGTCACAGAGGGTACTGTATTTAAAAAGGTAGTGAAAAAGACCTATGTATCCAAGTGTTCGATTTCGTGATGGACAGTCTTGGCAGTGGGTAGACACGTCTCAGTATTTACTTCTACACCAATCTACGGGATATGTGATGATATTGATCGGTGCATTGGTCTTCCTTGCCCTTCTCTGGTTTAGTTCATTGTCATGAATGAAATACCATCCAGGATTGATACCCTAATTGTAGGGGCAGGCCTTTCTGGTCTGGCTTGTGCTTTGGAGTGCCAGAAAAATGATAAACAATTCCTACTGGTAGAAGGGTCAGAGAGGGTAGGAGGAAAAGTAGGATCCATCAAAGAGGATGGTTTTATTTTTGACCTTGGTTTTCAAGTATACAATACAGCGTATGAGGCCACAAACTCCTTATTGAACTTGGAGAAGATAGATCTCAATCATTTTAGACCTGGAGCGATGGTCCATGACGGCAATTCATTTCAGATGATCGCTGACCCACTTAGAGATTTTGGTCAAGCCTTTGGAACATTATTCTCAGATATTTCAACCATTGGTGACAAGATCAAGGTACTCAAACTAAAACACTCCCTACGAGGCTATAGAATAGAACTCGATAATGAAGATGACAAGAGCACCAATGAATTTCTCCTGGATCAAGGATTCTCAGAGAGAATGATCGAGATGTTTTTCAGACCATTTTTCTCAGGGATATTCCTTGAAAACAAACTTGAGACCTCATCAAAATTCTTTAAATATGTATTTTCAATGTTCAACACTGGTCTAGCATCATTGCCAGAAAGAGGCATGCAGGAAATACCTGACGATCTTTTGGAAAAAATAGATAGAGAAAACGTTTTTTTTGGAAAAAAGGTGGTCGGGTTGGAAGATCAAAAGGACATCCTGTTTGATGATGGACATTCTTTAAAAGTAGAGAAATTGGTACTGACTGGAGGTAGCAGTGATCTGGCTACAAGATCTGTTCATGGATACAATGCTGTAAAGACCTTGTATTTTTCTTCAAAGTTCGAGCCAGTCAATGGGGGATACATTCATCTTTATCCTTGTGATGATCTCGTGAACAACATTGCGATACCAACATGTATTTCAGGATCATACTCGGAAAGTGGAGACCATTTGATATCCGTGACCATTATCGGAAATGATCTATCTGAAATAGATCTTATCAATAATGTACAGACCAGATTGAAAACCTACTATGGTGGAGGAGAGAGCGACTATGAATTTTTAAAATATCTTGAAATAAGACATGGAACCCTTCGTCAGAGAGTAGGTCACTTCGATAAACCAAAACATGCACAGGATAACATATTCATTGCAGGGGAACAAGAGACCAATGGAAGTATCGAAGGAGCAGTTCTTTCAGGATTAAATATTGCCAACTTTATTTGAGTTATCTCAATTTATAGCGAGATTAAGATAGAGATTTTATGTAATGCAGGAGTCTAAGATGAGAATGTGTTTATTTATTTTTCTAGCAATGAGTTCGATCCTTATCTGCCAGCCGAGGAATACTCAATTCGCTGGAGGACCACATGGGATGGACCAAACGTTAGAGGTGAAATGTATCTCTGATCAGGAACGTGCATTTGTAATGGAAAATAGGATCGATGTAGACCATCAGTCCATGCGTGACACTGTTTTATTTCAAGACCCAATAGGTAATGGTGGCATGATGAACTTAAATGATAGTGTCAAGCATCATATTTGGAATTATGTAGATCAAAATAATCAAGTTGGATGGATACTTGATTACAATTGTTACTATGTGACCTACGATGGCCACCAGGGCACTGATATTACAATAGGTGGATTTTATTACATGGATGAGATGATGACACCCGTTATCGCAGCTGCACCTGGAATTGTTACCTATAGCCATGATGGGGAGTTTGATAGACAGGTTGCATGGATCAATGGTGCTGTTGCGAATGGAGTTATCATTTCTCATTCTGATGGAACATCGGGATGGTACTGGCATTTTAAGAAAAATACAGTCGCCGTTGATGTAGGAGATAGTGTAGGAATAGGAGATACGCTTGGTTTTGTTGGTAGTTCAGGATATTCCAGTGGAGCACATTTACATTTTGAGGTGGAAGGCACAGGTGGTTTTCATAAAGATCCATGGGAAGGGCAGTGTGGTGATGGACCTAGTCGCTGGGTAGATCAACTACCATTTGTGGGAGACACTAGTGTATATGAGTCGGCTCTATTGAGTTATCTCACAACCTCCTATCCAATAAATGGTAATGGGGACACCCTCGGTTATGTGGTCAGCGAGAATCTTCCAGACATGCAGCACATCAACCGTGGAGGAGACTATTTGTCTGCCGTTTGGATTAGAAACCTTTTTAGTACTGATACATTAAGAAGAAAATTTTATAGAGATGGAGAATTAGTTGACGAAACCTATTGGGTACCTGGGAATTCAGTCTACTGGTATGCTGGCATAGAGTATTATACTACATCCTTTTGGTATTTCTTTGGAACCTGGGACACCGATGATGGCGCTCTTGGAAATTGGACAGAGCAATTCTTGATCAATAGCAAACTTGTAGGTGAAAAAAGTTATGTCTGTGATGACATCCCAAATCAATCCCCTGAGGTTAACTTTCAACAGATGAGCGTGGAACTAGGTCAGACCATAACCGGAGAGTTCTCAGCTACTGATGATGGTGCCCCATTCTGGTTTAATCTTGAGAGTGAACCAAATAATGGTGGTGATATCGAACTTTATGGAGGGAGAAAAAGAAAATTTGAATATACTGCACCAAATGACTTTATAGGATATGATGTCATTGGTGTCTCAGCCACAGATGACATGGCTCAAAGAGGTGGCATGACATTCATTATATTTGATGTATCTGGCTCTGGCCTGACAAATTTGACAGTTGAGCCATCTTTTATTTTACCCCAAGAAAGTGTCATGATCAGCGCTGATATTTTAGGTGAATCTGATGGTTTTCTAGCTACTGCACATATAGTCGATAATATTAGCGGTGATGTGTCCCATCAAGAAATGGAAAACAATGATAATGTTTGGTCTGTAGACTGGATGCCAGAGACTGAATCATTCTTTAGTGTGAACATCGAGTTTGTAAATGTTGATGAAAATGATACTACGATGTATGAGGATGTTGGAAATTTTACTAGCGTTGGACCAGTGAGTGTCTCCATGGCCGATGACATGAACGGCTCCTTAGGTGATGTATTGATCACGGAATTCATTGTCTCAAACCAAAGCACAGATCAAATGGCACCAGATGTTACCGTATCATTTGAGGCTGAGAGCATGGCTTGTCTTGATGCTCTTTCGATGGATCCCTTTTATATGGGTGATATTGAGGCTGGTAATTCTGTTGGATCTGGTGGATACTTTTTTGCAGCATCCATTAATCATGATTGCAATGAGGACTCAACCATTATTATCAATGTAAATATCTTCTCAGGTGAAGATGAATATTGGGAGGATGAATTCTGGATCGAGATCGATGCCCTTGGAACTGATGATGAAGATCTCCCAGTGAAATACTCACTCAGCGATGCCTTCCCAAATCCCTTTAATCCTAGTACGAAGATCCGATATGGGGTTCCTAAAAAGGATCTTGTTTCAATTGCCATCCATGATGTTGTTGGCAGGCATGTTAAGACCTTGGTCTCAACTGAAAAAGATCCAGGTTTTCATGAAGTTCAATGGGATGCGACCAATGACCAAGGTGCAATGGTTTCCGCGGGAATGTATTTCTATGTAATTCGATCGGGTGGATTCATTGAAACTAAAAAAATGATCCTTTTAAAATAATAATCATGGAAAGAAAACTCACAACCATCTTTGCATCAGATGTAGTAGGATTCAGCAAAATGATGGGAGAAGATGAGGTCAAGACCCTTGAGATCCTAAATGAGCGGAGGGCTGTCATTGATGAGATCATCCATGAGAATCATGGCATCATATTTGGCAGTGCTGGTGATAGTGTCATTGCTGAATTTTCAAGTCCCATAAAAGCATCAGAGGCTGCCATAGCCATTCAATCCAAAATGAAGACCATGAATCAAGGCCAGCCTGATACCGATCAGATGACATTCAGAGTTGGCATCAACATTGGGGATGTCATGGTCTCAGATGATAACCTTTTTGGGGATGCAGTCAATATTGCTGCACGATTGGAGGCTGCGGCAAAACCCTCTGGAATTTGCGTATCACAGACACTATTTGACATGATCAACCGTAAGATAATGGCCTCATTTGAGGATGCAGGCGAACTAGAACTCAAGAACATAGAATTTCCGATCAAGGCCTTTCATGTCCTTGATAATAAGGGGACACCACGTTTTAACCAGGACTCCGAGACCATTGAGACAGTGGTAAAGGATGCAGAGCCTGGCTCTCTTGCGGTCATGTTCTTTAAAAATCTAAGTAATGATGAGGAGCAGGAGTATTTCTGCGAAGGTTTTTCTGAGGACCTTCTATCCATGCTTTCCCGGTATAATAAACTGGTCGTTATATCAAGCCATGCAAGTTTTGCTTACAGGGAAAAATCAAAAACATATAAAGAGATCGGCAAAGAATTAGGTGTAAGATATGTCATTCATGGAAGTGTGAGGAAACTTGGATCTAGAATGCGAATCAATGCAAATCTGGTGGCAACTGATAGTGAGAAATCGATCTGGTCCAATAATTTTGACCTATTGGTTGATGAGGTCTTTGATGTTCAGGATAAGATAGCTGAAGAGATCGTTTCCACCATCGTTGGTCGTGTTGAGGCAGACTCTCTAAATAATATAAAAACTAAAAGACCTGAGAACATGGACTCTTATGATCTGGTGCTTCAAGGACTCGAGTATGCAAAGAAAGGGAATGTCATCAAGGAAAATACGGAGAGAGCAGTAGAACTCTTTGAAAAGGCAATTGAAACTGAGCCTTCATATGCTCGCGCCCATGCCTGGAGGGCATGCACTCTTAGTAACCTTGCAGATTGGGAAGATGATCCAGACCCCAAGTTATTTGAAAGTGCAATAGAGTCTGCTAAACTAGCTTTAGAATTAGACCCCACAGAGCCAGAGGTACATCGGATAATGGGAGCACTCAAACTGTGGTTTGAAAGAGACCATGACATGGCGAAATATCATTTTGAGAAAGCTAGGGAATTATGCCCTAGTGATGTATTCATCATCTCAAGATATGCTATAATGCTTATCTACTTTGGTGAATTTGAGAAGGCTCTGGCTGAACTTGAGCGTGCAAAACGTCTTGATCCATTCTCTCATGACCTATTGTTTGGCCCAGAGGCCATTTGCCAATATTGGTTAGATGATCATGAAAAAGCACTGCAAACCTTCAAGAAGGTCAAAGTAAAGAAAAACTATCTTTTTTACATCGCATTATCTTATCAAAAGAAAGGCGATGGATCCATGGCATCTGAAAAATTGAAAGAGGCATACGCCATGACTGGGATGGATATTGATTCATTCATTGCCTCACAACCATTCAGTGACCAAGACACGATCTCTTTCCTGAAGACTGAATTAGACAGTATTCCATCTAATTAGTTTGCTTATTTGTTAAGTTTGACAATTGCACCATCCTCACTAGATTTGCCTATGCTTAAGAAATCGATACTTATTGTGGCACTTTCAGTCACTGCTCTTCATGCCGGATTGAAGGTTCCCGCATCTGACCTTGTATTCAAAGACCGATTATGGTTCTATAAAGAATCCAATGTCCCTTTTACAGGTGTCGCTTTTGCGATCTCAAAAGAGACTGGAACCATCATACAACAAGCGAATTACATTGACGGACTTGCTTGGGGAAAATATTATGAATGGTGGCCCAACGGCTCAAAGAAAGTTAATGGTACCTATAGATTTGGTCTAATGTATGGACGTTGGAAGTTCTTTTATGAGAATGGAAAGATACTCTGTGCAGGGAGTTACATGAATGGGAAAGGACATGGGTCTACAGAACTCATTAGGACTGTCCCAAAGGAAGGAATTAGTGGATTATGGACCTACTGGGATAACGATGGCAGGAAGGTTGAGGAAGGTTATTATAGCAAGAATGGTACAGAGAAGGGAAACTGGGCATTCTGGGACAGGGATGGGAAAAAACGTCTCGGTAAGAAGATCGACTATAAGACCTTTAGAAATATTAGTGCCTATAAACATTTAGATGGTATCTTTCTTGTTACAGGACCGATCGATGGACTTTCAACTGCTTATACTCAGGCGCATGGTGTGGTCAGAGGAGGGAGGCTAGATGGTCCCTGGACCTATTGGGATAATGATGGTCTATTATCAGCGAAAAAACACTATGACAAAGGAAAACCGTGGGGTCAATACACAACCTACCATCCATCAGGTCATAAACTTACTGATGGCGTTGTGAGAGGTCTGGATGATTATGGTAATTTGATCAAAGATGGCAAATGGCTATTTTGGGATGATAATGGTTTGTTAAAGGAAGAGGTCCACTTCAAGGAAGGAAAGAGAGAAGGGCTTACAACCTATTTTTCAATGACTGGAAATGAGAGTGCAAAGATCATTTATAGAGATGACATTGCATGGAGTGGTGAATGGACCACATGGTATCCTGATGGCACTAAAAAGGAATCAGGTACATACGAAGAAGGTGAGAAGCAAAGTCCCTGGTCCGCATGGTTCCAGAATGGACAGAAGAAATATGTGATGCATTACCGCAATAGTCTGCAGCATGGTCTATACACTGAATGGAATAGAGATGGCCGCTTGACCAAGGACATAGATTACGACATGGGAGAGCCCGTATCTGAGTATTTGGTCGAATATGATGGAGAGGGGTATGTTGAGATCAATCGCAGGAATGGACAATTATCAGGTTCATGGATAAAATGGTATGCCAATGGTAAGAAAAGCGAGGAAGGTGTATACAAGTATGGTAAAAAGGGTGGACTATGGACCGGATGGCACCAGAATGGTGAAAAGAGATACCATGGTAAATACATTGATGGCAAGCCTCATGCACTTTACACGGAATTAGATGACAAAGGTCGTTTGACTAAGAACATAGAATATGATCATGGTGTTATTCTGGCGGAATATCACATACAACGTGATGGAAGTGGAACTACCGAGTATCATAAGAAGAATGGTGTGCTCGATGGTAAGTGGACGCGATGGTATGCGAATGGAAATAAGGCAGAAGAGGGCACCTACAAAGATGGCAAGCGTAGTGGGAAATGGAGCGGATGGTACCGGTCTAACAAAAAGAATTTCAGTTGTGTTTATGACAATGGTAAACGTGCGGGAAACTATGTCGAATGGAACTCAAAGGGAAAGAAGGTAAAGGAGATCTACTATAGCGAAGGTAAACGAATCAAAGAATATCTCGTTATAAAAGACGGAAGTGGTTTCATGGAGATCAATAAGATGTACGGCAAATTGGATGGTCCATGGGAAAGGTGGTATGCTGATGGTGTAAAAGAGGAAGAGGGTTCATACAAGAAAGGAACAAAGGTAGGTACTTGGTCTCGATATGGAATGAATGGTGTTGTCATTGAGGAATGGAATTTTGATAACAAGGGTAGAAATCTTTACGAGATAACCTATTATGATAATGGAACGGTCAAGGAGTACCGAGATTATTTTTCAAAGACCGTCCAGGAGTATAACGCAGATGGTTCACTGAAAGGCGATAAGATCCCATTTAATTGATCCTTTTTTTTAGTTTATTAAATAGTCTGTTCTAAATTCGCTTGGGCGATTTTACCTTATTATTAATTGATCCACTTATTAAGCATGAATTTGAGACAGCAAAGACCATTTAAAATATCCATCATTTTTCTTTTACTAGTTGGTGGTCTTTACTCTAATCCCGATCGCTATATCTCAGGGACAGTATCGGATGCACGCTCCAATCCTCTATATGGTGCGAATGTCGTTCTACAAAATACATATCAGGGGTCAACCACCGACTCACTTGGATTTTACAAGATCGAAGGACTCGATGTCGGGAAATACACAATAATGGTCAGTTATATTGGGTACAGATCTCAAAAGATCGACATTTATATTTCTGAATTTGATGCAGAAGATGAAAGCGATCCCGAGAGTAGTTTTTCTTCCAAATTTCAATTATATGAAGATGATGAAGATAATGAAAACCTAGATGAAAATATTCTTAAAGCATCATTCCACGATAATGTGAATTTTGCATTAGAATTAGATGCTTTGGAGACAGATCAGATAGTTGTGTCGGCAAGTAAGAAAAAGGAGAAGGTGATTGATGCTCCGATCACGATCGCAGCGGTATCAAATCAGAGCATAAGGCGTAACATTAGTAGTGACATTGGAAATGTGCTTAAGACAGTGCGTGGGGTCGAGGTCTATCAAGCAGGCCTAGGGAGAACAGCGATCAATGTTCGAGGATTCATGTCAGCCTTTAATGGGAGGTTCGTTTCTTTGGTTGATGGTGCAAACTACATGGAGCCAACCTTTTTCATCGGTTATGGAAACTCATACCCATTCATCAGTGAAGATATTGAAAGGGCTGAGGTTGTATTTGGACCAAGTTCTGCTCTTTATGGACCCAATGCACACAATGGTCTACTAAACATAATTACAAAGCATATAAAGGATTCAAATGGTGGCATGATGGCCTTTACAGCTGGGTCAGGTCAGTTATCGGCCCAAAGATTTAGATATGCAAAGACGATCGGCAATTATGGATTCAAGGTCTCTGGTGAGGTTACCAGTAACTATGATTGGTCATATCCCAGAAATTTTGGACAGGATTATGACATGAATGGTACCATCACTGCTCAAGAAGATCATGAGGATGCGATCATATGGAGCGAATCAGGAGACTCACCTACTGCTTGGAGCGATCTTAATCAGGATGGTGTCTGGAATCATACTGAGCAAAGGAT
>Ga0208407_1001670_pt1 | contig 10101 bp, 9 predicted proteins | sample ETNtaG_9_FD_185775 | JGI IMG/M metagenome (GOLD analysis project Ga0208407, IMG submission 185775) | Marine microbial and viral communities from oxygen minimum zone, Eastern Pacific Ocean - ETNP201406SV69 (SPAdes) (version 2) | ecosystem: Environmental > Aquatic > Marine > Oceanic ...
GCACAGAAGATGTAGATCTCAATCCCGAATCACACCTTTCCAATTCTTGCATAATAATACCGTAAGCAATCTGATCTAACCCTGCTCCACCATATTCTACAGGAATATAAGGTCCAAAACCTCCAATTTCTGCCAACCCCTTTAATATGTGATGTGGAAAAGTTGCTTTTTCATAATGTTCTTCAATAATTGGCGATACTTCTTTCTTTACCCAAGCTCTTGCAGTATCTCTAATTAGCTTGTGTTCATCAGAAAGTAACTCGTCCATCATGTAATAATCATGTGCTTGAAATTGATCTGTGCTCATTGGTGAAATATTTGGAAGCAAATGTAGATTTAAATAAAAAATAAACAAGAATATGTTATAGCATTTTTTTTAATTATCAGTAAAATTTATTTTTACAAATAAGATTCTACTTTTGGTAGATTATAATATATTTAATTTGCACTGATTAAAAAATTTGATTCCTCAAGAGACCATAGCTAAAATATTTGATGCTGCAGATATTGTTGAAGTAATTGGCGATTTCATCCATTTGAAAAAATCTGGATCAAACTATAAAGGGCTGAGCCCTTTCTCCAATGAAAAAACACCTTCATTTATGGTGTCCCCTAGCAAACGAATTTTTAAAGACTTTAGTTCTGGCAAAGGAGGAAATGTAGTTTCTTTCCTGATGGAGCACGAGCACTTATCCTATCCCGAAGCACTAAAATGGCTAGCTGGAAAATACAATATTGAAATTCAAGAAGAAGAAGAATCTGAAGAACAACAAAAAGAAAAACACAATAGAGAGTCGTTGTATCTAGCCCATCAATTTGCTAATGATTTTTTCAAAACTCAACTAAAAGAAACCGATGAAGGTAAATCTATAGGATTAAGTTATTTCAAAAAAAGAGGATATAACCTGAAAACTATTGAAGGTTTCGAGCTAGGATATTCTCCAGAAAAATCCGATGCACTTTCAACCAAAGCTAAAGAAGATAAATACAATTTAGAGCCTTTAAAAAAAGCTGGATTAATTAAAGAAAATGAAAAAGGAATTTATGACTTTTTTAGAGCTAGAGTGATTTTTCCAATACATAATATTTCTGGAAGAATTATTGGATTTGGAGGAAGAACATTAAGAACTGATAAAAAAACAGCTAAATATTTCAATTCTCCTGAGAGTGAAATCTACAATAAAAGTCAAGTATTATATGGCTTGTATCAAGCGAAAAATGAAATCATCAAAAACGATTGCTGTTTTTTAGTTGAAGGATATACAGATGTCATCTCACTTCATCACAACAATATTAAAAACACTGTTTCTTCAAGCGGCACCTCTCTTACTGAGGGACAAATAAGGATGATCAAACGATTTACCGCCAATATTGTCATTCTCTATGACGGTGATGAAGCAGGCATAAATGCCTCTTTCAGAGGTGTTGACATGATCCTTTCGGCAGGATTAAACGTAAAAGTCGTGATTTTCCCTAAAGGAGAAGACCCTGATAGCTATTCAAATAAAACAAGTACAGATGAGTTTAAAAAATACATAGAGGAAAACCAGGATGATTTCATCACTTTCAAAGCAAATCAACTTTTAAAAAACACAAGAAATGATCCTATTAAGATTTCTAAAACAATAAACGACATAATAACTTCAATAGCTGTAATCCCAGATCCAGTTTCAAGATCAGTATACATTAAAACCACTGCACAAATTTTTGAAATGGACGAACAACTTCTAATACTAGAAGTTCAAAAAAAATCAAAAAACAAAACCCCATACATATCCGCACAGAGCTCTCCTGCTACAACCGTTTCAAAACTACCAGCAAAAGCATTCAAAAAAGGGCTAAAGCACGACTTGAAATTACAAGAAAAAGATCTAATTAGGTTAATGCTAAACTATGGTGCGCTCTCCATCCCTCTTGAAGTACATAAAGACAATGGAGAAACTCTTGAAGAAGAATATCCCCTAGCTCAGTTTATAATTGAAGAAATGCTAACCGATAATTTATTTTATAATAATCAACAATATCAGAAAATTTTTGACGAATTTACAGATGGACTTGAAAATGGCTTACTAGTCAACGAACAACATTTTGTACAAAACCCTGACCTCACAAGTTTAGTTGTTGACTTAACTACTTCAGAAAATATTTTAAGTGAAAATTGGAAAAACAAACATCATATTCATACCAAAACAGAATCAGAAAGGTTAAAACAAGCTGCAGTAGAATCTGTGTTTATTTATAAATTGAGAGTTACAGAAAACCTTATATTAGACAAGCAACAAATACTAAAAGAAAAAAATAAAGATGGCAATGAGGACTCAATTCTTGAAGAAATTCAGGAATTAATCAAAGTACGTAATATATTTGCCAAAGAATTAGGAATTATTGTAACACAATAAAATGAGTTTTATCGAATATATCATAAACACAGACAACTTAATATACTTGTTTAATTTTAGTTTATTAGGTATAATAATACTCATATGGATAATAATAAATAGATGGGTAAATAAAAACCTAGAATCCTTCCTAAAACAAAGAGGTTGGTTAGTAGCAGGAAGAGAAAAAAGTATTAAGAAACTAATTAAACAAATACTATTTTTTATTTGTTTCCTATTTGCATACATGGCCTTATCCTATGGTCATCCATCTTTTTCTGTGCAAAGAATAACACATCTAGAATTATTTGGTTTTGACTTAGAAGGAAAAGATGACAATGGGAAATTCCTGAGGTATAGTTTTACAATTGGGAAAATTTTTAAACTAATTTTTGTAATTCTAATTGCACGAATTTCTTTAAGTGTTTTCAGAGTTTTAATTTATCGATCTACAAAAGAGAAAAGATGGATTGATGATGCTGGAAGATATACGATAACTCAATTAAGCAAATACTTAATATATACTTTTGCTTTTATTTTTGCTCTTCAAGGAATAGGCATCGATGCACAGGTTTTACTTGCTGGATCAGCTGCGCTTTTTGTGGGAATTGGGTTTGGTCTACAATCTATTTTAGGAGACGTTTTTTCAGGAATTATTTTACTTTTTGACGGCAGCATTAAAGTAGGTGACGTTATTGAAATGCCAGATGAAGAAATATGCAAGGTTGAACACATCTTTATTAGAACATCTCAGTTAAAAACTATAGATGGCAAAACTATAATTGTTCCTAATTCTAACCTAACAAAAGAAAATGTAGTTAATTGGACAATTAGCGACAAAGTCACTAGATTTAATGTGGCTGTTGGTGTAGCATACGGGTCTGACACCCAAAAAGTGAAAGACATTTTATACCAATGCTCGTTGAAACACCCTATGATTGACAAAAAAAGAAACATTGTGGTAACCTTAGAAGATTTTGGCGAATACGCACTTAAATTCAAAGTCTATTTTTGGGCACAAAAAACTTGGGAAATCATAAATATAAAAAGTGAAATCCGATTTGCTATTGACCAATCCTTTAGAGCTAATAATATTAAAATTCCTTTCCCACAAAGGGATCTACATCTTATATCGGACAAAAGAAGTTCAGAAGCCTCTGAATAACCGAATAACCATCAATTCACATCTTTAATCATTAATTGCAAGGAATAAATTCCATTAAAAAAGTTTTGATTTAATGTTGCCACAACATCGATCTTATTCTTTTTAAGAATTTTCTGAAAATTACTGGCACTATTAAACCAAATACCATCTATTTGAAAACTGTTATTGTTATCGGAAAAGCGAAACTTAATGTGTTTCTCACCTACAATTCTAGGTTTTATTGCGTTTTTTATTCCTTTAAATATAAAAACAGGTTTAGAATTACCTGGACCAAAAGGTTCCATCTGTTTTATAATTCTATAAATTTTAGGATAGGGAGAAGATTTTTGATCATGGATTAAGTCACTAAATGTAAGTTCACTATCAATTTTTATAGTTGGCACAAGCATTTCCGATTGAATCGTGGCTTTCACTTCCTTTTCAAAATCTATAAAAAAAGATTTTAAATTCTTTTTTTCAATACTAAGCCCAGCAGCATATTTATGTCCACCAAATCTAATAAAATAATGTTGTAATTTATGTAAAATATCGTAGACATTAAATCCTTTAACAGACCTTGCTGAACCTGTTATCACATTGTCTGAACCTGTCATAACAATGGTTGGCTTGTAATAATACTCCATTATTCTAGAAGCAACAATTCCCACAACCCCCTTATGCCAATTTGGCGAATAAACTAAATTTGTGACTCTTTCATTTGGCTGTTTATCAAGCTGAGAAAGAGCTTCTAAAGTTATTTTTTCATCCATTAATCTCCTTTGGCTATTAACGTTCTCTATTTCCTTTGTTAAAGGATTTAAATTATCATCATCTGATAAAAGCAACTCTGTTGCTTTCATTGCTGTGGAAAGTCTACCAGCTGCATTTATTCTTGGTGCTATTTTAAAAACTAAATCTGAAGCGGTTATTTCCCCATTTTTTTTAGCAGAAATAAATAAGTTATGTAAAGCCTTCATTGGATTTGAATTTATTTCAAATAACCCAAAAAAAGTTATTAATCTATTTTCATCTACCAATGGAACAACATCAGCTGTAGTGGCAACTGCTGCCAATTGCAAGAGCGGTGTGACATCTACATTAACTTTGTAACGATCTTCATACGATTGTATCAATTTAAAACCCACACCGCAACCACAAAGTTCTTTAAAGGGATAACTACAATCTGCTTGTTTTGGATTTAATATTGCAAAAGCAGAAGGCAATTCCTCAGAGGGAGTATGGTGATCACATATTATTAAATCAATATTTAAAGATCTTATAGCCGCTGCACTTTTGAAATCTTTAATACCACAATCTAAAGCTATGACCAAATCAACTTCATGATCAGTCATCCACTGTACGCTGAGCAAAGAAATCCCATAACCTTCCTTTTCTCTATGAGGCTGATAAAACGAAACATTAGAAGACAACTGTCTTAAAAAGCTTGTCATCATAGCTACTGAGCATGTTCCGTCAACATCGTAATCTCCATAAACTAATACATGCTGTTTTTCTTGTATCGCACGATTTAATCTATCTATGCTAATACGCATGTTTTTCATCAAAAGACCATCGTGAAAATCACCCCAACTTGGTCTGAAATAATTTTGAGCTGATTCAAAACTCGTAATCCCTCTACCCACTAAGATTCTCGCAATAACTTCAGAAACATTAAGTTGTTTAGCTATATTTTCAACCAATGAATTATCAATTTTTTGTTTTCCCCAAGCGTATTTTACTTCCACTATGCTAAATATTATGTTTAATTCCCTATTTTGATTGCCATAAATATATCATACTGTCTATGATTAAATGGCTTTTAATATTACAATGTTTATTGGCTACCTGTATTTTATCTTACAGCCAAGAAAATATTAATTCCCTCTACTTTGAAACTCCTCAACCAATTACTAAAGAAAAATTAGACTCGTTTCCGGATAAAATACAAGGATGTTATTATAAAGATAATGATTCATTAATTCAACTGTGCATAAGTGATGACAGTATATACACTAGCTTCACATTAGTATTCCCTATTCCAAGCAGAGAACTAACTGAATTAAAATATGAAAAAATTGATACTTTACTTTACGGACTAAAAGGGGGGGGAGGTATTCCTTATATCGAAGTAAACGACACTGTTTATGCCTATTTAAAGCAAACCAATCTCTTCTTCAAAATGTCAACAAGAAACATTGTGAAAAAAGAAACTGATAAATATTATTTAAATGAAAAACTGGAGAATAATTATTATAATATCATTGAATTATTCTTTACTGAAAATAAATTAACCATGGCAGAATGCGACCCTGATGGGTCTAATTTTCCATACGCTAATTTAAACTTAAAGGAAATAAAAAATGATGCAATTCATTTAGCAAGACCAGATGAAAAAAACTGGGAAGAATTTATTAAAAACAATGGCTTTAATGACAAAACAAACTTTCACCAATGAAAAATCCAACTCAAGAAATAGAACACCTTAGAGAAGTTATCTCAAAAAATCAAGAAAAATTAATTGGTGATATTTTACAGCATGTGGAGATTTATGAAATAAAAGAAGAACAGTATAATAAGATGCTTGTTGCGCTAAACAAATACACCAAAGAAACCTTTAGAATCACTAAAGCAATTGAAGCGCAAGAAATAATTGAAAAAGTTTTGATAACAAGATTGACATAAATAAAGTCATTGACTAATTTAGCCCACTAATTATGGATATTATAGACTATTACAATTGGCGATATGCTACAAAAAAATTCGACCCTAAGAAGCCTATTTCCAAGTCAAATCTTGAACTTATTAAAGAAGCTATTAGACTAGCTCCAACTTCTTACGGATTACAACTTTTTAAGGTTATTATTGTAAATGATAAAGCAATAAAAGAAAGACTTAAAGAAGTGTCTTTCAATCAGGCTCAAATCTCAGATGCCTCACACCTTTTTGTATTTTGCAATTACACTAAAGTTTTTGAAAAAGATATTGACTTATACCTCGACAATAGGTCTAAGGTCAACAACCATGACCGAAATGACCTTCAAGGTTATGGAACATTCTTAAAAAAAAATTTATTAAAAAAGAATACGTTGGAAACTTCTACTTGGACGACTAACCAAGTTTATATAGCACTTGCTCACCTGATGACAGCATGTGCAGCTAAAAAGATTGATTCTTGCCCAATTGAAGGATTTATAGCAGATAAATATAATTCCATATTGGGAATACAAGAACAACATCTAAATGCTGCTGTTGTTGCTGCTGTTGGTTATCGTTCAGAAAATGACAGTTCTCAAAATGAAAAAAAAGTGAGAAAATCATCAGAATTATTGTTTGATATAATATGAAAAATTATTTCAAAGTTGATTTTTCGAAAAAATCAACTCAATTTATCACTCTTTGTTTTTTAGCTCTTATTTGGGGGAGCTCTTTCATCCTCATGAAAAAGGGATTAATCACATATACTCCAGTGGAAATCACTCTATATCGAATTTTTATTGTTTTTTTATTTTTCACGCCTTTTGGTATAAAAGGCATCACCAAAATAAATTTTAAAATAGGATTTGTGTTATTTATTTCTGCATTTATTGGCAGTGCTATCCCATATTTTTTATTCATCAAAGCCCAACAATCCATTGATAGTTCACTAAATGGAATTTTAAACTCAATAACTCCACTTTTTACTTTGGTTTTTGCCGTTGCTTTTTTTAAAGAAAAAGCTAACCTAAAAGCTCTTTTAGGAATAATTATTGGTCTAATGGGAGCTGCTGGATTAATATTTGTGAGCAACGGTAAGATTTCTGTATCAAACACCTCTATTTACGCCCTACTTCCATTAATAGGATCCGCATGTTATGCGCTAAATGTCAACTTGATTAAAAACTTCTTACACGAGATGTCGGCAACGAAAATTACCAGCTTATCATTTTTATTTATTGGACCAATTGCGGGGGTTTACCTGTTTTTCTATACTGATTTTTTTAATCATTTGATTAATCACGAGAAATTCAACGACCCATATTTAACGAATTTTCTATTTATAAACATTTTAGGAATTATTGGTACTGGCTTGGCTGTATGGGTATTTAATTTACTAATAAAAGAAACTTCATCTGTATTTGCTTCAAGCGTAACTTATCTAATTCCGATTGTTGCAATATTCTGGGGAGTAAATGACGGAGAAAGCTTTGGTGTTTATCAAGGTTTATTATGTGGAATAATCCTGGCAGGAGTTTATCTAATAAAGTCAAACAAGAATACTTGATTTTGAAGCTATTAATTTACTTAATCCAATGTACATTATAAACATATATACAGCCATCAAAATATGACTGATATCATGGTAATTAAACCACTGATTAACACTGATTTGGTTATTATATATGTATGCCGGAATCAATGCGTATCCAATTGCAGATATAACGTACTTACTTCCACTTGATTTTGTCTTATAAAAATGGAAAATATGAAGTGGCAATATAACGCCAATCAAAACTGCTGATGAAGCAACTTGGGCAATTTTAAAATCACTATAACTAGGATGTATTAAGAGAAATATAAAAATAAGAAACTGCATTAACAGTAAATAATATATGGCTATGTAAAATTTATGCTTGAAAAAATCCTTCATTAGCAATAAGGTTCCTAAAGCTAAGAGCAGCTGACCAAGAGCACTAAAAACCCAACCAATAATTTTATACTCCCACTCAAAATATGCTTGAAAAGCGTGACCTAAAAAAGCTGCAGACGTCATCCCAATGAAAAAACATAAAAAATAAAATTTTAAAAAAACTCCTTCATTACTTTTGACTTTTTTCAACTTTTTAGACAATGAAAAAAAAGCAGCTCCACAAACTAACGCTGTAATAAAATCGGTCAAACTAGTTATTGGTTCCCTGAACTCTAGTTCTCCGACCCATATTGTTGGATTTAAAATATTTACATTAAAAATATAATCCATTACTAAAATTCAGCAATTGCTTTTCCAAAGCTATTTTCACCCTTTATGAAAAGGACAATAGACCACACTAATAATAAGCCACAATAGATGAAACATATGGGGGATAGTACATTTACAAAGGCATACTCATGAAAACTAACAAGTATCGCAACAGGAATTAATAACAACCTAATGAATTCTAATAAAAACGCATTTTTTTTCTGTTCTATAAAAGAAGAGTGAACATAGATTGAAAACAATATAACAAAGAGTAAAGTAATCATGTGCTGATCTCTAAGCATTTCTAAAAGAGTTACCCCCTCTTTGAGCTCAGACTTATAAATCATTAATCCAACAAAACTGAAAATTGTTATTAGAATACTGGCTAAATTATACCATCTGTTGTTTTTCGTTGTTTCAAATTTTTGATGAAGTCTTCGACCACTTTCATCTTCATCAAAAACCGGAGGTAAGTGTTCAACATCTTTAGGGGTCCACTTTGGTCCTTTTAAAAACACCTTTATTTTATCGATTGAGTTATTTGCTTGTTTAGCTCTAGAGAATAGATTTTTCCAATAGGAAAACGTAGCATTATATGCATTAGCTCTATTGAATCCAGAAGTAATACCATAATCAGGTTCTTCTTCCTCTTGCTTAAATGTTCCAAAAATACGATCCCATATTATAAATATATGAGCATAATTTCTGTCCATGTATTTTTCATTTCTAGCATGATGGACTCTATGATGTGAAGGAGTAGTCATGAAATATTCTAGCACCCCTAAATTACCTATTACCCTAGAATGAGTGAATAATTGATAACAGCCTAAAAATATTGAAGTGGAAACTATGATGAAAATATCAAAACCAGCCAATGCCATCCAAACAAAAAAGCATGCTCTATATAAAACAGCAAAAAATGAAACTCTAAAAACAGTTGTTATGTTTAATTCCTCGCTTTGGTGGTGCACGATATGAGCCGCCCATAAAAAATTAACCTGATGACTCCACCTATGAAACCAATAAGCAATAAAATCAGTCACGACAAGACCTATGATCCAAGTATAAGGGCTAAGTTCAATTTTAAAAGGTGAGATATTCCCCTGAACATACACGAAAATATAAATCGCTATAACGGAAAAAAAGACATCAAAAACTCTTTCTAACATTCCACAAAAGAAATTGGTGAAACTATCAGAAAAATTATAAATCTTAACCTTTTTTCGTTTTGCTATTCTTAACTCAACAATTATTAGCGTCAAGATTGTTATTGCTAAACCAAGGATTAACCAATATAGTGAAGACATTTTTCAAATTTTAAAATGCAAATTTAACGGAATTTACATTCATAGAGTTATATTTTCTTCAAAAAAACCGACACTAAATCGAATAAATCGTCAATTTTAGTAAACGGCAGAGTTTCGGGTTTATCTAACGGATCATGGTAGGCATCAATGCCTCCCATAGTATATAAAAACAAAGCAGGAACATCATTTTTAGAAAACCAATAATGATCTGAATTGGGTGCTTGACCTCTAATTTTTATTCTATTAAATGCATTAGACTTCTTATTAATCTTCCCAATTTTCTTAACATATTTTTTTTGTCCCCAAGCATTTACTAAAGCAATTCCATCTTCACCA
>Ga0208407_1001675_pt1 | contig 10092 bp, 9 predicted proteins | sample ETNtaG_9_FD_185775 | JGI IMG/M metagenome (GOLD analysis project Ga0208407, IMG submission 185775) | Marine microbial and viral communities from oxygen minimum zone, Eastern Pacific Ocean - ETNP201406SV69 (SPAdes) (version 2) | ecosystem: Environmental > Aquatic > Marine > Oceanic ...
AAGAGTCGTCTCCAAGATTATCTGGCTACCGTACGGTAATGATTTCTTTCAAGAAGAGTGAAATCCATTTTTGCCTCCATCGTTGTCGCAAAAACACCAGATTGCAAGGCAATGTTTCTAACCCGAGGCAATTTACAATGAATATGAATCAGCGGAGCGGGTCTATTGGCATAGGCGCGATGATTGTATTCATCGGTTTGATTCTTGTCGCAGCTGTAGCATCTACTGTGATAATCCAAACTGTCGAGGATCTCCAACAGGATAGCGAGAGAACTGGTAATGATGCAAGGAGGGGGTTGAACGACAGGGTGCGGGTCAACTCTGCATATCTCACATTTGATGGCGCTGCGGATTGTGAGGCCACATTGTTTCAGCATTCTGGATTCGCTGGATGGTCTGCGACATACTCCGTCGGCGACTATGCAGGAAACGACTTCCTCGACCCTGATAATGATGGGGTTAACGAAGCAGTTAGCAACGATGCCACTACGATAAAGGTAGACGATGGATGTGAGATTATCATGTATGACGGCTCAGACTTCAGTGGCTGGTCTGCTAGACTAGGTGGCGGTGACCACTCTCTAGCCGATATTCGTGCCAATTCCAGGCCTGTTAATTGTGGCGGTGGTGTAGATCCCTGTAATGACCAAATTTCCTCAATCAAAGTGCTAGGATTTGAATTGGAGTTGGTTATGCAATTGGCACCAGGGTCCTATCCTATAGAAGCCCAGGATATAATCTGGTCAACCACGTGTACCGATGGGACATCTGTATTAATCGACTCTGAGGATATTGTTCATTCCGGGGCTACTCTGATGGATGGGACCAATACAGAGGGACTAGAGAATAACTTCGTCTCGGGTGAGGAGCTTGATGTGGGCATGGTATTCAAGGTCGAGGCCACTCTTGCACAGTGCTCGCCTGTGATTGGCGACAAAATCACATTAGAGATACATGTTGATGGCGGTGCTTCTTCGTACTACTACATCACAGTAAGGACCCTTGATAAGGGCTCAGATCTAATGTTCAATTAGTGTTGAGTTCACGTATTCTACTTATCGCACTAATGTCAAATTTCGATACTGCTATTGCCAATGCTTCTTCCAAAGTGAACCACTTGGCCTCTTCAATTTCTCCATCCTTGGGATGGATTTCCTGTCCTTCAAGGTCTGTAATACATGAATAGGTGAATGATAACCAGTTAATGCCCTCCTCATTGAATATCTCGTTCTGAATAATCACGCCATCTTCTCCTGGATTCACTGGACCGCATTCTCCATTTGAGTCTGAAATCACAATTTTGATCCCCAACTCTTCCTTAGCTTCTCTAACTGCAGCATCTCTTGGGTGCTCCCCGTAATCAACAAATCCCCCGGGCAGAGTCCAACATCCGGTGAAGAATCCTCGTGCTGACTTCGCCATCAGAACTTCGTCTTTTGAGTTCATAACAACTACTTTGCTAACGACCCGGTGAAGAGTCCTATAGACTGATTCCCTAACTATTGGATCTACCGAATTATCGCTAATTACCGAGTCTTTCCATGCCCAATCTTCTGGCCATGGTATTTCAGGGGTGCCATATGTTACTTTGTAGTCGGTATTGCCTAGTCTAATAGTATTGGTTCTCCTAAATAACCATTCAATTCCCATTTTTTCTACTTCTTCTAATGTTGGAAACCTGATGGCCTTCTCTTTGAGGAATTCATCGTGTCGCCCAATTCTGGGTTTGATGGGCCCATCGCCCTGATTGTCTACAAGCAGCAATTTACCGTCGTGCTCTAGATGAATATATTCGATAGTCAATAGACCACCCATATCTCCCTCAATATCCAAGAATAGAACTCAACTGTTCTTTGTAAAATGTTCCTGAACCTTGTAGGCTTTCTAGCTCATGATCCCCTAAATCTAGCTCAATTATTCTTTCAACTCCGTCTTTGCCCAACACCACCGGGACTCCGATGTATATGTCACTCATCCCATATTCTCCGTTGAGATATGTGCTACAAGGAAGGACTCGCTTCCTATCATCAAGAATTGCCTCTGCCATGATCGCCGCGGCACTTCCCGGGGCATAGAAAGCACTCCCCCTCTCGAGTAATTTTACGATCTCCCCCCCGCCACTGGCAGTTCTCTCACAAATAGCTTGGATTTCTTCTTCTCCAAGTAGCTGCGTTACTGGGATGCCATTAACAGTAGTATACCTTGGAAGGGGCACCATCGTATCTCCATGCCCGCCAAGGACCATCGCCTGTACATCTTCATTGCTACACCCGACTGCTTCAGAGATGAAGTGAGTCATTCTAGCGCTATCCAGTATTCCCGCCTGCCCAACAACACGGTTGTGGGGGAATCCTGTAATTTTCTGCATATGGTATGTCATTAAGTCCAGTGGGTTAGTCACCATTACGACAACAGAGTCGGGGGCATGTTCCCTAATCCCCTCGCCTACCTGGGAAATAATATCTGCATTTTTTCCGATTAAATCCTCCCTGCTCATTCCCGGTTGACGAGGAAAGCCGGATGTGACAACGACCACATCAGAACCCGAAATATCTGCATAATCCTTGGTACCCGAGATTCTGCCGTCATAGTTCAGGACTCTTCCGCCCTGGCTCATATCAAGGGCCTTTCCCTTCGCAAACCCTTCGTATATATCTAGGAGTACGACTTGTCCAACTTTCCTCTCAGCCAAAACGAAAGCACATGTAGCGCCTACATTGCCTGCTCCAATTACTGCAACCTTCCTTGCTCCTGATGTCATGTTCGTTCGCCTATGGTACCAGTATTAGCCCTTTGCTGCATCGGCTCTGCGATGACGTAGGAAGGATATTCAATCGCGATTAAATGGGAACTCCGTGGACACAAAGAAATATGCCATAGCGGCGATCGCCTTAGTTGCCTTTGTCCCATCGATTTCCATAATATTTACACTGAACTATAATGATGACGAAACAATCTCGCAGATATTCTTTATGACCTGCAAATTGTGGTTATTGTTAGCCCCAGCATATTGGTACCTCAGTGTAGAAGGTAATGCAATATCCCGTTCACCTGCAGACAAGCAGGGGCTGATTATGGGCGCAATAACGGGCATAATAATGTCAGTAATTATTGTCTTGATGTGGCTAATCTTTGGGAGCACCATTGACGCGGATTCGATGTTAGCAGAAATGGAAACAACAGGATTAACGGACATTCGCATATACATTGCTGGAATGTTCTACTGGATCTTCCTGAATAGCCTACTCGAGGAATACGTATTCAGATGGTTTGTTACTACTAAGGCAGTTGATTTGCTAGGTAGCGACATCGCAGCAATCATTTTGTCAGCATCACTCTTTACGCTGCATCATGCTCTAGCCCTGCATTTGTTCGGATTTATTTGGTGGCAAACAATCATGGCATCATTCGGTCTTCTATCAGCTGCTGCGATTTGGTCCTGGTTGTACATTCGATACAAATCAATTTGGGTTTGCTGGCTATCTCATGCAATTTGTGATGTCGCAGTTTTTGGAATAGGATATCTCATAATTTTCGGATGATTTCTTAGTGAAATATTCGAGCCGACGGTTTCAATAACGGCCTTCAATTGGATTGAAGCATAATTTCAGCAAGGTGAAAGGATGAGAGTAGGGGTATTGAAGGAAATTGATGGTGAGAGTAGGGTTTCCATTGTCCCTGGCTCGTTAAAGAAATTGAACAAATTAGGATTTGAAGTAGTCGTTGAGACTGGTGCTGGAAATACTTCACACAATAGTGATACTGATTACGAGGATGCCGGTGGCACTATAGCCAGTAGGGAAGATGTGATATCTTGTGATGTGGTAGTGTCGATTTCAATGCCCGAAATCTCCAATATTAGCGAGGGGCAAATTATCGTCTGTGTTTCAGATCCATTCCGGAATCCTTCCAATATTAAGCAATGCATCGATTCTGGCATTACTCTGATTAGTATGGATATGATTCCAAGACGTCTTTCGCGTGCTCAGGCAATGGATGTAAACTCTAGTCAAGACAATCTCGCCGGATACAAAGCAGTATTGCTAGGTGCTGCACACGTACCACGAGTTATTCCAATGATGACCACTAGCGCGGGGACTGTACGCCCTTCAAAATTCGTAATCATGGGGTCTGGTGTTGCTGGTCTGCAAGCAATAGCGACTGCAAAGCGGATAGGTGCGATCGTATACGCATCGGATGTTAGAAAATCTGCAGCCGAACAAATAGAGTCAGTAGGTGGACGATTTATCGAAGTTGATGGTATGGATGATTTTGAAGATGAGGCTGGTTACGCGAAACCGCTTACGCCAGAGTTTATTCAGAAAGTAAACGACACAGTTTGCGAAGTCGCCTCTGATGCAGACGTCATCGTAACTACAGCACGAATATTCGGCCGCCCCGCTCCAATTACTGTACCTGCAAGCGCAATTGCGAATTTTAGAGCAGGATCCGTCGTAGTGGATATGAATGCCGATGTCGGCGGCAATTGTGAATTGACCAAACCCGGGGAAGTAATAGTAACGGATAATGGTGTGACAATTGTGGGTACGACGAACCTACCGGGTCTTTTAGCAACGACAGCAAGTATGCTATTCTCGAACAATATTACAACATTCCTCGGCTCACTAGTCAAGGACGGTGAAATTTCCCTTGACCCCGACGACGACGTACTCTTCGGAGCTCCCGAAGGAAACGATTTCCACATCCCCGGAATGGGAGGGGTTCTAATCTGCATGGAGGGGGAGCTTCATCCAAAGCAAACCAGGCTGGGAGGCGTACTGTGATGACTCCTGAACTATTAATCGGTGCAATTACTTTGTTTGTATTATCGATTTTCCTCGGTGTAGAATTGATCACCAAAGTCCCTGCGATGTTGCATACTCCTTTGATGAGTGGTGCAAATGCGATATCTGGAATCAGTGTCGTTGGAGCATTATTGGGTGCGAATGTCGCATATGATGGTGGCCAGACATTAGTATCTGGAATTCTTGCATTCATTGCTTTAGTACTAGCCATGATCAATGTAGTGGGCGGTTTTGCTGTTACAAATCGAATGCTAAATATGATTGCTGGAAAGAAGAGAGGTGACTGATATGTTCGAAGATTGGATATCATTTGGCTATCTTCTGTCCGCTGTTCTTTTCGTATTTGGTCTGAAAAAACTTGGGCACCCACGTACTGCACCCAGGGGGAACCAGTATGGGATGATGGGGATGTCTGTGGCAGTGATTACTACTGTCGTTGACATGCACTTCCTCCCCGGTGGAATTGTCGGGTGGACAATAATTGGTTCTGGAATCCTGATTGGTTCGCTAATAGGTTACATCATGGCGGTTAAGGTTGAGATGACAGGCATGCCAGAAATGGTCGCATTGTTCAATGGTTTTGGAGGGGCTGCTTCTGCATTGGTTGCACTATCTGAAACATGGAAGTGGATTGAAACGACTACTCCTGAACCGGGTCTTGAAACTACTGTTACTGTTGTCGCAGCAGGTCTGTCTGCACTGGTTGGTTGGATGACACTAACTGGCTCATTGCTTGCAATGTACAAACTGAAGGGTGGAATCGAAGTATTTGGAAAATGGATTAGGACACCTACATGGGGGCCTGCATGGTTGAATCCAGTCAAAGGTTCTCTATTCATTTCAGTACTAGTACTCATAATGTTATCAATTGATGATCCCACAAACACAAATTATCTATGGGCAATAATTGGTATGTCTTGCGTTCTAGGAATAATCCTCGTGCTGCCAATCGGTGGGGCTGATATGCCTGTTGTGGTGAGCCTTCTAAATTCGTTGTCTGGGATCGCCGCTGCGTTTACTGGATTCATAATAAATAACAGTGTTCTGATTGTAGCAGGTAGTCTTGTTGGTGCTTCGGGGCTAATTCTAACTGTAATAATGTGCAAGGCAATGAATAGGCAATTGTTTGATGTATTGTTCAAGTCATTCGGTGGAGGAGAAAGGCAGGAGCTGACTCGTACCAAAGTTGGCAGCGATGCCGATGAAGTTGCGATGATGGCAGACGGAGCGCAGAAGATCATCATAGTCCCTGGATATGGTATGGCGGTTAGTCAATGCCAACACCAAGTCAAGGAATTTGCCGATTTAGTTGCTGAAAAATTTGATACTGAAGTCAAGTATGCAATCCATCCTGTCGCAGGTAGGATGCCCGGGCACATGAATGTCCTTCTTGCCGAAGCAAATGTCCCCTATGAGCAGCTAATCGAAATGGATGAAATAAATTCAGAATTCCCAGAGTGTGATATGGCCATCGTCATAGGTGCCAATGATACTTGCAACCCCGCAGCAAGAACCGGTGAAGGCCCGCTTGCAGGCATGCCAATTATCGATGCCGATCAAGCGCGAACGGTTGTTATCATCAAGCGAAGCCTATCAGTCGGTTATGCAGGTGTAGACAATGATTTGTTCTATGAGGACAAGACCATGATGCTATTCGGCGACGGAAAGAAAATGATGAACGAGTTAAATGCTGCTATCAAGGAGTTGTGAGGGTAAGTACCCCCAACCGTTATTTGACATCGACTCCGAGAAAGGTTCGGTGATAATGTGGGAGTGAGTGCTCAGAGGGTCTTGGCGTGCCTGGTGGTAGTCGTAGCATTATCACTCCCGGCACTGGGGATGAGCAAGGGCCCTAGTGCTAACAATTCTAACGATGATCTCACAGTGAAGTACGGATGCTCGTGCCACAATAATGGCGCACCGTCCGATCGTGCGGTAGTAATGGTCACAGGAGTCCCATTACTTTACGAACCCTCAGAACAGTACCAAATGACAATTCGTGTCGCAGACTCACTGACCCTGTCAGGCGGAGAAGGCAATACTGATGCTGGATTCCTACTATCCACTGATTCCATTGGTAATTTTTCCTGGGGTGAAGACCAGGAGATTAGGTATGCTGATGGGCGTGCGGACGATATCTCACACTCGGACCCCAGTGATGATGGGATTTGGCAGATAATTTGGAACGCTCCGGTTGAAGATGTCGGGCCTGTTCAATTCTGGCTAGCTGGAAACTCAGTAGACGGGGCCGGAATTCCTGACGACATGGACTATTGGAACCTGCTTTCATTCACGATCAATGCACCTGGTACCATCACTACAGATGAGAGTGGGGCGACCCTGGAAACCAGGACTATTTCAGTCGGAACCTATGATTCTCTTTTCTTGGTCGAAGTCTCTGAAGAGCAGTTGGAGCAAGAAAGGCAAGATGCCTTGTCGCATAGAGTCTTCTCCCAGGGCAACCTATTCTATTGGACAAGCCTAACTGCCCTAATTATTGGTGCTGTTCTCCAGAGAGAGATTCTCGAGAGAAAATATGATGATGGCCCAGAATTTTTGGCCAGTGAGCTTGCCTATCCACAGGCTGTCCGCAGATTTGCAGTTTCCGCCATTTCATTCTACTTGGCTATCGGTTGGGCGAACTCAGTCACACCAATTACATTCCAAGGAGTTGATTTCACCGATTTCGCCACTGGGACAGCATTCCTCATCAGTGCATGGGCTGCTTATGGCGTCTACAGGACTATTCTGTCAGCTAGGTCAGAGCCCGATGTGAAGGATGTAATGTGATCACTGAAGACCGAGATTCAGGCAATTCGAATCACCCCAAACATTTCGTAGAGTTACACTCGTTGGCTAGGAAATCTGTCCTTTTATTCCTAGTACTGTGCATAATTTGGTCATTAATCGCTGATCGAGTGATTTCTCTTTGGTTGATGGAGTCTCCTTTGCCAGCTGGACCAAATAATGAGAATCTAGCCATTTTCGGGCCTTTCGATTGGATCCAGATTCGTTGGAGTTTAATCATGCTGTTGTCTATGGTGACATCTCTACCTGTCTTGTCGTTCATGTCGTACAGATTTGCAAAGCCGGGTCTTTTCCCTCGTGAGAGGTATTGGCTTATTGCAGTACTAATCTTGACTACAATTATCGTTCCAGCATCAATTTTGCTAATTTGGATATTGGGTTTACCAGCACTTTTTGAGTTTTCTACGACTATTGGCACCCCCCAAGGAGTTCTTGTAAGGTATGATGCTGCCTCAATATTCTCCCTCGGATTGGGTGCGACTTGGGTTCTTATTGTCTGGTCCGTCACAACTCTAATACTTTCATTAACAAGAATATTCGGAATGGTCTATTCTGGAAAGACTAGGTTCAGGAATAGGATGTTGGCCATTTCCACTGGGACAATCATCCTCACGCTCCCCGTCGAATATGATGGTCTGAAGATTATAATTGCAATAATGACATCTTTCCTCGCAGAGAAGATATCTCGTTCAGCACCTGTGAAAATGGGCTTGTGGGATCCGCATGCTAATATTGACTAAACCAACTAACAGTTTGGCATTGGTTTGAAAGGCTGCACTACTGGGCTGATGCTGTGGACAAACCGGGTTCGGTACGGATGCTAAGAATCGTTGCAGCGGCAGTATTGATACTTTCTTCTGTTTTAGTGAACCTCCATCCTGATTCTGTAAACGACATCGTTAGCTCGACAGTAAGTGACCCCCAGGATCAGAGTAGCTACGAAATGGTGGGACTGTCTGACGAAGAGAAATGGCCAGTAATTAGGATCAGCTTCCCTGGAAAGCCCTTTCCTAATTCGTTGTTGGGAGAGATCTTCGAAGGCGATAATTCTGCACAGAAATACATTTCCGAAATGAGCGGGAACGAATCAAAACTCACTCATACTATTTTGGATGGTGTATGGGAATCACAGTACGATGATACCTATTGGGGCGCGGATTCTGATCTAGAGAGAGATTCTGGGATTGAATCCGGAGGAGCTCGAGAACTCGCTATGCTGGCAATCACTGAGTTATTCCAAGATCAGGATATCTCAAAATGGGATTTAAACGGGGACTATGTCGTTGACCGAATATTGATACTACATTCTGGGCAGCCCCAAGAGGAAGGTGGATCATCCAGCACTATCTGGAGCCACTTCTCCCCTTTCCATGAGCCAGTATTGATCGGGGATTACAGGTTTGAGCACTATACTATGGCCTCAGTCCATGGTGGTTTGGGAGTAACTGTTCACGAGATGCTCCACCAAATGGGAGCCGTCGATCTTTATGACGTCCATAGCGACTCACCCACAAAATCATGGCATGGCCTAGGCGACTGGGACATTATGGCCAGTGGAAATTGGATTGGTGATGGCGACCTTCCATCCCTTCCTTCTTCAACGACCCTGGAATTAATTGGCGCCACCATTCCAACAGTGCCAAACACCCATGTCGATCATAACTTTACCATTGCGCCAATATCATCGGGCGGAACTCCACTGAAGTTTGAAATTGCAGATGGCGAGTATGTGTGGATTACCCAGAGATCCAATATTGGTTTCGATAAGGGGCTCCCAGGTCACGGCATTTTGGTCGAACAACAAGATTTGGAGTTTGGCGATATAGATTCAAATCTCGTAAACACAGACCCAACAAAGCCCTGGGTAAAAATTGTTGAAGCGGATGGCAACGATGCATTACTCAGAGGAAGCGACTATGGCTCTTCGGGAGATACCTTCACAGTAGGTGATCGATTTGGCCATACCGGACTACAGATATGGGACAATAGGGGTAGATTAGTGCCCTGGACAATCACCGTTACATCCGTGACGGATCAATCTGCAACAATTGAATATGACTTCATCGGTGATCAAAAAACCAATATTTCAACACCTAGAAACCCCATTGTATTACTCCCGAACGAAACATCACAAATTGTTGTAAGCACTGATCTTGATTGTGACTTATACTATGACTTATCCATTTCCGCTCAAATCTTAGAATCATCAGAAAGCACTTACATCATTCATCTGGAAAACTTTTCCGACTCATCCGCTGGGAAGGGCACTATTTCTGGCACTATTGGTTGCCTAGGTAGAAACATGACTCGCCTATCACTTGATTGGGCCATAGTGAATCACAGATTTACCGGAGAAACATTGGAGGCCGATATTGCATGGGACCGAACTTCTACTGTTGAGCTATACCCCGAATCCGAGGGCGATGGGCCTCGAATATACACGATCTCCGTGGACGGACCAGCGGGCCGAATCTCCCAT
>Ga0208407_1001677_pt1 | contig 10088 bp, 8 predicted proteins | sample ETNtaG_9_FD_185775 | JGI IMG/M metagenome (GOLD analysis project Ga0208407, IMG submission 185775) | Marine microbial and viral communities from oxygen minimum zone, Eastern Pacific Ocean - ETNP201406SV69 (SPAdes) (version 2) | ecosystem: Environmental > Aquatic > Marine > Oceanic ...
CTTGAGATGAAATGGAATTTTGCATTTCTACCGATTGTGATTCTTCACCCAATTCAGCGAGGAAGGGAGTCAATTGCTTGTTGCTATCACTCCCTAGGAGATACAATTCAACTTCAGATGCATCACAGCAGACGACAATATCTTCACTTTCAGCCGCTTCTACAGATGGCGAGAAAAGCGGTAAAACCATCGCCCCAAGGAGGATGAAGATGAAGAAAGAAGCAGTACGCATATGACCTACAAAAGGCCCGATGATTCAATGGCTCATAACTTGAACTCTTGTTTGGGCTAGAATATGCCTAAAGTGCCTTTTCAAGAAGTTCGCCAAGTTCTTTTTCAAACAATGTCACCAAGGCTTCACCAACCTCGCCTTGGAGTTCATCTGGAAGTAGACGCAACCCGAGACGAGTTGCTGCCCTTGTCGCCTTCAATTCTGCATATAGGCTTCGTGCTTTTGAATGGAAATAATAAGACACAGCTTCCTTGATTTCTGCTTTCAAATCGGGGTCCTCTTCCACTTTGGCACGGATGTGTGCCTTGAGTTCATCTTTCACAAGATCACGAAATGCCTCAATGACAAGATCCTCAGTTGACATCAAGTCATTAATCTGATTTTGGATGCTTCCGGTCAACAATCTCTCAATGGCCATGGTGAGGGCATGGAGGTGCCATCTTTCAACCCGTCGCTTAAGATTACAGAAGTAAATTGCCAGTTTGCAGCCAATTATCAATCATTTTTGAGGCATGCAATCGTTCTTCATCAAATTCTTCTGGCCATTTTTTTTGTGCTGCAAAGACCTGACTAGCCAAGTCCACATCCTCATCTCCAACAAGCATCCTATTCCACAGTAATTCCTCCAAACGAGGGGTTGAAAGTGTTGGCTCAACCAAACATGGTAAGGCAAGTTCACTCAATGCTTGCGTACGCTCATCAACATCCATGCCGCTCCAAGCGCGATGCAATTTTTCGAGTCGTCTATCTGCTAGACCAGGTATCATTTTTGGCTCTGGTTTATTCACCTCTGGAAGAGAAACAACGCGGACACTTCCTTCTTCCTTAAGGTGCATATTCACCGCAGTATGAATCGGGTCGATAGCCATGTCGAGAGCCCCTCGCAGCCAAAGGCCCAACGATGAAAACGGCCTCATTTGGCGTACTCTTCTGCCATTTGGAGCCAAGCAAGCAGCAAGAGCAGATGCTTGAATGACGCAATCTAAGGCACCGTTATGGATTCTATTTTGTGCACCAAGTTGGACCTTTGCGGCTGTTGGAACCAGACGAATTTGCTCTTCTTCCTTCAGGTCATCTAAGTCCCATGTATCTTCTTCCGAAAGAATTAGCACACCCAATCCAGATGCTGGCGACTCAATCGCCAAAGGTTCGTCCCGTGGACGATGGTGACTAGAAGGGTAGAGTCTGCGCTGATACTTGTATCCAGCATCAAGGCAGGCTGCTTCTAGGAAACCAAGAGCGAGAACTCCTTCAAGGCTTGAAGGTGCATGAAGGTGAATTATACTGGCTTCCTTCATACGGGTAGAATAAGCTCTCAATCGTTCCTTCAAGGCTTCGAAAAAAGGCGCCTCCAAAAGATCTCGCATAATGCTCCCGCTACCCTTAGGATGTTACCCCTCATCAACTTGACCTTGTTGAAGAATCGGTGCGAACATCACTCGACCATCAGTCGGAGTTCGTCGCGCTTGTACCGCCAGTCACTTGGCAGACGATTTTCGCCTTTGTAGTAATTAGCAAGGCGGCGAATTTTAGATTCTGTTATCTCCAAGGCTCGCTTGTTGTGAATGTCCTTGTGGTTACCTGAACCGAGGTGATTGATGATAGCAACTGCTTGACGCATGAGGTTCATCATGTCTTCAGGATATGAACTCACCATTTCATTTTCTGCGAGAACTTGGCCGATACGCATTCCGAGGACTAAGCGGACATTTGGGACTGCGTGCTTGTCACGAAGAATCGTTCCAATTTCAGCGGTTGACTTGCCCGACTTGGCAAGGTCAAGAATGAGGGATGTAACGGCTGATTTATCCGTATTGGACCATTCAGGAGCGTCGTTTACATGAGGTCGTGAGGAGCCACTTTGGCCTTTACGGGACTTGAACATACGTGCCATTTGCAATCACCAAGCGGCTTTCCGACCAATCTCCCCTTCTTAACCACTCCGCTACGCCATGGCGCAGTGAAGGCTACATTCGAAATTACTTTTTTCGCTGATGTGACTTTGCGAGCGTCCCTGGAGTGCCGTTCCATTCCCATCCTGGCGCAACTGCTCTAGCAAGTCCCAGAACATTCTCATCCTGAATTACCAAGAGGTCGTCGCCCTTGCGAATAGTTGAATCCCATGCTTTGACCATATTAGAAAAAACATCTCCCTTCCATTTCAAATTAGACTTGATATGGATTTTGGGGAGTGCATCGGAATCGTGGAGGAGGTCAATGGATGATTTGGAGAATGAAAATCCGTTTCGTTCAATAGACCAAACCGCCATTTGCACACCATCCAATTCCAATCGCCAGCGGGGTAATTTACCACGAACCGAAACTCCACTGAGCCATGAATCGCTTCGCATATTCTTCCGAGCAATGCTCATGTAATTAGAACGAAGGCGGAAAGAATTCTTCTGATTTCGCAATTCATAGGTCGCAACTGCATCTTTAACGGCCTGTTTCAAATCCTGGAGCGCATCATGTGACCCCGCTCCTCGGCCTTTTCTTGTTTCAACGACTTCACACGAAAGGAAAGAGAGGTCCATATCGGTGTGGTTGATGACTCGTTTGTAGCCGATGCGTTCAACGAGATTATGCAACATTCGTTCCACTCGTGCAAGTTCATCGAGATTCCAATCTCCTGTGACAGGTACATCATAATGTGATGCAGGCCAAACATCCTCTAGATCACGAGGAACCAATCCTAAGGGAGATGTCATCATTACCTCATGACAAGCTGTTGATTGTATTGCTTGTATGAACCTTCCATGTGATTTTGAGAGACGATATGGCTTACGTGCAGAGCATGGCAGCAAAATCATGACTTCTCGCACTTCAGATGGTGTTTGATATTCTGACATCATGAAACGTTCCCAATCAGTTACAAGAGGCTCTGTTAACATCGTTGTTGAATAACAAGGAAAACCAGTATCCTTGGACACATGGGAAGACAAAAGCCCGCTAACATTTGCTGAGGCTTGATCATGGTACCTCAAATGTTCAACCAGCCTCGGGCTTGAAAGAGTTTGACGTTCAACAAGTGTTCTCAAGGTGCCATGTTGAAGTGCAGAGCGAACCTCATCAAGTGATTGAATCCAATGTTTTGCCTGTTCATCAAGATTGTGTGATTCGTGCTCTAACGGATAGCGAGGACCCTGCATAGTCAAAAGAACTCCAGATGCCGAAGCCTCGTGACTGCGGGCCATATCAAACAAATCCACACCCATCCAAGTCAGAACCGCAAGATTATCTGGTCCACCAATTCCAGGTGTCCAAATTAATGCACCAGGAAATTGCCTTTTCAAAACGATGAGAGCATCAACCAATTTACCTGGCTGCGCAGCCAATTGAACTGCGTCAGTTAGAACGACTATTTCTGGGCTAAGGTCTTCTTCCATGAGGGAAGGGTCATGATTCATTCGTTGCCATGACACTGGAAGAAGTGGGGACGTTCCCTGCTCCTCACCAGCATTTGCTTCCTCAAGAGAGGGGGGTAAGACATGCCCAATATTGACATCATATTGGGGTGTTTCACTGTCAAAATTAGGAGGTGAAAAAGGACCCCTAGAACAGAGTTGCAATCGTGCTGGTAGTTCATTTGTTTTTTTCATTTCAAAGGAAGCGTAGAATAGGTCAAATGACGGGTCTTCTTCCATCAATACCAAACTTGGGGTCGTGCTGGAAGGCGCCTTTCTATCACCCAAACCCCAACTCCTCGCAAAACGGAGGCGGTGAAGCACTGTGCGTGCAAGGGGGCCCGACATGGTTAGCCCTATCGCCCTCGCTTCTTCAATGGTTTGAACAACAAAGAGGCGGGGGTTTGAAAGACTTTAGCCCAACCCCAAAATTATGGGAAGGACAAGTCCACTGACTTTTGCACTGTTCGTTGCATTTCTCATTGTGGCGACTTTGCTACCCCTATCACATGCAGAAAATCCTGAAACATTCGTCCTAGAAGGACGTATCATTGTGATATCTCTAGATGAAAATAGCTCATATGAAGCCGTTCTTGATATCGAAGAAGATGGCTTTGTTCAATTGACTCTAGATTGCAATACTTGTACAGGCTCCCTCACCAGTAGCAATGAAAATGCTAATGGCTCACAAAATGTCATACTTGAGGTATCTGAGGAAGATACAGTAAACATCAGAATAACAACAACTCAATTGGAGTCCGTGAGGTTCACAATAAATAGCAAATTCTCCGATTCCTTTCCTAATGTCCGTCCAGGTCCACAGGATGCATCTTCTGGCGACCTAGTGGGGGTTTGTACCTCTGCAGACGAATGTATGGATACACAACGAGGTGTTCTTTCGGCAGTAATTGATGATGCTAAACTCATTGATGCCTTGCAAATGGGCGTTCTCAATACATCCGCTGACGAATATATGGTAGTGGATGCAAACGTCGGTGATACTCTTGAGTGGCAATGGTTGAACACTCTAGAAGATATTACAGTTCAGATGTACTTTCAAAATGGTACCAATGAACAGCACTTTGGAAACACTCTATCAAGCGAGGCTGGATATACTGAACTAAATGGCCAACCTGTTCCAGTAAATTGGTGGATTGCTCCAGATAATGGTCGTTTTATCGTACGGATTTCCAGCCCCGTTTACCCTGCACTATGGACTGCCCATGCAGTGATACACACCAACACACCTAATTCACCGCTAATAGGAACTGAACTTCTTTACGGAGCTGAACTTCTTGGCCACGGTTCTACGGCTTCCGCATTTGATTGGAATGCTACAACAGCACTTGAAATCCACACCCGCCTTGGCCAAGTAAATCTTCGAGTTGATCAGTTGCTCAATGGTTCATGGGTCACCGGTTCAGTTCTAGCGATGGAGCAAGGCGATTCTCAAACCATTTATCCATATCCTGGAAACAGTGGAGGAAGAATCATCATAGAAGATTCACCAGTATTTGCTGTTGAACTGCAAACCACTGAATACTCTGACAATGGTTCATGGCTTGAAGCACCATCATACAGGCCTGCCGATATTGATTCGGATAATGCATCATGGCCGGTGGTCAATCTCACCGAGATGAGTTCAGGTGAACTCACCTTAGCCATACATGATACTGTTGACACCTACCGATTTATCGTAGAGGGGTGGGAAGATTCTATTCATCTTGTACAGTTCACCATCACAGGAAATATTTCAGGCTTGGAAGCACAGATGTGGGATGTTGACCAATCTACATATGAGGACCTTGACACAGCCGTTTCTGTTTCAACTTCGGAATCATTGAAACTTAGTTTGAAAGTTGGACGTGGAACTCATTATCTTCAAATCCGACATACCAATGCAAGCAATGTTACACAGGAGAATTGGGGCAATGATACCGCCTCAATGGAGTACATCATCACACCCAGTTACTTGCTCGTTGATGAAGGAGAAGAGCCATGGTTCCCGCCAAGTGATGATGCTGTTTTCTGGGGTGGAGTTGTTCGTTGGGCATTGGGTGCTGCATTCCTAATTCCAGTTATCTATCTCATCGTTCAACTACGAAGAAGTCGAGAATACGGAAGAGAGATTTTCTCAAAGAAAGAGCGGTTAGAGTGGTACCGGAAATGTTTGGACACTGGCGAGGCGGATGTTTCATCCTCACAGAAAGATTTGGTTCGTGCTCTTCACGCAGTTGCCCAACTGACATGGGAAGATGGGCTTGAAGCATGGGGCAAACCAGCACTCAAGCATCGTACAGAAGGATTGGACTTAGCCGTGTGGAGAATTGACCACAGAATGGCAAAAACGGAAAGCACATGGCCACTTGTTGTGGGAGTACATGTCCTTGATGGTGAATGGGACCTCGCTGCTGTCAGATTTGATGCACCAGGTGGCCAGGCATACACTGTTCGTCATGTGGAGCCACGATTCCTTTTCCAAGGCGAAGAGGTCTTCATTGACACACTCAAGCAGGGTCACCGCATGTTCATCATGGTCGAATTAGAAGGCGATGCTCCTTCGGTTGATATCGAACTTAACGGCAGGTTGGATACGATTCCCTTCGCAGCACGCATTCCAGAAACTTTAGTTCGTGGCGAAGAAGAGTGATTCAAGACCGAGTCCTACGATCCACTGCATCGTCCAAAATACTCTGCTTAACATCTTTAGGCGAGAGGTCTTCTTTGAGAGCCGACAAGGCTTTTTTCGTTGCTTTGGAAACTTTCTTTGGCATGTGTAACTTGAGAAGTACGATAACATCGCCTCTTCCATTTCCTCTTTGGCGTGGTAAACCTCTCTTCTTCACAGTGATAGTCTCACCTGAGTTTGACATGGCTGGAATCTTTATTTCCAGAGCCTTCCCATCGAGATGCTCGATAGAGATTGTAGTCCCTGATACCATTTCTGAATATCCTAGGGGAAGCGACATAATCAAATCCGAACCACTGCGTTCAAACCAAGGATGTTCCTCAATCTCCAACTCAATGAACAAGTCACCAGATTCTCCTTGGCCATGGGGTGCAGGCTCACCACTGCCACGCATTCGTAACCTTGTACCATCTTCTGCACCCAGAGGAATATTAAATTTCAAAGTTTTACTCTTCATTTCTTGGCCAGTACCACTGCAACCACCACAAGGATTGTCACTCACATTGCCTCTGCCTGAGCATTCATCACATGGCTGAACTGATTGTTGTATGAAAGGACCTACTTGTTGACGAACACGGACTTGGCCTTGTCCACCACATCTCTGGCACGAGGACACCTCTCCGCCTTTAGCCCCCGTACCATCGCAAGAAGAACATGCCTCTGGCAAATCAAGGACGACTTCTTGTTCGGATTGCTCCAAAACATTCCTAAGGTCTATGGAATGGCGAATGAGAATGTCACTACCTCGCCTTTGACGGGTTCTTCCTCTTCCACCTCCACCAAACATATTGGAAAAAAAGTCGCCTCCAAGTAAATCTTCAAGGTTGATGTTGAATCCGCCGCCGCCAAAACCACCGAATGGATTTCCTTGGGGGCTGTCGTGTCCAAATCGGTCATATTGAGCTCGCTTTTGCTGGTCAGAGAGGACGGCATAGGCTTCTTGAATCTCCTTGAACCTGTCTTCAGCATCCTCTTCAGTACTGCGATCGGGATGGTATTTTCGAGCAAGACGCCGGAAAGCATTCTTGAGGTCGCTTTCGCTTGCAGACCGCTCAACACCCAAGACATCGTAATAGTCCCGTTTGTCTGCCATGGCTCCGCCTCAACACACGACGAGGACAGGCCACCTTTGAATCTCACGGATTATCTTTCAAATATCAAGGCCACAATTTGGGCAATAACGCTCACCGGAAATAGCCGAAGCATTGCATCCACGACATACAAGACCTTCTGAGGTGGTTGGTTGAGACTGAATTACTGTAGTTGAAAGCATCGCCATCGATTCGTAAGACTCTGAAGCCACTACTGGGGGTTGGCTTGTTGATAGGCTTCCTGCTTTGATTTCCTCGCCTGATGAGGAAATCACGGTACTGACTCCTCCTGAATCGCTATAACTAGTCATGTTGACCTCGACCTCATCACGTTTACCTTCAACGCGAATAGGAGCCACTGGACGCTGTGCAGTCACAGGCGCTGATGTTGCTGCTGCTCGCAGACGTGCTTGTCTTTTTTCTTCGCGTTCAGCCCTAGCATCTCTTCCGAAAAGCGATGAAATCATGTCAAAAATTCGGTCCATTGGAGTTGGTTTGCGAACAGCCCCGATGGTTCCTGTAATACTCTCATCATCAAACGATGTCTCGCCCGTAACACGAGCGTTAGCCTTGACTACATGGGATGCTTCGTTAAGCATACTAACTTCTATCTCATCATCTTCAGGCACTTGCATTTCAGGTGCTTCGTTAGAGATATTAGACACTGGCTGACTCAATCCTGCTTTGGTAACATTATCCATCTGTGAATCAAGTTGTACTTCAGCATCCCAGACACCCCGCTCTTCGGCTTCGTATACATGCTTAATTTTCTTCATGGCTTTGACTCGATTGTACTCAAAATCCTTGACAACTCTTGTTTTTCTGAAAATTATGAATCCAAGAATAACCGACAAACCGTACCAAGCGTACATAATACGGGGTTCAAGTTCAAACATCGCTTGCAGAGGAGGTATAGAAAAATGGCATGCCCCCATAATCAACAGGGGCATCAATGCTAGGCCACGAGAGGTAAAACTGCGCGGACTATCCATGTTCCTCGCCCTTCCTGCTGTGAACTATACTCAAGTATCTATGGGCTTGTTGTTCTTCATTTACGGTCCTTGGGGGACCTGCCTTTACGTATGAGGCCGTCTGTAAGACCCAGTGTAAAACTGGTGTGGAGCATAATCAAGCATAACGGAACTCCAAACAGTGAAGTGAAATCCCTTGAGCGAAAACAATGCCTGACCCCTTCAATGATGAGGGCTGTCGCATACACTGGAATAGGAATCCACCACATCGGTTGGTCAAGAGCATACAAAAGGGCCAATAGAAGAAGACCGAAGAGGGGTAAAAATTCCGAAATACTCACCCGTTTCGGATGCTTCATGAGGACTTTTGTCCGCCAAAAACCGTATCGATGGCCCATTCTCCACCATTGCCGCAATTTGGTTCGCTTGACCATACTCACAGTTGGTTCAGGATGACGATAAAGCACATGACCTGCATCCAAAAGTCGCATGGAAAGTTCACTATCCTGGCTGGTAATGAAATTCTCATCCCAGCCCCCAACTGCTTCGACTGAACTTCGGCGGTGCATAACAAATGCTGGTATTTTGGAGGGGCCTGTTTCGGTGAACTGACTGAATTGCCCATCGCTATGACCTATTGGCGAAGCCAAACACCCTTCAATCCATTGTTCTGCTCCCTTGAGTTTTCCTTGGCGTGATACAACCTTACAACCAACTCCCGCTAATTGCTGACCTGCTTCCTGTTCGGATAACTTCCATGCTTCAATTCGTTTTCCAATATGATTCGGTTCAACAGTTGAATGACCGATTAGTTCAATGATGAATTCCACTGATTCTGGTAATAATTTGAGAGCAAGATTCCTTGCATGCGCTACAGTCATACCTGGATTATCATGGAGTTCAAGCCGAGGTGAATCTGATGCTTCAGTACGGCTGATAATACCCTTGATAATATCCTGAGTACCATCAATGGAACCACCGTCCATAACCAAGATAATGTGCGAGTTGGATGCAATGGTTTGGTTAAGCAAACCGTTGAGACACGATTCAATGTGATGGACCTCATTGAGAACGGGAATGACCGTGGCAATATGCGGGCCATTTGGGCTGTCCATAAACGCTGGAATCTAGTTTAGATTTTCACCCTTCTCCTCAGATTGGCATCCACAGCACCTTATTGAAGGCAGAACCACTCGGGCGGTCATGGATGGACCACGATTGCGTTTGACCGGGACAGGAGAAGGCCTGTCAACTACGGTCATGACGGTTATTTCGGGCGCTGATTCACCGCAAAAGGTGATGCAAGCGCTCCACTCATTTTTTCCTGATGCAGTTGTAGACTCGATTCCTGAAGAGCCTTCTTTTGGTTCGCCTTCCGATTCATTGTGGACATTTGAAGGCCTTTCTATGCAATCGTTTCTTGGAGCATTACACGAACAACGAATTTTGGATACAGCACTTGACTGCATGAGTCGTAATCTCAGTGATGGCCAAACAGAGTTTACGATTTCACGCCAAGCGGCCATGTCTGAGAAAATATCGTTTCCAATTCTCGAAAAAGAACCACTTGGAGGGGTGATTACAATTCGCCTTGAAGGGAACGGACTGAAGGAATGGATTGAAGCAGCAACCTGGCACAACGGTCGCACTCAAGTCCCCCGAACCGTAGACGATGAACGCACGATGATGGAGGATGGAGAA
>Ga0208407_1001679_pt1 | contig 10077 bp, 10 predicted proteins | sample ETNtaG_9_FD_185775 | JGI IMG/M metagenome (GOLD analysis project Ga0208407, IMG submission 185775) | Marine microbial and viral communities from oxygen minimum zone, Eastern Pacific Ocean - ETNP201406SV69 (SPAdes) (version 2) | ecosystem: Environmental > Aquatic > Marine > Oceanic ...
GGTGAGTTAGGTTTCTTAGCTGAGGTTACAATTGATGAAATGTTTAATAGACTGGATCAAATTATTAATGGCAATTATTCTACTCAACCCAGAATGGTACTCAAAGCAACCCTTTCTAGGAATGGCTCAGCAAAGACTTTTTATGCCCTAAATGATTTTGTTATTGATAGAGGAAAATCACAGCGTATAATTAAATTAGAGCTTTACGCTGGCGATAATTTTATTTCATCATATAAATCTGATGGATTAATTATTGCCACTCCAACCGGGTCCACAGCTTATTCATTATCAGCTGGAGGCCCTATAATGATGCCAAAGCTAAGCGCAATTGCAATTACCCCATTGAGCCCCCATGCTTTATCGCTTAGGCCAATAGTGCTTCCCGATGATCAGATAATCGAAATTAGATCAATGGAAGAAGGGGAAGTTGCATTTGCAGTTGATGGACAGGTTAGTGAGTACTTCAGTAGCAATACTAAAGTAATAATTAATAAATCATCTTATAAGATTAATATGATCACTTTTTCAGATTCAAATTATTTTCAGACATTAAATCAAAAAATGGGTTGGGGCAAAAGGGGAAATAATTAATTTTGTTCTGATTCAAGCTCAACCAATGAAGACGCAATTAATTCAATAAATATATTAACCTGCTTAAGCATATCCATTAATTGAGAATGAAGTTGATTGATTTCAGCTGATTTTTGTGATGCATCATTACTACCTATTCTTTCTAAGCGATCCAATCTATATTTTTGCTCTAAATCTTTATTCTCTTGACCTTTTGTAATAATCTTTTCCACTTTTGATTTATCAAATTTGGCAAAAAATTTATCTAAGCGCTTAACCTGCTTGATCAATCGTTTATGATAATCAATGATTTCTTCTTGGTCTACATTTGAAAATTCTTCGTTAATACCTTCTTTTTTAGCAACCAGCGAGGTAAATCGCAATTGAATTAAATCATTCATAGAATTCAAATAATTAACAATCGACACAAGCGTGAATAATTCTTTCGATTGATTTGAGCTTAAGTCAGATTTACTTGTTGTTATTAAATAATCACTAATTTTTTGGTTTAAGAAAGAAACTTTCTCAACCCGCTGGTTCATTCCGCTCATTAAGTCTATTTCTGAATTTTCAATATCAACCAATTCTTGTCCTTTAATAAATGGGCGCACTAGAGTCCCCACAACTCGCTCCATTAATCCTACCACCCCTTTGATCTCAGCCTGGGCGCTATTAATAGCAGCTTCAGGTTGATTGACTAAGCTTTCATCTAGATGTAATACCGTTGGCTTTTCAATATTTCTGTCCAATTCTTTATCGGGGAAATAGTGTATGATTGTTTTTGCAATAAATCCAGTAAATGGGATAAAAACAAGTGAAGCAACTATATTAAAGAATGTGTGTGCATTTGCAATTTGTCTTGGAATATTTTGAGAGGTTTGAGAAATAAATTCTGCAAATGTTGGAATCCAAAAACAGAATAGCAAAACTCCAATTACATTAAACGTAACGTGTGCAACAGCAACTCGCTTAGCATCCCGTGATGCATTCAAACCAGCTAGAAGTGCAGTGACACAAGTGCCAATGTTTGCGCCAAAAATAAGGGGGATTCCTGCTTCGAGCGTGATGGACCCTCCGCTCGCAAGGGTGATCACAATTCCTGTCGTGGCGCTACTACTTTGAACGAGAGCTGTGAAGATAGCTCCGGCCATAATCCCTAAAAACGGATTTTCAAAACTTGTTAGGATGCTGTTGAATCCAGGATCGGACCGTAAAGGTTTCATGGTATCAGACATTACTTTCATTCCATAAAAAAGTAGTCCAAATCCTAAAACGACAAACCCTAAGTTTTTTATGGTATCTTTTTTTGAAAAAAGAGCCATTAATGATCCTACTGCAATCAGAAGTAATGCGTAATCTGTAACTTTGAATGCAACAATTTGCGCGGTAACCGTACTGCCAATATTGGAGCCAAGTATCACACCAAGGGCTTGTGAAAAAGCAAGAAGCCCAGAATTAACAAAGCTTACCAGCATTACGGTGGTAGCGCTACTACTCTGAATTACCATCGTGACAAATGCCCCAACAACCAAAGCGAGATATTTATTAGATGTTAATTTTTCAAGGATAGTTCTCATGCTATTTCCAGCCGTCACTTTCATTCCATCACTCATCATTTCCATTCCATACAAAAACATACCCATTCCACCTAGAAGGCCAGTTGCCAGCAAGAAGAATGAGATTGAATTTGCATCACCATCACCACCATAGAGAGTTCCTGTTAATACAAATAGTAAAATAGCAGCGGTTTTTAAAGTAAGCTTATTACGTATTGAATTCATGTAGTAAATATATATTATTATTTATTTGTTAATGAACTAATTATTTTTTGAAAATATTTTTTAAAACGTAAGAAATAATTTTTGGATTTTCTTTTAGTCGCCGAACAGAATAATCGAACCATGATTTTCCGTATGGGACATAGACAGTTATTTTATATCCTTTAGATTTTAATTGATTTAGGGTGTCGCCCATGGGAACACCAAATAAAACTTGAAATTCAAATCTATCTGGTGAAATATTATTATTTCTAATCCATTCTTCAAGTTTCCAAATCAAGCTTAAATCATGCGTTGCAAGACAAAGATAGCCCTTTCCATTAAAAATAGCTTGAGCTAATTTTTCAAAATTCTGATTTATTTGCAACCGATCTTTTATTGCAATTTCAGAAGACTCATTATATATGCCTTTGCATATCCGTAAATTCAAATTAGGACTGTCCAACTGTTTTATATCATCAAAACTTCGATATAGGTAAGCTTGAGCAACAGCGCCTATCTTTGAATAAACTGATGATGCTTCTTGATATATTTTATAAATATAATCAGTGTATTTTGAACTTTCCATATCAATGGTAATGCCAACATCATATTTTATTGCAGAATGAGCTAACTTCATCATTTGATCTCTGCAAAAAGAATAATCTAAATCTAAACCTAGATGTGTAAGCTTGACAGAAATTGTGCTATCTAATTTAGTATCAGCAATAGATTTTATTAGTTCTGAGTACTGTTTTCTTATTTGAATAGCCTCTTCTTTGGTTTTTATAAATTCGCCAAGAATATCAATAGTTGATGAGAATCCATCTTGATTTAGATTTTGAACTACAGTTAGTACATCTTGCGTTTTTTCACCTGCTACATAAGGCTTTGCAAATGGCCTGACCACCCATTTTGGAAGAAAGGGCATAACGCGAGCTAATATAGAATTTATAAGAGTCATGTCTTTATATAATTTAATCTTTCATTATAAAAGTCAACAAATGTAATTGTTTTTCAAATGATTTTTCTTTTTAAATAAAAAACATAATAAAATGGTCAAGTTTATCTTGACCATCCTTGAGGAAAAGCTCTAAATTATAAGTCTCTAAATAAATAAATTTATTTATGTATCGCGACTTCGGAACTATATTTGTTTTTATTTTCATTGGCATTGTGCTGATCTATTTGCCTTTGCTTATCCAAAAACTTCTTGCCCCAAACAACCCTAATCCCGATAAGCTTGCCACGTATGAATGTGGAGAAGAATCAGAAGGTTCTGCATGGGTTCAGTTCAATATCCGATTTTATGTTGTTGCTTTAATTTTTTTAATTTTTGATGTAGAGGTTGTGTTTCTTTTTCCATGGGCAGTTGTTTTTAATGATTTAGGGCTATTGGCATTTGTTGAAATGGGAATTTTCCTCCTTATTCTACTTGTTGGCCTTGCCTATGTATGGAAACGGTCTGATTTAGATTGGGTAAAATATAATGTAAAGTACGGTCGGGGTCGCTATTCAAGCTTAATTCAAAAGTCAAATACTTCTAAGGAATAAAAATGGGTGTATTAGAAAATAAATTTCAAGATAATGTAGTTGTTGCATCATTAGATAAGATTTTAGGATGGGCACGATCAACATCTCCATGGTATTTCCAATTTGGTCTAGCCTGCTGCGCAATTGAGATGATGGCTTCGGCCGCTAGTAGACATGACCTTGAGCGAATTGGTATGATGCCACGGTCATCACCAAGACAAGCTGACGTAATGATTGTCGCAGGAACGGTTACAATGAAAATGGCGCTTCGAGTAAAAAAATTATACGAGCAAATGGCTGACCCTAAATATGTGATATCAATGGGTAGTTGCGCTACAAGCGGTGGTCCATATTGGCAGCATGGCTATCACGTATTAAAAGGAGTCGATTTAGTTGTTCCGGTTGATGTTTATGTACCTGGATGCCCACCAAGACCCGAAGCTTTGATAGAGGGATTATTAAAACTTCAAGAAAAGATACAAACCGAACGCCCTCTAACAAGAAAACTTGCATGACATCTATTGAAATAAAAGAGGCTCTTAAAAATCAGTTTGGTAAATCAGTAATGGAAAATGATGAATTACCAGAGAATCAAGTTGAGGTTAAAGGAGAGGAATGGTTGGATATAGCAACATTCATGAAGAATGACCCAAAGCTTTCTTTTGATCAGTTGGAATGTATAACAGGCATTGATACAGGAGAGGAAGGTCCGCTTCAGAGTCATTATAATTTACATTCAATGGAGCATCGCCATAAGATTGAGATTGTAATCAATCATGATAAGAATGAGCCCAAAGTTCCTTCAATTGAGAAGCTATGGCGAATCGGTGATTGGTTTGAAAGAGAAACTTATGACATGTTTGGTATTGAATATATTGGGCATAGAGATTTAAGAAGAATATTATGTCCAGATGATTGGGAAGGGTGGCCTTTGCGAAAAGATTATGAACCTCAAGAATCTTTTCATGGAATTGTAGTTCCAAAAATTAAGGAAGAAGAAGGATGGGAGTAGTACAGGGCGATCAAATGGTCCTCAATATTGGACCACAGCATCCTAGTACACATGGAGTCTTAAGGCTTGAAGTAACTACCGATGGGGAAATTGTTTCAAAAATTACTCCCCATTTAGGTTATCTACACCGCTGTTTTGAGAAACATGCTGAAAATGTAACCTATGAACAGGTTATACCCTTTACAGATAGATGTGATTATTTAGCTTCAATGAATAGCAATTTTGGATATGTTGTTGCCATGGAAGAATTAATGGGGATTGAATCTTGTGAAAGAGTGCAATACATAAGAGTCATTATGGCTGAGCTAAATCGAATTGCGAGCCATCTTCTTGCCCTTGGGGTGTATGGCCTAGATATTGGAGCATTCACTCCTTTTTTGTATATGCTTAGAGATCGAGAGCGTATATTAGATATGTTTGAATATACATGTGGCGCTCGTCTCCTTTATAACTACATGTGGATTGGCGGCGTTTCTCATGACCTTCCCAAAGATTTTGAAAAAATTTGTATCGAATTTCTAGATTATTTTGAACCACAAATAGATGAATACAACAACTTGCTTACATATAATAAAATCTTCATCGAACGTACTGCGGATGTTGGTGTTATTCCCGCAGATGTTGCTATTAGCTATGGAGTATCCGGTCCAAATCTAAGAGGGTCGGGTGTAAAGTGGGACGTAAGAAAGGATGAGCCATATTCGATTTATGATCGATTTGAATTTGATGTTCCAACTGGAACAGGCGAATTTGGAACATTAGGTGATTGCTTTGATCGGTACTGGGTTAGAATGCTTGAAGTAACTGAAAGTGTAAAAATTATTAGACAAGCTTTAAAAGATATACCTCAAGGAGATGTATTCGAAACGATGCCAAAAAAGATTCGACCTCCTGTTGGATCAATCTATAGAAGGACTGAAAGCCCTAGAGGTGATTTGGGTTATTATATAGTTAGCGATGGAAAACCTTCACCTACTAGAGTAAAAATGCGATCGCCTGCATTTACAGCGCTATCATGTTTAGATGAAGTTTCAAGCGGGTGGATGATTTCTGATGTATTAGCTATTCTAGGGAGTCTCGATATTGTGCTAGGAGAAATTGATAGATGACTGTTGATTATCTTATTGAATGGTTCTCAGGTCTAATAAATATTCCTGTGATAACCTTTTTACTAGCGGTAACAATTGCCGGAATTCCACTTTTTGTCTTGATGGCTTTAAACGCAACCATTGCTGTGTATGTTGAACGAAAAGTTTCTGCTTTTATGATGGATCGTATAGGGCCAATGGGTCAAGGTCCTGGCTTGCATGCTGGCAAATGGGGTATTCTTCAGACAATTGCTGATGCTGTTAAATTGCTTATTAAAGAAGATACAATTCCCGCCTCCGCAGATAAATTGCTTTTTAAAATGGCTCCCTTTATAATTTTTATAGGCGCATTTTTAGGTATAGCTGCCTTGCCATTTAGTTCAGTGATTCAGGTAGTGGACTTCAATGTTGGAGTTTTTTATATAATTGCAGTTGGCTCTGTGGGTGTCATAGGTATTGTAATGGCAGGATGGGCATCAAATAATAAATGGTCATTGTATGGAGCAATGAGATCCGCTGCGCAAATTATTAGTTATGAGATTCCAGCTGGCCTATCCATAATTATTCCAATCATGATGTCGGGAACCATGAATCTACAATCCTTGATTGAATTTCAATCAGGAACGGTTTGGGGCATTCTTCCTAACTGGATAATATTTAATAACCCCTTTAGTTTTTTAGCATTTTTTATCTTTTTCATTAGCGCGGTTGCTGAAACTAATCGCACGCCTTTTGATATCCCTGAAGCGGAATCAGAATTAGTGGCCGGCTGGATGACTGAATACTCAGGTTTTAGATGGGCAGTCTTCTTTTTAAGTGAATACGCAAACATGTTTGTTGTTAGCGGTCTTGCAGCTGCAGGTTTTCTTGGAGGTTGGCAGAGCCCTATACCTGGACTATTCAACTCACCTATTTGGGGACTGTTTTGGTTTACAGGAAAAATCATCTTCTTAATTTTTGTTATGATGTGGTTTAGATGGACTTTTCCTAGGTTGCGCGTAGATCAATTAATGCATGTCTGTTGGAAGGTATTTATTCCAATAGCGATGTTGAATATTTTTGGAGTTGGTATATGGAAATTAATTATAGGATAATTTATGTCTAGATATTTTTCAAATATTTATGATACCGTAAACACATTATGGACAGGGATGCAAATTACTTTTCGACATATGATCAATATTCGAAAAGATAATGTTACCCTTCAATATCCCGAAGAACGCTGGCCGAGACCTGAAAGAAATATTGGATTCAATCATGAAGATTATAATGTGATTCGTTCTAGGTTGCACGTTGATATTGATGATTGCATTGGTTGCTATAGATGTGAAAGAGCTTGCCCGGTAGATTGTATTAAAATTGAAACTATTAAGTCAGATAGAGGTGAAGACCTTCCAAAGGTAAAGCATACTGGTGTTACCTCAAACGGAACTAAGAAAGGATTTGTGGTAAGTCGTTTTACAATTGACATGTCAGAATGCTGTTACTGCAATTTGTGCACATACCCTTGTCCTGAGGAGTGTATTTTTATGGTTGGCGGACCAAATAGTTCAAAACACCCTATAGATTATGAGTTTTCCGAAGTGGATAGAAAAGATTTAATCTACCAATTTGCAAAAAAATTAACCCCGAACCAAAAAGACAGCCTAACCAAGGTAGATGAAAAGGTTGAGGCCTGATGGCTGATTTTACCTTCTGGTTTATCGTTGTTTTAACTATAAGCTCTGCCTTAATGGTTGTTTCAAGCAAAAGCTTGGTCTATTCAGCGTACTCATTGCTATTTACGTTTATTGGCGTAACGGGGTTATATGTGTTTTTATGGGCTGATTTCTTAGCGGTAGTGCAGGTAGTGGTTTATGTTGGCGGTATATTGGTCTTAATTATTTTTGGCATTATGCTTACAAATAAAATATCTTCTGCTAATATAAGTCATACGTCAGTTCAAAAAAGGGCAGGTGTTTTTGTTGTGATTGGATTTATTGGAGTTTTAGGATATGTGATCTTTAATACCCCTTGGATCCAACTACCAAATACCGAACCGGTAGACACAACAAGAGCAATCGGGAATCTGTTAATGATAGATTATCTTTTGCCATTTGAAGCAGCTTCCTTCTTATTGCTTGGCGCATTGATTGGTGCGACAACCCTATCAAGGAAGGATGACTAATGGATAGCTTAAGTAACTATCTAATGGTTAGTGCTATCCTTTTTTCATTAGGCTTATTTGGTGTTGTTACACGTAGAAATGGGGTAGCGGTTCTAATGGGCGTAGAATTAATCCTTAATGCTGCAAATCTAAACTTTCTTGCTTTTGCTAGATTTGGCGGTATGAATATGTCGGGACATGTTTATGCTCTATTTGTCATCGTACTGGCCGCAGCAGAAGCTGCTGTCGCGCTAGCAATAATTATTAATATTTTTAATAATTTTAATACAATCAATATTGATGATGTAAGCGAGCTAAGGCAATGATCACTGGCAATTATATCACCGATGCCTGCTTGCTTATTTTATTTTTGCCATTAATTGCTTTTATTATTAACATTTTTTTTGGTAAACGACTTCCAAGGCAAGGGGATTGGGTCTCTGTAGGCGCGATACTTATAACTTTATTGCTTGCCCTTTCTCTTTTTATTGGCATGCTTTCAAATTGGGATTATAAGTTTTCTCATGAGGTTTATTTTTCATGGATTGACCTCGGCGCATTTAAGATTGACCTTGGGTTTTGGGTGGATAATATAACCATTGTAATGCTTTTAGTAGTCTCTTTGATTTCCAGTATGACACATATTTTTTCTCTTGAGTACATGAAAGGGGATATCCGCTACAATCGATATTATGCATATCTTGGACTATTTACATTTTCAATGAATGGAATTGTGCTGGCAAATAATTTAATGTCATTATATATATTTTGGGAATTGGTTGGTGTTAGTTCATACCTCTTGATTGGTCATTGGTTTGAAAAGCACTCCGCTGCCGATGCAAGTAAAAAAGCATTTCTAACAAATCGGGTTGGGGATATTGGTTTCTTTATTGGTATTATGATCATGTTTACTGCAATTGGATCATTTAATTTTCAACAACTTTTTGTAGGAGTGTCAAATGGATTAATTTCTGGTACATTATTAACACTTGCTGGTCTTGGTTTATTTATGGGAGCCGTTGGTAAATCGTCTCAGTTTCCTTTGCATATTTGGCTTCCCGATGCGATGGAAGGACCTACCCCAGTTTCAGCTTTAATGCATGCCGCTACTATGGTTGCTGCAGGTGTCTATCTTACTGTCCGTCTTTTTCCATTATTTTCTGTTGAGGCATTGACAGTGATTGCTTACGTTGGTGGATTTACAGCATTTTTTGCTGCTACAATTGCTATTACTCAAAATGACATAAAGAAAGTCTTAGCTTACTCCACTGTTAGTCAATTAGGCTATATGATTTTAGCTGTAGGCGTAGGAAATTATGTTGCTGCATTTTTTCACCTTCTAACCCATGCAATGTTTAAGGCATGTTTATTTTATGGATCAGGTTCAGTTATTCATGCTATGCACCATTCTCTACACGAATTACATGACCATGATACTGACCCTCAAGATATGAGAAATATGGGTGGCTTTAAATCAAAGATGCCGATTACAAGCCTTACAATGACAATAGCAACGCTTGCGATTGCTGGTGTCCCACTTTTTTCGGGGTTTTTATCTAAAGATGCTATATTAGCTGGAACGTTATCTTATGTTGAACATCACCCACAGCATTGGATTTTAGCTGTATTTGGTTTTGGTGCTGCAGCGATTACGGCCTTTTATATGTTCAGATTAATATTTTTAACTTTTTATGGTGAGCCCAAAATGCCAAAAGTGTTTGATGGAATTCATGAATCTCCAAAAGTGATGTCTTACCCATTAATTATTTTAGCAGCTTTGAGTGTTTTTATTTTTTACACATTACCCTATTTTAATCCTTTTTCAGATTATGGCTGGTTTACTAAGTTGATTAAGGCCACAAACTCTGCTGTTCCTGGAAATCCGACAGCCAAAGAGATCTACGATGGTGTTCATCATGCACACTATACCGCAATGGCCCTATCGCTAATTGTAGCTGTTCTTGGTATTGG
>Ga0208407_1001681_pt1 | contig 10068 bp, 9 predicted proteins | sample ETNtaG_9_FD_185775 | JGI IMG/M metagenome (GOLD analysis project Ga0208407, IMG submission 185775) | Marine microbial and viral communities from oxygen minimum zone, Eastern Pacific Ocean - ETNP201406SV69 (SPAdes) (version 2) | ecosystem: Environmental > Aquatic > Marine > Oceanic ...
AAACCATAGAGAAATTTTTCTTTGATGTTGGAATTATAAAAGATAAAAAACCATCAGTAGTTATTGAAGATTCTAATAATCAAGAAAATGAAGAACTTGTTAAGGTAGAAGTTGAAAATAAAGATTCTTTAGAATCAATAAATCAAGAATTTCGTATTTGTCCTACATGTAGCTCTAAATCACTTAAAACAGAAAATGGTTGTGATATGTGCGTTGAGTGTGGCTATAGTAAATGTGACAAATAATTTAGTTTAATAAGAACTAAACTTATCTGTATATTCAATTAGCTTATTTTGTATGCCCACCTCAAGCATTGAATGTCCAGCATCTTGAATAATAATTAAATTTGAATTAGACCAAGATTTATGTAAATCCCAAGCAGAAACCATGGGACAAACTACATCATATCTTCCTTGAATAATCACGTTAGGTATATGATTTATTTTTGAAATATTATTTAAAATCCATCCATCATATTCAAAAAATCCTTTATTTATAAAATAATGACACTCTATTCTTGAAAATGCTTCTGCTACTTTTTCATTATCAAAATGATGCAAAGATTTTTTATTATAAAGTAATTTGCTTGTACATGATTCCCATGTGGCCCATGCCTTAGCTGCAGTTATTCTAGTTTCATAATTTTCAGATGTTAATCTTTTATAATATGCTTTTATCAAATTAGATCTTTCATCAGGTGGTATAAGATTAATATAGTTTTCCCAAATATCAGGATAAAGATAACTGCAGCCTTCCTGATAAAACCATTGCAACTCTTTGTGTCTCAAAAGAAAAATGCCTCTTAAAATTAATGCTTTACATTTATTGGTATGCATAATTGCATATGTAAGCGCTAATGTGGAACCCCAGCTACCTCCAAATACAACCCATTGATTAATATTTAGATATTTTCTTATTAATTCAATATCATTAACCAAATTCCATGTATTGTTTTCTTTAAGTTCAGCATGTGGGTAGCTTTTTCCACATCCTCTTTGATCAAAAATAATAATTCTCCAATTTTTTGGATTAAAATATTGTCTATAAATTGGTTCAATGCCACCACCAGGACCACCATGTAAGAATATAATAGGTTTACCATTAGGATTCCCTGACTCTTCAACAAATATTGTATGTAGATTGGAAACACTTAGATAGAATTCATTGTATGGTTTTATTTTTGGATATAATTTTGATTTAGCCATAAGTTATTTCTTGAAAATTTCTTGTAAACTTGAATAGGTTAATTTATTACTTTTTATTCTTATTGCACGTATAATTGCATTGGCCCCAGATATTGTAGTGATAACTGGAATTTTATATGCAATAGCAGCTCTTCCTATTTGATATTCATCATATCGTGATTGTTCTCCTAAGGGTGTATTAATAATAATATCAATCTCTTTATTTTTGATTGCATCTACAATGTTCGGTCGTCCTTCTCCAGCTTTGAAAATATTTTCAGATTGAATTCCATTATTATTTAATACTTCTGATGTTCCAGTTGTTGCAATAATATTAAATCCAATTTCATTAAAATCTCGTGCAATATGTATAATTTCATTTTTATCATTATCATTTACAGATATAAAAATTGTTCCTTTATTAGGAAGCTGTATGCCTGAACCTAGTTCAGCTTTAGCATATGCTGATCCTAGATGTTTATCAAACCCTATAACTTCACCTGTTGATTTCATTTCCGGAGAAAGAAATACTTTTTGATCAGGAAATTTATTAAATGGAAACACTGGTTTTTTTACAGCAATAAGATTGGAATTTTTAGATCTTAAATCTAATGATTTAATTAGCTTCCCAGTAGAAATTTGTGCAGCATATTTAGCATATGGTATGTTTTTTATTTTACTAATAAATGGAATAGTTCTGCTAGCCCTAGGATTCACTTCTAAAACATAAATGCAGTTATTTTTCATAGCAAACTGAATATTAAGTAAGCCTATAATATTTAATTCTAGTGCTAATGCCTTCGTATATTTTTCAATAGTTTTTCTTTCTTTGTTTGGAAGATAGTAGGAGGGATAAACACATGATGAATCGCCGGAATGTATTCCAGCTTCTTCAATATGTTGCATTATCCCAGCAATAGATACTTCTTGGCCATCACATATTGCATCTACATCAAATTCATATGCATTTTCTAAAAAAGCATCAATTAAAATAGGATGATCACCTGAAACTAGAGCTGCTTTACCTACATAGTTTTTTAATCCATTTTCATTATATACGATTTCCATCCCTCTTCCACCCAATACATATGAGGGTCTAATAAGAACAGGATAAGAAATTTTATTAGCTATTTTAATTGCTTCTTTTATAGAAAAAGCAGTACCAAAATTAGGAGCAGGAATTTTTAATTTATTTAAAATCTTACCAAATTTTTTTCTGTTTTCTGCTAAATCAATTGATTTTGGACTAGTTCCTATAATTTTCACTTTAGATTTTATTAATTGGTCAGCAATGTTTAAAGGAGTTTGGCCTCCAAATTGAATTAGTACACCTTTAGGTTTTTCTAAATCAATAATATTCATCACATCTTCATATGTTAAAGGTTCAAAATATAATTTATCTGCAATATCAAAATCAGTGGATACGGTTTCTGGATTGCAATTAATCATTATAGTTTTATAACCAAGTTCTTTGAGTCCAAAAACTGCCTGTACGCAACAATAATCAAATTCAATACCTTGACCAATTCTATTAGGCCCCCCTCCTAAAATAATAATTGATTCATCTTGGAATTTTTGCACTTCATTTTCTTCTTCATATGTTGAATAGCAATATGGAGTTTTTGCTTGAAATTCTGCTGCACAAGTATCTACCATTTTATATGTTGGTATAATTTTATTTTTAATTCTTTTTTCTCTAACTTGGGCTTCTGTAATAGACATGGCTTGTGCAATTTGTATATCTGAAAATCCTTCTTTTTTTAAAAATAGTAAATTGTTTTTATAATATTTTTTTATATCTATATCTGTAATTTTTTTGAGTTGATATAGAAACCATGGATCAATATTAGTTTTTTCAAATAATTGTTCAATGGTATATCCTTCATTAAATGCTTGCCAAATCTTAAGTAGCCTAAAAGCTGTGGGAAAGCTAATTTTAGTAATATCAAGTGGTCTATAATCTGTTCTTTTAGGTGTAAAACCATGCAACCCCACTTCTAGTGATCTAAATGCTTTTTGAATAGATTCTCTAAATGTTCTTCCTATGGCCATTACTTCTCCAACAGATTGCATTTGGACACCGAGGATGCCATTAGAAGATGGAAATTTTTCAAAATCAAATCTAGGTATTTTAGTAACCACATAATCAATAGATGGTTCAAAGGAAGCCATAGTTTCTCCGGTTATATCATTTTCAATTTCATCTAAAGTATAGCCTACAGATAGTTTAGCGGCAATTTTTGCAATTGGAAATCCTGTGGCTTTTGAAGCCAGAGCTGATGATCTACTTACACGGGGATTCATTTCAATAATAATAGTTCTCCCATTTTTTGGATTTACTGCAAACTGTACATTTGATCCGCCAGTATCAACTCCAATGGTTCGCAAACATAATATGGACCAATTTCTCATCTTTTGATATTCTTTATCTGAAAGTGTTTGTATGGGAGCAACTGTAATGCTATCACCTGTATGAACACCCATGGGGTCAACATTTTCAATACCACAAACTATTATGGTATTATCTTTCAAATCTCTTACAACTTCCATTTCAAATTCTTTCCAGCCTAATAATGACTCTTCAATTAATACTTCGTGAATTGGACTTGCTATTAAGCCTAATTCTATTTGATTTATAAATTCTTCAATATTATATGCAGTTGAACCACCAGTTCCACCCATTGTAAACGATGGTCTAATAATAACTGGAAATCCAATATCTCCAATCATTTCCAATGCTACTTCTTTATTTTGAATAAATCCCCCTTTTGCAGTTGGAATACCGATAGAAGACATTGCATTTTTAAATTTTTCTCTGTTTTCAGCAGTTTCAATAGCATCAACATTTGCTCCAATCAATTCAATATTGTATTTTTTTAGCAATCCTTTATTATGTAATTGCATTGCCATATCTAATGCAGTTTGTCCACCTACTGTCGGTAAAATAGCATCAGGCTTTTCTTTTTTAATTATTTGTTCTACAGTATTAATTTCAATTGGCTCTAAATATGTAGCATCTGCAATATTTTTATCTGTCATTATAGTGGCAGGATTTGAATTAATAAGTATTACTCTATAACCATCTTTTCTTAATGAACGACATGCTTGTGTACCTGAATAATCAAATTCACACGCCTGTCCTATTATTATTGGGCCAGCTCCAATAATTAAAATTGATTGAATGTCAGATCTCTTAGCCATATTATTTTATGTTGTCTTTAATTAGATTAATAAATTTGCTAAATAGATATTTAGAATCATGAGGGCCAGGACTAGACTCAGGATGATATTGAACGCTGAATGCATTTTTATTTTTACACTCAATTCCTTCAATAGTTCTATCATTAAGGCTAAGGTGAGTTATTGCAATATTATTAGGTAAACTTTTATTTTCAATAGAAAAACCATGATTTTGGCTTGTTATTTCTACTACATTATTATTAATATTTTTTACTGGATGATTACACCCCCTGTGTCCAAATTTAAGTTTATAAGTCTTGGCACCTAGAGCTAGAGCTAGTATTTGATGCCCAAGACATATCCCGAAAATTGGTAAATTAATATTTAATAATTGTTTGACAAGATTAACACCATATGTTACGGCAGCCGGGTCTCCTGGTCCATTTGATAAAAATATACCGTTAGGCTTGAAAGATAAAACATCTTCTTTTGTACTAGTTGCAGGAAAAACTTCAATATGACAATCGTAACTTTTAAATAGTCTTAATATATTATGCTTGATTCCATAATCAATTACAGCAACTTTATATCCACTATTATTTTTATTCCATGTATACCTTTTTTTACATGTAACTACCTTAGCTAAATCTAGTCCATTCATTTGGGGATGTTTTTTTAATTTTTCTATAAGTATACTCTCATCTAATTGACTACTTGAAATAATAGCATTCATAGAGCCTTCATCACGAATAATACGAGTTAAATATCTTGTATCAATCCCTTGAATACCAACAATATGATTTTTTCTTAAGTAGTTATTTAATGAATCGCTAGATCTAAAATTTGATGGAAAATCACATGATTCTTTAACAATAAAACCCTTAGCATAAATTTTATCACTTTCAGTATCATCTTTATTGACACCATAATTACCAATATGAGGATAAGTCATTGTAATAATTTGATTGCAATATGATGGGTCCGTTAAAATTTCTTGATAGCCTGTCATTCCAGTATTAAAGCAGACTTCTCCTAATGATTGCCCTATTTTCCCTAATGAGAAACCATTAAAAACTTTTCCATTAGATAAAATTAATTTAGCGGGCTTATAATTATACATTTATAAATATATAAAAAAATAGCTCCTTTTCAGGAGCTATATAGTGATAATTATTAATGCAATTTTGCATTATCTAAATTAATAATAATTGTGAATTCAACAAAGCAGATTCCTATTATCGGTTTTTATATTTATCAATTAAATTAACTTGTTCTAATAAACCTGAAAATGTTCCTTTATAAATATTTTCTTCTAGCCATATTTTTTCATTTTCTATATCTTCATCAATAATAATTTTTGACCATTCTTTGGTTTCACCATTAAAAAAATATTTTTTGGATTTAATTAATTCTACCAGGTTCTTATTATAATTAAATTTAACTAACATTCGACATTGTATTTTTCTTGCATTTGCTATTAATTCAGCGATTGGTTTTTTTATTTTATAGTGAGGATGAGTTAATAAATGTATCATTGCATCAACATCATTCATAGCTCTATGTGATTCATAATAGAACCCATGCCAATAAGATAATAATTCTAATTTTACATTTGTAAAGCCTTTTTGAATCCAATCTATATCATTAATTGAGCAAGCCCAAATCTTTGTTTTTGATTTTTCTATATATCTATCCATGAATGCTCTATCAAAACTTGCATTATGAGCAACACATAGTTGAGAGATTGACAAAATTTCATCAACGATATCCCAATTAATTTCATGGTCTTTTACCATATCATCAGTTATTCCATTAACCAGGCTAGCACTTTCAGGAATAGGAATGCCAGGATCCTGGAATGATTCATATGCTGCAATAGCCTGTAATTCATTCCCATTTTTTTTATTTAATTGAACAACCTTGAGAGCAATTTCAATAATTTTATCATTTTTTTTATGTGTTCCAGTTGTTTCTAAATCTATAAAACAAACATTTATATGTTCAGAATCTTTATCAACTTGTTTAGCAATAAGATCTTCAGGAACCTTAATATCATTACCATTATATTTATATAATGTTATTGCTTGTTTATTTTCGCTTAATTCTTTTAAAAAAGACATAGATAGATCCTATTGATTTAATTTTTGGTTAGCCATTAATTTAATATGATTTGATAAATAAGGAGTAGTATATCCTCTGCAATCTCTATCGGTAATGTGGACAATCATTTGACTTCTTATTTTCAATTTATAATAAGTTTCTAATAAATATCTATATAAAGATAGCTGTAGTGCATAATGATTGAAATTACAATCTTCTAAATTGCGAGTAATTTCATGATTACCAGTTTTACCACGATAAGCAGAAGTATCAATTTTAGTAGATGTTTTCCAATCAACTATGATATAAGAATCAGAACTTTCATCATACATTAAAAGATCAATTGTCCCAGCCAATTTCAATTCTTTACTATAAATAATTTTTTCAGAATAAAGCTTATATGATGATTGCATCTTATAGCCATTTAACCATTTCACTGCCCTTATAGATCTATCATCTTTAGGCTGTTCTTTATCTTTAATATAATATTCAATTTCTTCATGTACCAAGGTTCCATAATCTGCTTTTTTTCTCCATACTGCCAGCAATTCATCTGCAGTCATATGTTTATATTTAGGATGTGTTGCGGTTAATTTAGAGGCAACCATGGGGGCATCAAATTCTTCAAAAAAATTACCCACAAATGTAGTTACGCTTGTAAATTGAAATTCAGGATCATCATTTAGCTTGTATATATGAGCTTCTTTTTCTAAAAAAATATTATTATTTGAAATATCATTCATAAATTAATTTTTCATTTTAAAATTTAGATAATTTATCTATCAAGTTTGAATATAGCGAAATTACTTGTTCGTTATCAGATATTCTATATACTTTTTTAATTTTACTATTTTCAACCATTAATTGGCCATTTAAATGATCTAGCTCATGTTGAAATAATCTTGACAGAAAGCCTTTTAAGGTTTTTTGTATTTTTTCACCTTTTATATTATAATATCTAACTTTTATTTTATTATATCTTTCAGCAATTAATCTGATTTCTGGGATACTCAAACAACCCTCTTCTTCTTCTTGAATTGATTTTTTATATGTTTGATCAATTTGCGGGTTAATATAAAATTCAAAATTATCTGCATTAGGATTTCCAGATGTTTGCTTATCCTGTTTACTATTATCCTTTCTTAATTCTCTATACTGATCTTCAGTATCCGGTTCATCTTCTTTCATACCTATAAAAATTCTTTTACTATATCCAATTTGATTTGCTGCAATGCCAGCGCATGGAATCGTTTTATAAGTGTCTAATAAATCATCTAAAATAATTTGATTAGTAGAAGAAATTGGTAAATGAACCTCTTTGGTATTTTTTTTTAAATAATTAATATTATTTTCTAAAAGATTTTCTCCATCCCATACTTCGATTAATTTTTTAATAGCCATTATTATATATTATAGTATATTTTAAACAAATTTATTATATAAAATTTAAGGAATTTATTATGAAATGTCATGAAGTAGATTATAAAATTATTGGGGATGATATGCAGGTTGTAGAAGTTGAACTGGACCCTCAAGAAACAGTTGTTGCTGAAGCGGGTGCTATGAATTATTTACATCCAGAAATTACTTTTGAAGCTAAGATGGGGGATGGATCTAAGCCTGAAACAGGATTTTTAGATAAAATGTTTTCTGCTGGTAAAAGAGCATTGACCGGAGAATCAATTTTCATGACCCATTTTACTAATAGTGGTGAAGGTAAAAAAAGTGTTGCGTTTGCTTCACCATATCCCGGGAAAATCATCCCACTTGATATGAGCTCTATTGATAATGAAATCACCTGTCAAAAAGATGCTTTTTTATGTGCTGCACTAGGAACTGAGGTTAGTATAACATTTAATAAAAAATTAGGTGCTGGATTTTTTGGTGGGGAGGGTTTTATTCTTCAAAAATTAAGGGGTGATGGGATGGCATTTATTCATGCTTGTGGTACTATTGTAAAAAAAGAATTAAATAATGAAACATTAATTGTTGATACAGGTTGTCTTGTAGCTTTTACAAGAGGAATTGATTATGATATTAAGCAAACTGGAGGTTTGAAATCAATGTTCTTTTCTGGTGAAGGTTTTTTCCTAGCTACTCTTCAAGGAACTGGAACAGTGTATTTACAAAGTCTTCCTTTTTCTAGATTAGCAAATCGTATCATTGCCAACGCACCAAATGTTGGAGGTAGAAGAAAAGGAGAGGGCTCAGCTTTAGGAATTATTGGTGATATGATAGATGGAAGATGAAAAATATATAAAAATTTTTGCTACTGGCGGGACCTTTGATAAGGAATATAATGAGATTAATGGAGAATTATTTTTTAAAAAAACACATCTCTCTGAATTATTAAAACTTGGGAGGTCGCAATTAAATGTAAAAATTGAGACATTAATGATGGTTGATAGTTTAAGAATGTCACAATTAGAAAAAGGGTATATAGTTGAAAAATGTAAATCTGAGAAAACAGATCGGATTATCATTACTCATGGAACAGATACAATGATTGATACTGCAAAGTTAATTGCAAAAAACATTAAAAATAAAACTATTATATTAACAGGAGCAATGATTCCAATTAAATTTGGAAGTTCTGATGGTCTATTTAATATTGGTAGTGCACTATCGTTTATTCAAGTTATTAATCCAGGAGTCTATATAACAATGAATGGAAGATATTTTAATTGGGACAATGTAAGAAAAAATAAAAAATTAGGAATTTTCGAAAGAATTAATAAATAATTACTGAGCTTCGGGAATGATAGCAGGAGATGTTTGAGTTTCTGAATTTCCCCAATATTGTGGACTAACCTGAAGATTAAACATTACATTATTATTAACTAAATGAACATCAGATGATTCCTTTGTCCTAACATAGCATCGTGCATAGTCAGATTTTGATCTTCCAAAAACATAATATCCTAATGTATTATCATTATAATCTACTAATGCTAAATGTGTTCCAAGAGAGTCGTCAACATTATAAGTAGCCCATTTACTTTCATTTTTTGTCATAACTGTTTCAGATTCTAAAGTTAGAACTCTATCAAAAAAACTTGTTAACAAATCGTCTTTAATTAATAATGAATCATGACCAGATATAGACCATGTAGTATCTGATCTTAACAGTTCAAGAGCCTCACCCTGAGATTGAATTAATATTTTTTTAACTTGTTCTTTTTCAATATTAAATAGTTTACTAGATGAGCTTAAGTACATTTTTTGTTGATTAATGTTTATGACATATAAGATAATTAATAAAGCAAGTAAGCCTAAAGAAAATAAAAGTTTATTTTTCATACATAGCCTTTAAAATTTTTGATTTATTATTTTGTTTTCTTCTAACAATTATACCTAAAAGAATAATTAACATAGTTGGTAAAATCATATTAATAATTTTCCAGCTTAAACGAGTTTGATTATCAACACCATCTATATCACCAAGAAGGGGCCTGTCTGTTACTTCTCTTGATCTTAATGATATTAATTCACTGTCTCCCATCATGTAATCAATAGTATTCATTATGAAGGTAATATTATTAGGAGATCCACCCCCACCTTGATCTGAAAATAATTGAGAGTCTCCAACCAATGTCATATTACT
>Ga0208407_1001683_pt1 | contig 10067 bp, 8 predicted proteins | sample ETNtaG_9_FD_185775 | JGI IMG/M metagenome (GOLD analysis project Ga0208407, IMG submission 185775) | Marine microbial and viral communities from oxygen minimum zone, Eastern Pacific Ocean - ETNP201406SV69 (SPAdes) (version 2) | ecosystem: Environmental > Aquatic > Marine > Oceanic ...
GACGGTTTGACTCAATAATGAGATGCCTCTCCGATAGGTTAGGGGCGCTTAGATCAGCCTGGAAGATCGTCTGGTTTGCAACCAGAAGGCCGGGGGTTCAAATCCCCCAGCGTCCACCACTATCGCATCCTTTCCTTTATCCAGAGGGCCAGCTGATCTCCAATATCGTCCCTCCTTAGGGCATGGTCAATTTGTGACTCTAGCCATGAAATTGGGTTGCCACTGTCGTACATTTTCATTCCATCAAACTTCACCCCAAGCAAACCTCCATTATTTGCTAGGTGCATGAGTAGTGAAATCGACTGTAATTCTCCATGTTCAGAGACTGGATAGAGATCCAGTATTCCATCAGTATCAGGTGGGAACAGATATCTGCCACTTAGTACGTAATTACTCGGTGCTTCTTCGGGACTTGGCTTCTCAATTATGCCAGAAACCATTTCTCCGGAGAATTCAACCACCCCATATTTGTCTACATGTTCTCTTCGAACCTCACAGACGCCAACACTGGGAATACCAGTCTTCTCAAACATCTCTACCAGCCTTAGAGAAGCACTTGAGGCAAATTCGGGTCCTGAGAATTCGGGGCCAACATGATTCTCTAGAATCACCATGTCCCCTAATAGGACCAAAAATGGCCCTCTGATATGGCTAATTGCTACGGATATGGCATCAGCAACGCCACCTGGTTCTTGTTGAATATGGGAAATTATTTCCACTCCTTCCAAACCCAATTTTAGGGCCTCAGGAGGAAGATCTGGCCTGACTCCTAAGTCAAAATAATTATTCCCATCCAGACTACTCTGTAAGAGATTTTTTTTCCACTCTGATAGAACCAAATGAATTCTAGTTACTCCTGCTTTAGCAACTTCCCAGATTAGGTGGTTGAGGATTGGCGTGTCTACTAGGGGCATTGCTTCCTTAGGAGTAAGAAGGCTTGCCGGTAACATCCGCGTTCCAGTGCCACCTGCAAGGATTACTGCCTCTCTGACCTTGCTCATGTAGCACGCCGGGACTCCGTGTTATTCAAGAAAGCGGACAATTGAGATTTTTTTTCACATCAAAGTGCTAAAGTGAAAAGCCGAACTACGTACGCTAGTCAGTGGACAGGGTCACCGTTATAATTCCTGTAAAGGATGAAGAAGACGGATTGCGCTTCCTCGTAGAGAATTATAAGGATTCAACTTTAAGAAAAGAATATGAAATCGATTTCATTTTTGTCATCGACGGCCGGACTAGTGACGACTCCAGGGAGTTCGCTACCCAACTATCGAGCCAAATCATCGATCAAAGAGAAACACACGGGAAGGGTGCAGCAATTCGACAGGCAGTCGAATGCTGGAAACTTAATCCGACGCCATACGTAGTTTTTCTGGATGCAGATGGCTCATATTCTTTCGAATCAGTTAGGTTGATTGTTGACAAACTAGTCAATGGCTCAGACGTTGTCTCGGGTTCTCGCTTTTTGTCAAAGAAAAATAGGCCAACGGGAATGAGCAGGCTCCATCACTTCGGAAACATCGCTCTTTCAAAGATTTCCAGCATCAGAAACAGACGCACAATTTCAGATTTGTGCACTGGCTTGTGGGGTTTCAATATTCATTCCCTAAATTCCCTGGATATTTTGTCAAAAGGATTCGATTTAGAAGCAGAAATAGTCGGCCTGACTCGGAGAAATAAATTGAAACATGATGAAATCCCGGTAAGTTGGAGTCAGAGGAAGGGGGGGACAAGTAAACTCAACTCCATCCGGGACGGTGCAATCATTCTCCTGAGAATTCTGAGAACCTGACTAACTCCAACCAGATACCGTCTCATTGGGGTTTATCATTGAACCCGGGGGGATTATGGAACCGGGATTCGTAACGACATTACATCCAAGTTGGCTATCGTCCCCAATTATTGCTCCCAACTTGCTCAGACCTGAATCAACTCTAGAGCCATCTTTCATTGTAAGAATCACTCCTTTCCTATCATTCCTAACATTGGAAAGCTTAGTTCCCGCACCCAAGTTGACTCTAAATCCTAAAATCGAGTCTCCCACATAGTTGAAATGAGGGGCTTTCGAATATGGAAGTAGAATTGAATTCTTTACCTCCGTGGCATGCCCAACAACTGCATTCGAAGAAATCCAAGATCCCTTTCTCAGAAAAGCAGAATGCCTTACTTCCGCATTCTCGCCAATGAAGCATGGTCCTTGGATTTCAACGAAATCACCGATAATTGCGGTGGGGTGGATAAATATCCCATCATGGTTCTCCGAGAACATTTCATTCATCATTGAGATAAGGCCCGAAGGTCCGTAACTAAGAATCGTCCAAGGAGTCGATGTTTCAGTCCACTCAGGGACTCTTATCCCATCTTCCCCCAATCCGGGAAACAACTCTCCTAGCATGTTTTACGACTTTGGGTCTGCTGCTAATTGAATAATTGTTTTCCGAACCAGTAAATTTCGAATTTTCAATAATCTCCTAAATTATTATCCACAAGTCATGTGAAAGGGGGTGCGTTGAAATACAATCGGCAACTCCTAGAACTAATGTGCGGCATATTCGGCTGCATTGCAGATGATGCTGCAGCCATGGTTCTAGAGGGCTTGCGGAAACTTGAGTACAGAGGGTACGATTCTGCAGGACTAGCCGCCATCTTCTCCCCTGGCGATTCTTCCCCAATAGAAACTGAAAAGACTACTGGATATGTTTCCGAACTGGTTTCCAAGGTCAATGGACGTTTCGATGGAGCAAAGATTTCCATTGGCCATACAAGGTGGGCCACTCACGGCGGCGTAACTGATCAAAATGCGCATCCTCACAGCAGTAATGACGGTAATATTACAATCGTTCATAACGGAATAATTGAGAACTCAGCGGAACTATCCAACAGATTGAACAATTTAGGTTATTCACTTTCATCAGAGACCGATACGGAAGTAATCGTCCATCTTCTTGACCACGAAATTAAGACTCAACCAGACGGCCTTTTGATATTGGACGCATTTTGCACGGTTATCTCCAAACTCAGAGGCTCATGGGCCCTAGCCGCTATTGTTTCCGGCCATGAGGGAATTCTTGTCTCAAGGAGTGGAGCGCCATTGGTCATAGGGAGGGGAGAGGCTGGCATCTCAGTCTCCTCTGACGTTCTACCATTCTATGGCGCTTGTTCGGAAGTTGCATACATGAACGATGGCGATAACTTTCTATTAACGACCAACGGAATAGTTGCACAGGATGATGTCGAAAAACCAACTTTCGAAGCATTGGAAGGGGTCTATGACGAAGAGGACCCTGGAATTTTCCCGCATATGATGCTTAAGGAAATTCATGATCAACCGACATCCCTGTCAAACGTTCTGAGCGGTAGAATTAGCGCTGACGGAGTTAATGCAGAACTAAGTGGGTTCGACCTATCTCCCGCAGAGATAAGAAAACTAGAGAGGATCAACCTTGTTGCCTGCGGAACCGCTTACTATGCCTCTGAGATAATCTCCTCATATATTCGGAAATTCACTTGCATTCGTTCCGAGGCCTTCATCGCAAGTGAATTTCCTGCAAAATCAGTATGTTCTCAGAATACCCTAACTATCGGAGTCTCCCAGTCGGGTGAAACCAAAGACACCCTAGATGCCCTATTTGAAGCTAAGAAATACGGGAGTAATGTGAGTTCGTTATGTAATGTAATCGGGTCTACAATGTCCCGAATGACTGGAAATGGTGCATATCTGCATGCGGGCCCAGAATTTGCAGTTGCCTCCACCAAGGTTTTCTCGAATATGGTCGCTGCAGGACTATTGTTCGCTTTGACCATCTCCGACATCCCTAATCTCGAAAAGAAGAAATTAGTCCAAGATTTGAGGAAACTCCCCAACATCATTTCCAGTCAATTAATCGATGCCGATGAGGCGATTGAACAAGCTGCCAATCTAATCTTGGAAAACGGCCCACCAATATTCATCGGCCGTGGGGGCCTCTCCTCGTACATCGCCAAGGAGGGCGCATTGAAAATGATGGAAATTTCATACATCCCATGCATTTCCCTTCCGGGCGGGGAGCTAAAGCACGGGCCGATAGCTCTGATCACTCAGGGCTCCCCAGTCGTGGCATTAGTCCCCTCCGATTCAAAACTTAACTTAATGGAGACTAGCATCAGGGAGTGCAAGAGTAGGGGTGCCAAGATAATTCTAATCACCGATAGCGAGGGCCCGATTTCCGAATTGGCCGACATTTTGATTCAAACAACGCAAACCCATCCCGACCTCTCCCCATTTACTCACATAATTCCAATCCAACTTCTTGCGTACCAAGTTGGTGTGGAGAAAGGGGTCAATGTCGACCGACCCCGAAATCTTGCGAAATCAGTAACTGTAGTCTAATTCGTCAGAGAGTCGTATATTTCTCCCATCTTTGATTGATTCCTTGCCGGGGAGTATTTCTTTGACTCTTCCAGAATTTCAGAAACCAATTTTGCATAAGCGCCCTCTTCTAAGAAGCCAATTATTGCCTTACTCCAAGTCTCAGGATCCTCATCCATTACAAGGACTCCAATCCCTACAGTCTCCTTACTTGCCTTAGAAACAAGACAAGGCAACCCACTGGCCATGGATTCAATTACCGACATGGACGACCCCTCATATTCACTAGGGGAGAGGAGGAAATCCGATTCTGAGATTAACTCAGCCTTCCTATTCTCTCCAACCCAACCCAAGCATCGAATGTCCAACTCTGAATTTTTCACAATTTCATTCTCTCTCGATCCAGTCATAGATAGGACGCCCCTAACTCCAGATCTGTCTAATCTCTCCAAGATTTCGATGCCGAAATCATGTTTCTTCACTGGTGAGTTTCTCCCTAGCACAAGTAACCGCACAGTCTCTCCTAATCTGTGCTTTGAACGGTCACCAATTGGTTTGGATATATTTGGAATCACTATCGCACTACTAGGCATCCATTCCGAGAGCATACCAACCCATCTTCTTTCCAATAATATTGTCTTACGTCCAGGAATCGACAATTCTCTTTTTACCGATTTCCCGACTCGGCCCGAGCAAAACTTCTCAAATTTCCCAGAATGGATGTGTATTACGGACGGGATATTGAACTTCTCACATGCTCTCATAATGTCTCTCTTCCGATACCAGCTAAGCCCATGAGTGACATGAATATGGGCAATATCAATTCTACCAGTTTTAATCCTCATTTTCAGATTTCTTTTTGCTGAATGCCACTCTCGAAGCATCTTCAGCGGAGATTCAGCATGAGTCGACACTTCTTCCGCGACCCAACCAGGAGGGGGATTATCAACTAAATTCCGAATCACTGTTGACATCCCCCCAGGACTCAGGCAGGGCCCAAAATGCACCACTCTCTTCATTTTCATCCGAACCGACCATATCTATCCTCATCATGCTGACGCTTGATGGCGTCACCCGAGGAGTATTGGCTAATTGGTGCATCAATGCTAATCCTATCATTCCTTCCTCCGACTATTGGCTATCTGAGGGCTATGTCACATGCATCGGGCTTAATCCGACCAATTCCACTAGAGAACCCTCCTGAAATTTCCATTCTCCTACCAATTAGGAACGAGTCTTCTTCAATAATGAGGAAACTAACCGAGATTGCCGAATCCGAATATCCTATGTCAAGAATCTCCCTATTGATCGCTGACTCTTGTTCGACTGACAATTCTATCGAATTAGCTCAGTCATTTTTGGAAAACTCCCAAACAGGGTTATCTTGGCAAATCCTGACACTCGATAGACCGGGAAAATCTATCGCAATAAATGAATCTCTAGAGAAAATTGAGACAGATATTTTCCTAATGATGGATTCCGACGCCTCAACAGGGCCAAATGCAGTCGGAGACATCGTCTCTTGGTTCCAAGTCCCAGAAATCGGAGCAGTCTGTGGCGCCTCCTCTGAAATACTTGAACAAGAGAAGAGCTACAGAAAAAGATTCAACATTCTCAGGACTTCAGAATCCGTCACTGACTCAACTCCAATTTTCGAAGGTTCGATTTGCGCATATAGAATTGAGGCCCTAGGAGGTTCCGGGATAGAATCTTCGATAAATGCGGACGATTCCCAGATGGCAATAAATGTTAGAAGAAATGGTTTTCGATCAATAATGGATACAAGCATTCAATTCCATGAGCCAGAGAGGAGAAAAACCACCCTAAAGAGACAGGTTCGAAGAGCACAAGGACTTAGCAGGACTCTGTGGTTAAACCGTGACTTATGCTTTGCAAAGAACGGGAAATACACTAGGATATTCCGAAACCAATTCTATTTCCATCTATTTTTCCCTTGGCTTGTCATTATCTCATCATTGGCGATAATTATCCCATCAATAATTGAAAACATAGGTGGATTAGACCTCACTTTCACTAGGTTCGATTTTACTCTTTCATTGATTCCCTTGTTGGCTTTCTCAAGCACGGCTAGGGCATTATCTTCCGGAGTTTTCGCTCTTGCTTATTCGCACGTGCTTCTTTTTTGCGGAATAAAACTAAACATTTGGGACCCGGGTCAAAGAGATTGATTCAGCATCGCACTCATATTTTCCAAGAAAATATTGGCAATCCTTCCCCAGTCCAATGCTGCAGAATCTCTTCTGGATTGTTCAGAGACTTCCCTCCAGGATTTAGACTCAATCAAATCCGAAACTAAAACTATGCATTCGTCAGCCCAATTTTCAGATTTCGAAAGAAGATCCCAATTATTCTCCCCCAGCAATGAATTTCCCTGATGTTTTGGCCCTACAGTAATTAGTCCAGCTGCCAGATATTCAGCTAATTTTAACGGACTGGAAGTTCTCCAAATCCTAGTATCGGGCATCGGCATTATTCCTACGTGTGCTTCTTCAAGTACCCTACAAACTTCATCGAACTCAATCTCGCCAAGGAACTTCAAGCGTCCGTCTTTATTGGCAATACTCTGAATTTTCCGTTCACAATTACCACTTCCTGCAATCACTATGTTCGCTTTTATCGGCAATCTATCAATTGTATCAAGAAGACCAAGCATGCTCTTCATCCCCCTATTGGAGTCCAATCTCCCAGAATAAACGAAATTTACAAAATCCTCTGGATATTTTGGCTGGAAATTAAAGTCTTCAAGATTTGTCCCAGCAGGGACGGGCCGAATTTTCATTTCATTTGAGATAAAATCGCGAACAAATTTTTCATGCTCAAGGGAAACAACAAACCCCCCTATGGAGTATTTACTCGCAATCTCCCATCCCTTTCTCCATTGAAACTTCTGGATCCAAGCAAGAATGCCTTCACTGGCCGGAGGCCCCCGATCGATTATTGCCCATGGAATTTTTGAATTCTCCAATATCTTCCAAACGGAACCTACAAGCCTCCAATCAACTATAAACAAGTCAACCCCCCTCGATATCTCTAAATCTCTTCTGATTAGTTTTGCACAATTTCTTCCTGCTGAAATGGTTTGAAATCCACGAACCTTGGATTGTTCTACGAAACTATGTCGAAAAATCCCCTCGAACCCAGAAATACTTGGGCTGATCATGTGGATTTCGACTCCAATCTTTGCTAGCGCTTTGCTCAATCCTTCTTCCGTTGAAGCAGCTAGGTCAGAATCCAACCTCCTGCCAGTAATCCATACTACTCGCATGCCCATGCAATTTCACTTTACTCTAACAAATTAGGCGCATAATCTCTTCCTAACGGAGTCAAGTAATTGGAAAAAGATTGAAAGCGATTCACTGGACGATGGCTTGTGGGGTTGCTTTCATGGACCAGAACTAGATATCGCAGAAGGTTCAGGTCCCTATATAATCGTAAAAAATTCTCAGCATCACTTAGAAATGGGAGGATTTCATATTTTCTTTTCAGTGACCGGATTGGTCTAGATGTTGCCGCAAGAAGTGCTTTGCGATTACGCAAGTTCGAACTCGCATCTCTATTGTACGGGAAAGCTACGAAGAGGGGTTGGAAACTTAGGGACCATGAAATCAACCATTTCGAAGCAGAATTAAAATCTGGAGAAATTCTTGAGGCCTTCAAAATCGCTAACCGGCTCGAGTCTTTCCCGGAAGGGAGAAACCTCTTTTCCGAATTAGCCAAAGCAATCAATAGATCGTCTGGCGAGGAAAGAGAAGAGGCAATTCGTGCAATTGGACTCCATGAGAATTTACCAGAAGAGATTGAAGTATTAATTCCTGATACCAATCGACTAGTCTCCGAAGTTTCCTCACCTCCAACATATGCACCTTTGGATAGGGAAGATTTTGATGCGTACAAATATCGGAGAGAGGTATCTAGATTGAGGAACTCTTCATCTTATCAGGTCGGCAGGCATCTGATTGACACATATAGAAAACCTTGGAGAATACCCTTACTACCTTTCTCGTTAACTAGATTGGCCTTTAATCTAATCAAGGAACGTAACAAAGTCATCGAAATTCCCGAAGAGATGTCGAGCTCTCCATTAATGCAACTATCACCCAATCGCAGGAGTATTGTATTGTTTCCAACAAATGGTGTCGGTTTCGGACATTTCACCAGACTTCTTTCACTTGCTAGGCGTCTTAGGAATTTGGATCCGGAATTGGAAATAGTGTTTTTCACCACTATGCCAACGTTGCACATTCTAGAGGAAGATGGTTTCCCAGCATACCATATCCCTGGAAGGTATAGATTTGAGGACATGGAACCGCGTGAATGGAATGCGATAGCCGAAGAGATGCTTTCAATGATTTTCACCCTGCATCGCCCTAGTGCATTTATTTTTGATGGGGCATATCCCTACAGGGGGATGCTAAATTCACTTAATTCACACCATAATATGCTGCGTATTTGGCTTAGAAGGGGGGCAATAAAAGAAGGATCAAAGGCAATCCCTTCAGACTCCTTGTCATTTTTTGATGCAGTAATAAAACCAGGAGACAGCGTTGCTGACATTGATGAAGACGAGATAGATAGTGGAATCCCAATTGTTCGTTGCAACCCCATGACTCTATTTGACTCTCAAGATCTCGAAAAATCCGGGAAACTCAGGAAGAGAATGGGAATTCCTGATGAAGCCCTACTAGCCTATGTCCAACTAGGTGCAGGGAAGATAAACAATATCAACTCAGAACTGAGATTCACGCTTGAAGCACTAAATGAGCACCCTCAAGTTTTCACAATTTATGGTGAGTCAATTTTAGGAGAAAGGCACACTTTTGATCTTGAAAGAATGAGGACCCTGCGAGATTATCCAAATTCGCTATTTTTCAAGGAGTTCGACTTTGCAATAATGGCCGCTGGCTACAACTCTTTCCATGAGGCCGTTCAATCGAGTCTCCCAACACTCTGTTTCCCAAATCTCAATACGGGTCGAGACGATCAATTAGCCCGGGCAAAAGTAGCTAGAGAAGCTGGATGCATGGTGGTGCTGGAAAGTAGAAGTCGTAGGAAGATTAGAGCCGCATTGGAAAGGATAATCGAGCCAGAAGTTAGAGAATTGATGAGGGAGAATGCCACAACAATCCAAAGGGAGAACGGATCCATTCAGGCCGCACAATGGATCATCGAACAGCTCCCAATGAAATGAGGGAATCACGAAAAAACAGAAATCAGGTTTTTTTGCCCCTTTGTCGCTCTTTCCGACAGCAAGAATTCGTCCATGTCCCATTCCTCTATGATCCTCTCCTCTCTGAAATTCATTTTTCTCAAGTATCTAAGAATCTTCTCTCTGCAAGAGTGCCTCCAATTATCCGGAATCAACCCATCAGATGGGGAGTACCACTTCGAAAGTAGATTTAATCTCCCTAGACCCTCGACCCTATCGCCGAGAATCTCGAACTCGGCTCTTTGACTCCTGTCTATTCGATGAATTGAATATGCAATTACATCTTCATGGCTAATTGGAAGTTCAGATAACTTTTTTCGCACTTCATTCGATTTTAATAGCTTATCAAACTCTTTCTTCTCATAATTTATTTGCCCTAGTGCCAGGCTTAGAAGTCCCTTTCTGAAGCATTTCCAGCAGCTCATACATGGGCTGCCCCATGTTCCTCTGATGCATGATTGAGCAGCCATTCCGACTGGTGATCGGTGAGCA
>Ga0208407_1001684_pt1 | contig 10067 bp, 8 predicted proteins | sample ETNtaG_9_FD_185775 | JGI IMG/M metagenome (GOLD analysis project Ga0208407, IMG submission 185775) | Marine microbial and viral communities from oxygen minimum zone, Eastern Pacific Ocean - ETNP201406SV69 (SPAdes) (version 2) | ecosystem: Environmental > Aquatic > Marine > Oceanic ...
AGTCGGGAAAGGTTATGAAAAAAAGTACAGATGGCCCTTTACCTTGAACAAAAGTACTATGTTGAATGTCCAGGCCTTTGCCGATGGGTTCCTACCCAGTCAAGTTGTGACAGTTCCGGTAAATATTTTGGATGAAAGCCACGGACTCATTCGACAAACATATGAAGGACAATGGGAGAACTGTGACCAAATGCTTGATTCGGATTTTGTTGAAGAAAAAATAGTTTTCAATTTAGATTTAGATGCAGAAAAGGAAAATAATTTCGGACATGTTTTTAAAGGAATGATTTATATTGAAAAGCGAGGCACCTATGAATTTCAAACCACATCCGATGACGGTTCACGATTATTTATAAACGGATTTCCTGTGGTGGATAATGATGGTTTACATGGACAGAAAACTATTTCTGGAGATATAGTATTGAAAAAAGGACTCCAAAAGTTTGAAGTACAATATTTTGAGCGGGGCGCCCAAGAATCTTTAGATGTAAAATGGAAGGGATCAGAATTTGAATGGCAAGATATCCCGGCGTTTAAATTTTATAATACATTACATTAAAACTCTAAGACCTTAAAATGAATATTATAATTAGGTTAGAGTTGGGTACAAATCTGAACCAGAAATCAATTCGTGATTTCTTTAAATAAAAAACAAATTTTAGAAATGGTTTCCATGAAGGAAGCCACCCATGCTATGAAGTCTGCTTTCGTTCAGTTAAGTAGCGGTGACGCCCATGTACCTACTCGTTTGAGTTTGGATCTTCCGGATAAAAATGCATCATCCCTGATTATGCCTGCTTATGCTATTGGGAGTCCCTACTATTGCGTGAAGATTGTATCCGTTAATTATTCAAATCCACATAAAGGTCTGCCTCTGATTCATGGTGTGGTTCAAGTTTTTGATGCTTCAAAAGGCAACCACGTAGCGACCCTGGATGGAGAATCCATCACGGCGATTCGAACAGCGGCAGCATCTGGATTGGCAACAGATTTTTTGGCAAAAAAGGATGCGATTATTTGTGCAATTTTTGGGACAGGTATTCAGGCTGCTTCTCATATAGAAGCAATCATGGAAGTTCGAGAAATTGAAAAGTTCATTGTATTCAGTCGAAATGATGACACTGCTGCAAAATTTTGTGATTCACATTCCAAAAAAGTCAATTGTGAAATTGGATCTCATGCAACCTTAAAAGAAGCCGATATAATTTGTACAACTACACCATCTCAGTTTCCACTGATTGAATTTGAAGACATCAAATCAGGTAGTCATTTGAATGTCATTGGGTCACACCAACCAGTGATGAGGGAAGTGTCTTCAGATATAGTTATCCAGTCTAAAATCATCGTTGACGAAATGAAAGCCTGTAAAAAAGAAGCGGGAGACCTCATAATTCCGATGGAAGAAGGGCAATGGTCCTTTGAGAAAGTTCATGGCGAATTGGGGCAGGTTGTAGCCGGTGAAATCCCGGCCCGGGAATCAGAAAAGGAAGTTACTCTATTTAAATCGGTGGGAAATGCTATCCAGGATCTTGCCATGGTAAATTTGATACTTAAAAAATTAAATAATGATTGACATAAAAAAACTGAATAATTGGCAAGCGCCAGAAGATTGGCTTGAGATTCAAACAATCGATGCCCATACCGGTGGGGAACCGCTTCGGATTATCATTTCCGGGTTTCCGAAACTAAGGGGAGCGACTCTTTTAGAGAAACGCGCTAGTGCTAAAAAAGATTTTGATCAAATTAGAAAAGCACTTATGTGGGAACCGCGGGGACACGCGGATATGTACGGAGCACTCATCGTGTATCCTGATACACCCGGCGCAGATTTTGGGGTCATTTTTATTCATAATGAAGGATATTCCACGGGCTGTGGCCATGCAGTTATTGCATTAACAAAAGTGTTTGTGGAAACTGGATTAATCGAAAAAACTGAACCTGTCACGGAAATGAAAATGGATGTCCCTTCAGGGTTTATTCGGTCCTTTGCAGAAGTAAAACATGGAGAAATCACAAGCATAGGATTTCACAATGTTCCTTCATTTGTACAGCAACTTGATTCAATTGTGAATGTACCGGAATTGGGAAATATTCGGTATGATTTGGCATTCGGTGGTGCCTATTACGCATTTGTTGATGTAGCCCAAGTTGATTTGGATTGTACAGAAGAGCACCACGATGAACTCATCGAAAAGGGAGTTTTGATCAAACAGGCAATTATGAAATCTGATAAAATGGATCACCCAACTGAACCAGAAATGAATTTTTTATATGGCACAATCTTTACCGGATCACCAAAAAATTCAAAAAACCACAGTCGGAATGTTTGCATTTTTGCGGAAGGCGAAGTTGACAGAAGTCCAACAGGAACTGGTGTCAGTGCCCGTGCTGCAATTCACTATGCACGTGGTGAAATTGGTATTGGTGAATCCATAACCATCGAAAGTATTATTGGCTCTATTTTCTCGGTTAAGGTTGATGAAATAATAACTTTTGGAAAATATGAAGCAGTCATCCCTGAAGTAAGAGGGACGGCATTCCTCACTGGGAAAAATACCTTTTGGATTAATCCTAATGACCCCTTAAAGGATGGTTTTATTTTGAGATGAAACGATTTGGAATCTTAATTATGTTTTTTTCATTGTTATTTGGTTCTGACTTAATGCCATTTACCATTCCAACCATTGAATTAAACAAGAAGACAGATCTTCAAACGATTGTGGACCAGGAAGATGGTATTTATTTAGGGCATCCAAGCACGGTTCTTTTGGAAAATGGGAACACGATTCTTATTGTTTATCCAAATGGGCACGGTAAGGGAGATGTCATTTATAAACGCAGTGAAGATGGCGGAAAAACTTGGTCGAATCGCTTGACAGTCCCTCCAAATTGGTCTTCAAGCAAAGAAGTACCAACCATCCACCGAGTTATTGATGAGAAGGGTATAAAACGCATCATCATGTGGTCTGGCCTCTATCCCGCAAGGCTTGCTGTATCAGAAGACAATGGAGCAACTTGGTCTGGTCTACGCCCAGTAGGAGATTGGGGTGGAATTGTCGTTATGGGTTCGGTGGTTGATTTAAAAACGCCGGGACATTATTTAGCCATGTTCCATGATGATGGAAGGTTTTTCACAAAAGATGGAAAGTGGAATGGTATTTTTACTTTATATCAAACCACATCCACTGATGGTGGCCTTACTTGGTCCCATCCAAATCCTATATACCAAAATAATAAAATTCATCTCTGCGAACCTGGAATCATTCGCTCACCGGATGGACATCAACTGGCTGCATTGTTACGGGAAAACAGCAGAACAAAAAATTCCCATGTAATTTTTTCCAATGATGAAGGGGGATCTTGGAGCACCCCAGTGGAACTACCACGGGAACTTACAGGGGATCGCCACACTGGGAAATATCTAAAAGATGGACGACTCTTTTTATCATTTCGGGACACAGCGCCTAACAGTCCAACGCAGGGAGATTGGGTTGCCTGGGTTGGAACCTATGAAGACATTGTCAATGGCAAACCTGGCGAATTTCGAATCCGCATTAAGGATAACAAACACCAATGGGATTGTGCTTATCCCGGTGTGGAAATATTACCCAATGGTGAAATAGTAACCACCACTTATGGACATTGGGATGAAGGGAAAAGTCCTTACATTTTGTCAGTTCGAATAAATATTAATAATTTGAAATAAATGGAGAAGACCATGTCTAAGAAAATAAACAGACGAGATTTTATTAAAACAACTGCAACTGCCAGTGCGGCTGCTACAGTTATTCCCACATCTCTTTTTTCATCTCAAACGAACAAACGAGTTAAAATGGGATTCATGGGAACAGGCATGCGTGGACAATGGGTTCTGTCTTTGGCAGCAAAATACCCAGAAGTGGACATTCCTGCTATTTGTGATATTGATGATGGCATGATTCAAAGTGCATTAAGGATTCTTAAAGATGCTGGGAAACCGGAGCCTCATGTTTATAAAAATGGCCCCGAAGATTTTCTAAATATGGTTCAAAATGAAACTTTAGATGGCGTGTATATTGCCACACCTTGGGAGTGGCATCATCCCATGGCCATAGCCGCCATGAAAAATGGAATGCACGTGGGAACGGAAGTTCCTGCAGCGATCACTGTTGGCGATTGTTGGGATTTGATAAATGTTTCCGAACGAACTGGTAAACTTTGTATGATTATGGAAAATGTCTGTTATCGCCGCGATGTGATGGCAATCTTAAATATGGTTCAGCAAGGGATGTTTGGTGAACTGCTGCATTGCCAAGGTGGCTACCAGCATGATCTTCGTCATGTAAAATTCAATGACGGAAAAAATCCTTATGGCGGCGGCGTGGAATTTGGCGAAAAAGGATTTTCCGAAGCTAAATGGCGAACTCAACATTCTGTGGATCGAAATGGAGATCTTTATCCCACCCATGGATTAGGTCCTGTAAGTACTATGCTTGACATTAATCGCGGAAACCGAATGATGCATCTTACATCCACAGCCACCCAAAGTCGTGGTCTTCATAAATATATTGTAGACCAAGGTGGTCCAGATCATCCAAATGCGGATGTGGATTTCAAGTGTGGTGATATTGTAACGACTGTAATTAAATGTGCTAATGGTCAAACCATCATGTTAAGCCATGATACAAATAACCCACGGCCATATAGTTTGAATTTTCGTGTACAAGGGACAAATGGTATTTGGCAGAAGGATGCCCAATCCATCTATATCGAAGGGACAAGTCCTGAACCACATCGCTGGGAATCGGAAGACGAATATTTAGAAAAACACGACCATCCACTCTGGAAAAGATTTGAAGATCAAGCATCGGGTTCCGGTCATGGAGGTATGGATTTTTTTATCCTTCGTGCATTTATAGAAACATTAAAAGGTGCGGATCCCGTAATTGATGTTTACGATGCAGTGAGTATGAGTGTTATTTTCCCACTTTCTGAAAAATCGATTCGCTTGGGAAGCACTGCTGTAAAGATCCCGGACTTCACTCGCGGTAAATGGGAAGAAAGTAAACCAATCTTTGGGTTAACAGCGGAGTATTAAATGCTATTATCAACACTAGATTGGACCATTGTTGGGGGCTACTTTATCCTTTCATTAGCTGTTGGACTTTGGGCGTCTAAGCAGGCTGGCAAGGATACAAAATCATTTTTCCTGGCTGGACGCAATATGCCTTGGTGGCTTCTGGGAATAAGTATGGTAGCCACAACTTTTTCTACAGATACACCAAATCTGGTGACGGATCTCGTTCGTCAGAATGGAGTCTCGGGCAATTGGGGATGGTGGGCATTTCTGCTTACAGGAATGCTAACTGTTTTTGTTTATGCAAATTTATGGCGTCGGTCTGGAGTCCTGACAGATATTGAATTTTATGAGCTTCGATACAGTGGAAAAGCAGCGGCATTTTTACGTGGATTCCGCGCTCTATACCTGGGATTGGTTTTTAATGTACTTGTCATGGGTGCCGTTAGTCTGGCCGCCGTAAAGTTCGGAGAAATTGTTTTGGGAATACCGGGATGGTTAACGCTGACCATTGCCGGGTCAATCACACTGGCTTATTCAATGTTAGGCGGACTTAAAGCTGTAATTATAACAGACTTTGTTCAGTTTACTTTGGCGATGATCGGTTCAGTTTGGGCCATGCTTTATATTTTAGGTCTCCCCGAAATCGGAGGGCTTTCAAATTTAATTTCCCATGTAAATGTATCCGATAAATTGGCGTTATTTCCAGATTTTTCTGATCCGAATAATTGGGTACCAGTTTTGTTGGTGCCTCTAGCTGTTCAATGGTGGGCAAGTTATTATCCTGGGGCGGAACCGGGCGGTGGCGGTTACATTGCCCAAAGAATGTTCTCTGCCAAGGATGAGAAAAATGCCGTTGGCGCCACTTTTATTTTTAATGTCGCCCATTATGCACTGCGTCCCTGGCCGTGGATATTGATCGCATTAGCATCTCTTATTGTTTTCCCTGAATTATCGGATATTGAAAAAGCATTCCCGAATTTACCGGCGGATAAATTGGGACACGATGTGGCTTATCCAGCTATGCTGACGTTGTTGCCTTCAGGGCTTTTAGGTCTTGTTGCTGCATCTCTCATTGCGGCATTTATGAGTACCATGAGCACTCAATTGAATTTGGGTGCCAGTTATTTAGTGAATGATTTTTATCATCGCTTTTTTAAGCCCAATGCATCAGAAAAAGAATTGGTCATGGCTGGGCGTTTATTCACAGTTGTTTCTATTATTTTAGGCGGAGGACTCGGACTGTTGCTCACCAGCGCAGGACAGGCATTTACACTTTTATTGATGATCGGGGCCGGCACAGGACTTATTTACATTCTACGCTGGTTTTGGTGGCGAATCAATGCATACACCGAAATTGTAGCTATGATCAGTTCAATTATTATTGCCGGCTATTTTAATTTGGGTGATTCAGCCCTGGAAGGTTGGCAAAAAATTGTCATTGGTGCATTGCTCACGACCATTGTTTGGATTGCTGCCACTTATTTCACACCACCTGATGATGAAGATACACTCCGAGCCTTCGTGAAAAAGGTGAATCCCGGTGGTCCAGGCTGGGCGAAATATTCAGATGGAGTATCCACGGAACCTTGGCCTGTCCCAAATGGTATTTTATGTATGGTATTAGGTTGCTTAGGCGTGTATGGATTCCTGCTCGGCGTGGGACAATTGATCTATGGTCATATTGAGTCTGGTTCATTATTTATTGTATTGGCTATAGTTTCTTCAATTGGATTGTTCAAAATATGGAAATAAGTACACCCGGTAGAATTTGTTTATTCGGTGAGCATCAGGATTATCTTGGCCTCCCTGTCATTGCCATGGGTATTTCACTCCGCGCCAAAATTATAGGAGAAAAAAGATCGGATAATCAAGTTATTATTCATAAACCGGATTTGGGTGAAATAGAAACTTTTTTCTTGGATGACTTGAGCTACACCAAGCCACGGGATTATTTCAAAAGCGGTATTATAGTTTGCAAGAATGCGGGACTCACATTTTCAACCGGATTTGAGTGCGAAGTCACTAGCAAAATCCCTATTCGCGCAGGGACCAGCAGTTCATCGGCAATATCTGGAAGTTGGATTCATTTTTTATCCCAAATCGCTGATGTGCGACCAAATTGGGATCAGCAAAAAATTGGTGAATTAGCCTATAAAACAGAAGTGGAAGAATTCAATGAACCAGGCGGTATGATGGACCAATACACCACTGCAATGGGAAACCTTATCTATATACAGTCTGAACCGGACATTGCCATTGAATCTTTAAATCCAAACCTGGGGACTTTTGTTTTGGGAGATTCCTGTGGGCCCAAAGATACGATGGGGATTTTGAGTCGATGCCGTGATTCACGACTGGAGATTATCCAAAAATTAAAAATGAAAAACCCAACATCTACAATTCACACATTGGGTGATGGTGCTGATATTTCAGATTTGAACGCAAGTGAAATTGAATTGTATAAAGGCACTCTTAGAAATAGGGATTTGTTAAAAAGGGCACTCTCGGAATTAGAAAAAGAAGAATCAAGCCATGAGTCAATTGGTCAGTTATTATCAGATCATCACCAAGTCCTGCGGGATGTGCTTCAAGTTAGCACACCGAAAATTGAAGCCATGATGGATGCCGCATCAAATGCTGGCGCTTTGGGCGGAAAAATTAATGGTTCCGGCGGTGGAGGATGTATGTTTGCTTATGCGCCCAACAATCCGGAACACGTTGCAGAAGCTATTGAAAAAGCAGGTGGGAAAGCTTACATCGTTCAGAAGGATGAAGGGACAAGGATCAATTAACCTATAGGCAGTCCACCCAACGTATACAACACCCGGAACATTATATCAAATTAAATTAGTCCCAAATTGGTTTTATGTGAATGACCTTTTCCCTAATACATTGCCTATGCCTTTGTTCTCTATAACGCGTCTGCTTTGGGAGCAGGAGATCGGGAGTTCGAATCTCTCTACCCCGACACCATTTATTTCTGACGGTGAGCCCCCGTTTTAGGACGGGGGCTCTTTACTTTATAAACAATTCCACGGATCTACCAATTAGTTCAATCTTTATCATATATATTCATTTATAGCCATATTCGGGACACGGAAATTCGGGACACACCCCATCCAAGGGATGCATAGGGGTTTATATAGGTATACCCCTCAAGTTTTTTCAGCGGGGTTTTTTGTTTGTGGGATGATGGGTAAATTTGGGTGTGAGAATTAAAGTGAAAAGGGAATAAAATGAATAAATACATAATCTCTGTAAATGTCGGTCTTGATCCAACTATTAATCATAAAGATATAGAATTTCCACGATTGGCCAGAAAGTGGCTTACTTTACACCATTTTCATCTCTGGGATAATGTTAAATATAAATTGTCAGTTCCAGAGACAGAGGGTAGCGATGTTCAGTCTCCAGGAAACACTATATATATATATTTTGAATCTGGTGATGTTTTCGAAAATACTGATGATGTTTTTGAAAATGGTGAGGAAAGTTTTCTTTACTCGGATTTTTGTGAGTTTGTAAAAGAATTTTACAGTTTACCGCTTTCACTTCAGTTTGATTTTGTATTATACGACATACAAGCAGATGTAGAGTGGGAATGGTCAGTTTATGAAAATGATTTTGAATGCCATCCAACTAAGGGATATTCATCTTATACTAATGGTGGAGCGGAAGGACCGCTTAAGTTGTTTAACGATGAAAAACAAAACAAAGAAATAGAGATGGCAAAGAAAATAGGAGATGAATTTTATTAAATGACCATCAAGCCCCACATTCGTGGGGTTTTTTGTTTGTGGGATGATATGTAGATTTGGTTGTGAGACGATATTATAAGATGAAAAGAATACCACAAAAACAGTATTGCCGGTGAGTTTATTCTTAAGAAAGCAAAGAGAATTGAAAAAGGTTAGAATTGTCGATCCAGTTATGGATAGTAAAAAAGTTTTTTAATATTCAATTTAGAATAATTAATATACAAATAGACATCGTGCTAAAACAAAAATCATATTATTTAAAATGGTCACTAATCTTTTTTATTTATAATTGGATTGTGTCCAATCTTCTAGGACAAAATATTCACAATTCCTCTGTACCTCATCCGCCTAATTGGATTGTTGAATCTCCTACAGGAAAATATTATACTTATCATACTGGAATGGGGATAAATGATAGTTCGTTAGCCGAAGCCCAAAAACATGCAATCACAAATATTTTGTCATCCATTGTTATGGAAAGAAGTGTGACAGTTCAGACTGAATTAAAAACAAGTATTTCAGAAACAATTGAAACAACCAATGGAAAAACCAAATATTCTTTAATTGATAAAGCAACGCAGGAAATACTTGCTAAAGGAGAATCAACTACAATTGAGAGCCTCATAAAAGAGGAAGAATATTGGGAGGAACTTGTTATTAATGGTAAGTCCGAGTATAGATTTTGGTTGTTAATGAAAATCCCAAAGCCAGAATATATTGGATTAAATCCTTCAATGATATCTGTAAATCAAACTTATGGTGTTTTTCCAATAGTTAAATCGTTGTTGGTGCCCGGATGGGGTCAAATCCATAAGAAAGAAGCAAAAAAAGGGTATAGATTTTTAATTGGTTTTTCAGCAGCTTTGACAACAGGTGTTATAACACAAAGTATGAGCAATAATTATATGATTGATGCGCAAAATTCTGGTGATGCAGAATGGATTGAATATTACAATACTTTGTCTGATCAATATTATATAGCAAGCACAGTTTCATATATTCTTGCTAGTGCCATTTATGGCTACAATGTTTATGATGCCATTTCTTCAAAAGGTGCAAAAATATATGCCCTTAATGATGATGTGGGAGTTTTTTTAACATTGGCACAAGGTAATAATCAAGTGCCACAATTATCAATTTCAATAGATTTATAGAGGAATTACAAAATGAGATTTTATAAATTTATGTTCACTATAGTAATTGTTGCTTTATTATCAACTTGCGCAGAAAAGCCAACAGAAGTTAAATCC
>Ga0208407_1001685_pt1 | contig 10064 bp, 26 predicted proteins | sample ETNtaG_9_FD_185775 | JGI IMG/M metagenome (GOLD analysis project Ga0208407, IMG submission 185775) | Marine microbial and viral communities from oxygen minimum zone, Eastern Pacific Ocean - ETNP201406SV69 (SPAdes) (version 2) | ecosystem: Environmental > Aquatic > Marine > Oceanic ...
AGTACAGACAAGACACATAGTAGAAATTTAAAAGATAAAAATCCTTATTTAAAACAATTATCTACAGCACCTTATCTGTTACTATTTACACAAAGAGTATGTGAGCCAAATGAATACTACAAAAAGACTATAGAAATAGGTGACTACTACGAACAAATGCACGAAGACCAACTAGAAAATATAGTAGATACGACTCATTTAGAAGTAGGTATGTGGATGGCAAATTTATCTGCCTTTGCGTTAGAGAAAGGTCTAAATACATCTATAATCAAATGCTACCAAAGCGATGTATCTGGCTGGAAAGATTTTCCTTGGATTAAGTATCCTGTTGTATGTATCGCTACGATAGGTAAGGCAAAGACTTTTCGTAGGGAAGTTTCTTTTAAAGATGAACCTGACAAAAAAAACGATAAAAAACCAGAACCAGAAGAAATAATAAAGTGGATATAAATGGCTGAAGACGAGAACATAAACAAAGTACAAATAAGTTGCAATCATTGTGATGTATCTTATTGGGTTAAATGGGAAGATGACGACCATGAGCCTACGACTTGTCCTTTCTGTGGTGCTGATACTTCAATAGATGAAGAGGATGCAATATTTGAGAATGAAGAAGAACAAGACGATTGGAATTGATTATAGTTTAAGTAGTCCTGCTATATGTGTATGTAGAGGCAAGTTTAAATTTGAAAATTGTAAGATATATTATCTTACAAATGTTAAAAAATATGAAGGCAAATTTTATAATGGACAGATAGATGGCAGATTACATTTACCCTATACCACCGAGCAACAACGACACGACCAGATTTCCGAGTGGGCGCTTTCTGTTATTGATACTGCTATTGGTAATATTTTTATAGAAGGCTACTCATTTGGTAGTAAAGGACTTGTATTCAACCTAGCAGAGAATATGGGTGCTCTCAAACATAAACTGTATAAACTCAATAAGAGATTTAAATCTATAGTACCAGGTCAGATAAAGAAGAATGCTACTGGCAAGGGTAATGCAGATAAGCTAAAGATGTATGAGCAGTTTACAAAAGATACTGGTGTTGATTTAGTCAAAGAATTTGAACAAACAAAACTCAATAATCCAGTAACCGACATAGTAGATTCATATTATATCGCAAAATATGGGTACGAATCGTAGATGTTCTCGTTTTGTTCTCATAATTATTCCTAAAAACCTAGTAAAATCAACGTTTTTAATGCTTGACTTTTTAGTCTTTTTAGTGTATATTATGTGTATATTATGAAAAAAGACGATATAGAAAACACTAAAAACCTTAAATTTACAGACCAATATTTCAAATCATTTAGTATAGTATATAAAAGAGAGTATATTGATTCCGAAGATCAATACGATCCTGATTTCTTTATAGGTTATTCTATCTATAAAAATGTACCTATGTCAAAAATCAAATATTACAGAAAACAATTAACTAAAATTAAAGATATTTTAGATAAACAATTTAAAGAAGACGCTACTAATTTTACAGGTACTACTGGTATTGAGATTATGTATCCAGATGAATATTACCAAACTTATGAAGATGTATTTGAAGATACCGCTAAAGGCGACAAATCATTATTTAATGACTACGGTCAGTTATACAAAAGACAAGGTTTCAGAAAAGATTTTGATCCAGATTTAACAAAAAATTATAAAACAAAAAGAGATTACATATATCAATTAAACTAGGAGGATTATATTATGGGTAAAATAGAAACAGATGTATATACATTTAAAGATGATGTAGGTAAAAACCTATACAGAAAGAAAACTTACTATACACTTGTTGTTGAACAAGATGTATTGGCAAAAGATAAAGATGAGGCTGATCAAAAGTTTTTAGATCACGGTGGTTTAGACCATGGTAAGGTTAATAAAGACTTGGCACAAACAAGTGATGGTGTTGAAACCTATGTTGTGGATGCTAACTATACTGATTCAGATACTACAAAATATCTTGGTAAAGTAAAATATGATGATGACAATTTCCATCAAACTTTAGAGGAAGCAGTTGAGGCAGAAGATATCCATATTGATAGTTGGGCAGATGAAGACGAACCTCACCAATTAACTAAAATCAAATTAGTTGATGATAAAATTATAATTGAGGAAGCAAAAGAAGAATCAGATGTTGATGTTGCAATCAATTTAGAAAACGAAAGTAAATTAGGGAAATAATGAAAAGAAAAACTAAAAAAGCAATATTAGAATTATTACATTTCTGGCCTATGACCATAGTGGTGCCAGCGTTGTTGATACTGATATTGTTTGGACCATTAATATTAAATTAGGAAAATAATGAACGGATATTTTGCAGTACAATTAAATAAACAAAGTTGTAATTCAGTAAAGAAACTTGCTACAAAATTTATGTTAGTTTCAGATCACGTTACACTTGCATATAAACCTATCAAAAAAGTTTATGACAAATATGCTAAACTTGTAGGTAAAAAAGTGGGTGTGTACATAAAAGGATATAGAGCAAACGATCATATAGACGCATTATGGGTTGATGATATGGTATTATTAGACTCAAATAAGAGATTAAAAAGACACAATAAAGGTGCTGCTCATATTACATTATCACACAAGAAAGGTTACAAATCAGGTGACGCTAACACTATGTTTACAAACCCTAAAGTAAAAGATAAGAAATACGGATACGTAGAAGGAACTATAAGATATATTGATTATGACAAAAGATAAATGGTTAAAAATTAATAGAGAGATATTTACTAGAACTCTCAAAGGATTTGAAAGACCTGACTATACATTAGATATAAATGGTCTACCGAGAAATTCTATACCTACGAGTGATAGAATACCTGGTGTATGTACTAAAGAAACAAAACTTAAAGTACAGCTACCCGAAGGCAAAACAATCGGCATTGCCTACAATAAGGGTAACTACCAGATAGTTGATAAAGCCGATTTTAAAACAATGGGAAAGAAAACATGAACGAGATGTGGAAAATGAAAAAATCATTGTTATTAGCTATTGCTATAGTTGCAGTAGTATTAATATCAATGAACATGGCAAGTGCTGATGAAAAGAAGACAATCACACCACAAGAGTTTGCTACAAATATTGCTGAAGTACCAGGCAAACTTGTAAACTTTTTAGGTAGTGAAGTTGAAAAAACAAAAGCATATCAAACGAAAGTTTGGTCAGAGGCAAAAACAAAGTGGCCTTGGACAATGTTAAAAGGTAAAAACAATGCTTCACAAGATTAGTGATTTTTGTAAGAAGATTGATAGTATCAAAGCTCAGGCAGATAAATTATACAACTTGAAGTATAATCATCCTAAAACGCCTGAGCGGGATGCTGAAGTGAATCATCTTATAGAAGATATACAATCCACGTGTAAAATAGTGGCTAATGACAAGAAACCCTATGATTTATAAGGATTTTTAGGGAGCTTGACAAATAGACGATTGTATGATAGAATTAACTCATAAACTAACAAAAGGACTACATTATGATAACTAAAGAAACTATATTTGAAGAATTTAAGATTGCAAAAGAAAAAGACATTGCAAAATCAACAACTAAACCTCCGTACGAGAATGTGTTTACAAACAGAATTGCTGTATTGAAATCACATGCCGATACTAAAAAAACAAATCCTAAAATGTACAGAAATTTAGATATTAATTTTGATAATCTAATAATTGCCTACTCGGCACCTGTACCTGTAGATCATTTCTATAAAAAAGTATTTGGTAAAACATTATCAGAATACGAACATGATAGAAGAATTGCTGATCTTACAGAAAAACAAAAAGAAAGAGAAGAAGCTAAAAAATTGAAAGAAAAAGAAGATGAAGAAACTGTTGTTTCTATTAACTAGTTTGTTGTTGCTCTCTAACTGTGCCAGCAAACAGTCCTATATTGGTGCATCCACTACAGCGGCTGTTGCTGGGGCGGCATGTTGGCAATACATATCAGACAATCCTGCTGTTGTTGCTACTTGTGCAGTTGCAGGATCATTTAAAGGTGCAGATATTATGGACGGTGAAACAGATGACCAATTAATGACAAGAGCATTTATAGATCATTTAGACAATGCACCTAATAGTCCTGGTTTTACTACATGGATGAATCCTAAAACTAATAGTAATGGTATTATTAAGACTACAGGTTTCTATCTAAAAGGACCTATCAAGTGTGCTATGGTTGAAACTACACACGATCAGAATTTAGATAACACTAGATTCTTTGATTCAATACTATATGGTAATCCTTATAGAGCAATGAAATGGCATGAAGTTTGTAAAATGCCTGACGGAAGATGGATGTATGTTGATTAGATTATTTTTTATATTACTATTTGCTACAAGTGTATATGCTGAAGATAGTTTTGAAAACACAATGAAGAAACTAGAGGCATTAGAAGGCAATAATACAAAAGTTGAATACGATAAGATACAACCTATTAAGGATCAATATTGTTTCATCAAAATAGAGATTAGAGAATTAGACAATGGCGAGATTGTTAAACAAGAGGTAGTAGAATGTGCTGACGGTAGAAAAGCATATGACGGACCTAGTTATTGGGAGTTGTTCGCTCAATTCTACTATAGAGATATGTTTACACCTGCCTATTGCAGATATTATGAAAGGCCTAGTCATGCCTATCATAAACCAGGCAAAGTTTGCCTAGATAAAGACGGTAATTGGGAGGTAAGAAAATGATAAGAGGTATAATAACCTTAACGATTTTGTGGATTATCCTTGCTTTTGCATGGGATCCGTTTACATCAATGGTTGAGAAAACACAGGCTGTTGACAAAACAAAAGAACTAGTGTATAATGTGTTTGATAATATGAAGGAGAAGGTGAATGAGTAAAGTACTCAAATATATAATGATCGGTTCTATAGGTCTGTTACTTGCAAATTGTTCTAGTAGCACTTATAAAATCAAACAAGAAAAGGATAAACAAGTCCTTAAAGTACCATCTTGGTATATGAAAGATTATAACGAGAAGAAAGAATGTGGTACTAAAACGTTCGGCAAAGGCAAAGATAAAGTTTGTATCTTTGGTGTCGGTACGAGTGTTTCACCAGATTTAGAACTTGCAATTGAAAAAGGTATGATGATTGCAAAGGCTGAACTTGCTGATAAAGTAAAAGGTGAGATGAATAAGAAAGCAAAAATATTTACTACAGAATTAGGTAAAAATACTAATAAAACTGTTGTAACAGATGTAGAAACTACATTGGTAAATATAATCAAACAAACGCCTGTAAGAGGTTATGAAGTATTTGCACAAGAGGTAACTCTAACAAAGAACGGATACTACAGAGCATGGATTGGTTTAAGATTACCAATGGGTGAGTACAATAAAATGTACAACTACTCTATTGAAACTGTTGTTGACGCTTTCAAACTAAAAGAAATGGCTGACAAAGCATATGACGAAGTAGAGGTTATTGCTAGTGAGTAGTAAAATAGAAATATATTCAAAGCCTAATTGCACCTATTGTGTAAAGGCTAAGAACCTGGTGAAGACACTAGGCTTTGAGTACAAAGAAAAGATGTTTGGTAAAGATTTTAAAACACCAGACGAATTGTTTGAGGCCGTAGGTAAACAAGTTAGAACTATGCCTCAAATATTAATTGACGATAAACATATCGGTGGGTATAACGAGTTAGTTGAATACTTTGCCGATAAAGGTTTAGTAAACTTTAAAGGCGAAAAGATATAATGTCAAAATTGAATACATTAATATTATTGATACTTCTAACAATTGCTATCTATAATACAATTTCAATTACAAAATTACAAGACGAAGTATTTTGGCCTGAAGGTATGATGAAACCATTAGGCAATAGAGGATGATGACAAAAGAATCTGACAAAGATAACGTAATCATCTTTCCTAAAATTCCAAAACAAAGGAATATAAAGACAGAGCAATTAGACGCTAAAAGGCAAGAGATGTTAAGACAGACTCATAATAAGATATTTGTTAATGCCATCGCTGAAGAAATACAAGAAACAATTTTATTGAGATTGAAAGATGAAGGATTTAATCTAACTACTCCAACATTTATAAAAGATTACAAAATGTTGAGTGAAGCATTACACTCATTGCTATACAGACAAGTCCATATGAAACACAAATTACAAGATAGAGTTGATAAAGCAATAACTACAAAAGGTAAAGGCAAAGATTTATATGCCATTACAATTGACTATGACAAATTTTAAGAATTCCATAAAGCACTTTGGGATAGTTGCTAATGCTGGCAAAGTTAGTAATTTTAATCAATGCCATACAAGAAGGAGTGAATTGAATGTTTAAATCATTATTCGCAAATGACTCTTTAAGAGTTGTAACTAAAGCTAAAAAAGCTGAAACAAGAGGCAGAAAAACTTTATCAAAAAGAGTTAAAGTTTTAAATCTTTTATCAAAAGGTGAATCTGTAACTTGGAAAACTTTAAGAAACAGGTTTGATCTAGTATCACCTAGAGCACTTGTTGATACTTTAAGAGCAGAAGGTAACATGATATATGTTAACCAAACTGCTAAAGGTACTTCATACAGAATGGGTGTACCAACAAAAGCGATCATCGCTGCTGGTATCAAAAAATTATATGGGACTCCGTTCGCATATAAAAATGCCTAATACTCAACGAGTATAAATAGATGTATAGGGGTAGGGAGACTTACCCCTTTACATAACCAAATGAGGAGGGCATTATGCCAATGACAACCGCAAACATGAACATGGATACAGCAGGATCATCTGCTCCATTGTTACACGAAATTTTAACCAAAGTAAATAACGCAAAAGATAAACCAGCAAAGATTGCTGTTTTAAAGAAGAATGACTCTGTACCTTTAAGACAAGTTATAAAAGGTGCATTTGACCCTAATATTAAATGGGAATTACCTGAAGGCACACCACCTTACAAAGAGAATGACGCCCCAGCAGGTACTGAACATACTACTTTATTCACAGAAGCTAGAAGACTATGGCACTTTGTGGAAGGTGCAGATAAGAAATTGACTAAAACAAAAAAAGAAATGATGTTTATTCAATTACTTGAAGGTCTACATAAAGATGACGCTGCCCTAATGGTCGCAGTAAAAGACAAAGAACTTAATAAAAAGTACAAAGGTCTTACAGACGCTGTGGTAAAAGAAGCGTTTGGTTGGAATTCAGACTATAAGACATCCTAGTAGAATCGATTCTACATATACAACTATAGGGTGCAGAACAAAAGTAGAACATCTACTTGACAACTTGTCGCACCCTATATATCCCATTGATAAATAACGATAATTTACTCCATTTTTTGCTTGCTTTCTACTTCTAATTAGTGTATATTAGTAGTATGAAAACAACAAAAAAGAGAGGATAATAAATATATGGGTAAAGTTAAACAATGGGCAGAAAATACTGCCGAAGAAAAAGTTGATAATATCATTGCCAAACTAACATCTGGCGAAATAGATAGATCAACTGCTAAAACTAAAATTATGAAAGTTGATAATTTAGAATTAGTCGGAATTGATGAATATAATGTAGATGAAGTTATTTACGAGGCTCACGCTAATGCGTAAATCATTTTTTATATTATTCTTATTATTCATTTACACATGGTCTTGGTCCATTGCCAAGGCTGATGATTATAACACGGCTGTTATAGGTCATGTTATATCAGAAAAGATTAAAGGCACAAATATTGATACATCATATATTATGGAACAAGAAATAGAAAAACTTGCCCATAAATTTATGATCGATTCAGTTACTATATTACAGGCATACCTGCCTCAAATAATAGAAGGTATCGCTGCTGATTTAAGATTACAACTTGACGAGAAATATAAGGAACAAATTTTAAATGGTAACAACAACTAGAAAAACTAAAGCACTAAAACTTAAAAGAAAACTTAAAAGAGAATTGTCTGGTAAGCGTAAATATATTTCAACTTACAAAGACATAAAAACTTATTTCAAGTTATTCAATTCAGCACTATTTGATAATAAACTTTCACCTTTTGGGCAAGTAGAAATCAAAGACCTAAAAAGACAAAAATGTATAGGTCAAGTTGTTGTATTAGAGTGGAAAAGAGCAGGTACTAGATTGTACAAACTAGAGATGTTACCTTCTTATCCGAACAAAAAAGATTTCTTGGATACGCTAGTCCATGAAATGGTACATTTATATCAAATGCAAAATTTAGGCGATACAGGCAACCACAATGATATATTCTGGTCCTTTGAACCTAAAGTAAACTACATCGGTTTACGATTATAAAAGAAAGTTATATTATGAGAGGTGAGAAGAATCATATTGACGAGTGGTTACAGAAAGAAATAAAAAAAGGTATTACTATTATTGATAACGTATTAAACAATAATAATAATGAGTGGGAATTGTATTATACTGGTCATCTACAAAAAGACATATTAACAAATTTCCCAGGCAGAACAAGTAAAAAGATTTTCAAAGGTTATAGAAACCATTTGAATAACAATAACCTTGTGTTTATACAAAAGAAGTTTGAAGAACACGGTTATGAATATTATGTAAAGAGAGGTATATAATGAAACTATTGAAAAAACATAAAGATATATTAAACGAACTAATTAAAGGTAAAGGCTATTGGAAGACGCCTACTTTACCTAAAGATTACACAGACAAAACAAGTGTACTAGATATACTTGTGCCATTGTACTTAAAAGGCTTATTATCTTTTCAAAGAAAATACGACATTCCACTAATAGGACCTAGTAACGAACACATGATCAGATACAAATGGTATGATGTTACGATTGATAAAAAGAAAACAATAAAAGACTTAAAAAAGGTGGTCAAAGATGGGCAAATCGTATAATTGGCATAAACTAGCAAATACGGCTTGGTTTTATACAAAGGTATTTTTTGCAGTACTAACTTTATGTGTAGTTACCTATGCATATGGTACATACAATCCCAATAAATCAGCAATAGCAAAGGTAAATGCTGAACTAGATTTATTCTATATGCAAAAGATAGAAGAAATGGGACTAAAAGAACCTGAATTTACATATAACAACGATATACAATTTGTACGTGCTATGCATAAATGTATAAACTATATTAATTTCTCCTTACCAAAAGATAAAAGAGTACCCTATGAGATGATTATAGGTCAGGCTGCGTTAGAGTCTGGTTGGGGTAACAGTAGATTTGCTGTAGAGGCAAATAATCTATTTGGTATAAGAACATGGAGTAAAGATACTCCACACCTCTTACCACACGGCATAACAAAATGGCCAGGTTGGGGTGTGAGAGCTTTCGCTAGTAAATGCGATAGTGTTAAAGAATATGTAAGGTTACTAAACAACCATAATGCTTACAAAGATTTTAGAGTGTTAAGACAAAAGATGTTAGATAAAAATCTACAACTTGATTCTTTTCAACTTATCAAAACTTTAGATAAGTTTTCTACTACAGCAGATTATGACAAAAGAGTTATAAGAATGATAAAGAAAATAAGAAAACTAGAGGAGAATAAATGACTACAAGAACTAGAGAACAGGCTATGAAACACGGTGGCATAAGGGGAACTGAATATAGACACCCCCTACCTAAAGAAATAAAGCCTGAAGGTGAAGACCAACCAAGAGAGAATAAGAAGGCACCTAAAGATAGAGGTGTACCTAAATGGTTACAAGAAGTAATTGACCAAGGCGGAAGTTACTATGAAAATCCTAAGACAGGTGAAGTCACTATTACTGGTGAATCTACTGAGCCTATTTTTAGGATTAACGCTAAACCAATTAAGAAAAAGAAACTTTCTAAAGAGGAATATGTTTCTAATGTTGTAACAGCGCATATTAAAAAGAATCCAAAAGTATCTCTTTTTAATTTAAGTGAAGTAGGTAGGTTGGCAGAAGAACAGTATGATAAAGAAAATAAGAAAACTAGAGGAGAATAAATGACAAATGACAGTAGAGTACGGAATAGGAATGTTCTTTTTTGGTATGACTATAACCTTTATAGGTTTATTCATTGTCTTTTTAGTTATCAATCATAATCAAA
>Ga0208407_1001694_pt1 | contig 10027 bp, 8 predicted proteins | sample ETNtaG_9_FD_185775 | JGI IMG/M metagenome (GOLD analysis project Ga0208407, IMG submission 185775) | Marine microbial and viral communities from oxygen minimum zone, Eastern Pacific Ocean - ETNP201406SV69 (SPAdes) (version 2) | ecosystem: Environmental > Aquatic > Marine > Oceanic ...
ATACAAATTATTTGCAGATTTACTATCAAGATTTCCTGATGGCTCATCTGCTAATACTAATTTTGGACTGTTAATAAGAGCTCTAGCTACTGCAACTCTTTGTTTTTCACCACCAGATAGTTCATTGGGTTTATTATTAATTTTATTACTTAAATTTAAAAACTCCATTAGCTCAATAGCTTTTTTTTCTAAATCTAGAATGTTCGTTTTTTTAATATATCCTGGAATACAAATATTTTCAAATGCAGTAAATTCAGGTAATAATTGATGAAATTGAAAAATGAAACCAATATTTTCATTTCTAAAATTAGCTAATGACACTTCATTTAATTTTCTAATATCAATATCATTTATATATAGTTTAGAATTTATATTATGAGTTGGAGGTTCTAAAGTCCCTAAAATATGTAATAGTGTAGTTTTTCCGGCTCCAGAATCACCAACAATTGATACAAATTCACCCTCTTTAATATCAATATCCACTCCTTTTAAAACATGTAGTTTATTAAAGTGTTTATGTATATTACGCCCTTTAACCATAATTCATTAATATTACACTAATAAAAGTACCAATTTATATTCAAAATTAAACGCTAATATAGACCTATAATTTAAATTATGAATTCAATGTCGAAATTTGCATATTTTGCTGGAGGATGTTTCTGGTGTACAGAGGCTATATATTTAAATATTAGAGGAGTTATAAGTGTTAAACCAGGATATGCTGGAGGTCATTTACCGAACCCTACATATGAACAGGTGTGTTCAGGAAATTCTGGACATGCGGAATTAGTTAAAATTGAATATGAGCCTAAACAGGTTGATTATCTTAGCTTGGTTGATATATTTTTCAACACCCATAACCCTACTACATTAAATAGACAGGGTAGTGATTCTGGAACTCAATATAGATCAGCTATTTTTTGTATTAATGAAGCTGAAAAGCAAATGACAATAAACTTCATAAAGAATCTTTATAACTCCGATAAAATTGTAACTGAGGTTAATATGTTAGATGTTTTCTATCCAGCAGAAGATTATCATAAAAACTATTATAATATTAACAAAAATGAACCTTATTGTTCATTTGTTATTACACCTAAGCTCAACAAATTCATGAATAGTTATAAAGAGATGCTGAAATAACTATTTAAGATTTTTAAAACCCATTGTTCTTAACATTTTTTTTTCAAATTTCCAGAAAAAATTAAATTCAAAAAAACAGGCAGCAACAATTAATAAAATCATCTGATAAATTAATGTAACAGATATAATTCTAAGAGGCCAATATATGTACCATCCAAGATTTTCAGAGCTAATATTTAAAACCTCCATTAGGGGAGATGAGATGCCTGCTGCTGCAGATCCAGTGATTGCAAAAACTATAAAAATCTTTGTTAGCTGGAAATTAGAGGATATACCCCATTTTGTCTTTAATTTTTTAAACATTTATCCTAGTAATTTAATTATTTGATCAGCAAGTTCTACCCCAATTCTATCTTGAGCTTCAGATGTGGCTGCACCTATATGTGGTGTTAAAGATATCTTTGGATTCATTAACACCTTTATTTCTGGATTTGGTTCATTTTCAAAAGTGTCTAATGCAGCAAAAGCTACTTTTCCATTTTCAAGATATGAAATAAGAGATGCCTCATCAATAACACCGCCTCTTGCGGTGTTAATTATTCCAACCCCGTCTTTCATCATTTCAAATTCCTTTTCAGAAATTAAATAATCTTTTTGTGCAGGCACATGGACTGTTATGAAATCAGAATTAGTTAAAAGGTTATTAAAGTTATCTGTTTTTACATCAAAAGATTTTATGCTTTTATCAAAAAATGATAGTTCTAATGTAACTTGAGTTTGATCTAAATCATATACTAATATATTCATGCCCAATCCTAATGCAATTTTTGCAACTTCTTGACCAATTCTCCCAAAACCAACAATTCCCAATGTTTTCCCTCTAAGCTCAGTGCCTTTAGCATATGATTTTTTTAATTCCTTGAATTTGGTATCACCTTCAAGAGGCATATTCCTATTAGACAGGTATAGATATCTGACACATCCAAAAAGATGAGCAAAAACAAGTTCTGCTACAGATAAAGAAGATGCTGCAGGAGTGTTTATAACATTAATTCCTTTATCTCTCGCATATTTCACATCTATATTATCCATTCCAACACCACCTCTCCCAATTAATTTTATAGACTTACAACTATCAATTAGCTCTTTCCTTACTTTTGTAGCACTTCTAACAAGTAAGGCATCAACATTGTTTGTGTTGATATAGTTAATTAAATTGTCTTGTGAAACAGTATCCGTTATAACATCAAAACCGTTAGATTCTAATTTTTCTACACCACTATTTGATATTCCGTCATTTGCTAAGACTTTCATACTATATTCTATTTTCTAATTCACTCATTACTTCAACTAAAACTTTCACACTTTCAATAGGTAATGCATTATACATTGATGCTCTATATCCTCCAATGCTTCTATGACCATTAATTCCAACTACTCCAGCATTTGAAATCATAGAATCAAATATCTCTTTAAAATCATTATTAACCAGGTTAAAAGTTACGTTCATTTTTGATCTATCTTTCTCTTTAGCATGACCTTTAAAAAGAGGATTAATATCAATCTCTGAATATAGTAGACTTGCCTTCTTAGTGTTCATTTCTTCTAAGTTCTTAATTCCTCCATTATTTTTTAACCATTTCATATTTAATAATGAACCGTAAATAGAAAAAACAGGAGGTGTGTTATATATGCTGCTTTTATTTATATGTACCTTATAATCCATCATTGAGGGGATTTCTCTAGAAACTTTTCCGAGAATATTATTTTTAACAATAACTAGTGTTGCTCCAGCTGGACCCAAATTCTTTTGTGCTCCTGCATAGATTAAATCAAATTTTGAAAAGTCTAATTCTCTTGAAAAAATATCACTACTCATATCACATATTAAAGGAATTTTGGAATCTTTAAAATTATTGATCTGAGTTCCATAAATTGTATTATTTGATGTACAATGAAAATAATCATAATCATCAGGAATTTTATAATCTGGGATGTGATTGTAATTTGAATCTTTTGAAGTTGCAACCACTTTAATATCTCCAAACAATTTAGCTTCTTTAATTGCCTTATTACTCCAGACGCCGGTATCTAAATATGCTGCTCTTTTTGAAAAAAGATTATAAGCTATCATTAAAAATTGTGTACTTGCGCCACCTTGTAAGAATAAAACACTATAATCCTGACTATTCAGTTTTGTTAAATCTAAAACCAGACTTCTAGCTTCCTCCATTATGGCTATAAAATCTTTGCTTCTATGAGATATCTCTAATAGTGAGAAACCACTTCCATTTATATCTAAAACAGATTCAGCAGCTTGGATTATAACTTCTTTTGGTAATATAGAAGGGCCTGCACAAAAATTATGTTTCTTCATTAGATGAGAATTAAGCTATAAATTTCGTAAATAACTATTAGATTTTATTTAGGTAATATCGAAATGTTTCAACTATTTTGTTAACAAAAATTCTATTGTATCTATATTATCTGCATAGTCATGAAGTTTAGGGTTTTGACTTTCGCCAAATGCAACTTCATTTTTACAATAATTTTTAGAGACAATACACTGGAGGTCGTTTTTTATTAATTCAATTTTTTCTTTTAATTCCTTAGCATCATTGTAATATTCGTACAATAAAACAGAAATAGGTGAGTAGTTGTTTTTACTTTCTTTTAGAATAAGAAATCCGTTTTCTAAAATTGGTTGAATATCGATAAGATTTATAGCTCGGTTATAATTATAATTGCTGGCATATTTATGATTGTGAAGTATGCTTTTCCACTTATAAGCTGATTTAAAAAATTTGTCAAAATTGTAGTTTCTTGGAACAAATAATTTAGAAACATTTCTACATCCTAGACCAAAAAAAGTAAAAATATCATTACTGAGTTTTTCAAGATCAGTTTTATTTTCATCTCCTGTTAAAATTCCTATGGAAAATCTATTTTTTCTTATTATTGATGGTTTGTTTTTGAAATAATAATCAAAATACCTAGACGTATTATTAGATCCTGTTGCAATAACTTTGTCAAAATCTTTAATAATTGATTCTTTTATTACAACTTTTTCATTAAAAACGGAGTCAGTGTATAAAAGATATTCAATTAAAAATTGCATTAAAATATCATCTTTATTTGAAAATTTTATTAGCAATTTTTTGCCAGTTATTAATACACATAATAAATCGTGAAATCCAGCAAGAGGGAAATTGCCAGCCATTATTACGGCTACTGTTTCTATTTTTTTATTAGAAAAATCATATTTAGAAATCCATAGATCTAATTTCTCTTTAGTGAGTTGTTCAGACCAATATCTAAGTGAAAAATCAATATTTTCCTTTGTAAACCAAGAATTCTTTATAGAAGCTTCAATTACTTTTAATTTTAATGCTCTAGTCCACTTATTGTCTGTATTTGAATTATAGTTAGCTAATAGAGTGCCAATTTTAATAAAGGCACTAATTCTACTTTCTAATTCTGTTATTTTGGTTTTAATAGTTTTAGGTTATAGTTTTGCAGTCTAATTTATTAAATATTATACATATATGGCTATAATTATAACAGATGAATGTATTAATTGTGGTGCTTGTGAACCAGAGTGTCCAAATACAGCTATATATGAAGCTTCTGAAAATTGGAAGTATTCTGATGGAACTAGCTTAAATGGAGATGTTATCCTATTAAATGGAAAGTCAGCAAATGCTGATGATGATCAAGCAGCAATTAGTGATGAGATATACTATATAGCTCCTGATAAGTGTACTGAATGTAAGGGGTTTCATGAAGAACCCCAGTGTGCAGCTGTTTGTCCAGTTGATTGTTGTGTTCCAGACGAAAACAATGTAGAGAACGAAATAGAGCTATTAGAAAAACAGAAATTTATGCATATTTAAAAGATTAAAAGTGATAAATTTACATCTCAAAAATTTCCAATGAAAGCAGGAATTGTAGGATTGCCAAATGTCGGAAAATCAACATTATTTAATTGCTTATCAAACTCAAAAGCTCAAAGTGCAAACTTTCCTTTTTGTACAATAGAGCCAAATATTGGAGTTGTAAATGTCCCTGACAGTAGACTTGATAAGTTAAATGATCTAGTTAGTCCTGAAAAAGTTATACCTGCTAATGTTGAAATAGTTGATATTGCAGGTTTAGTTAAAGGAGCTAGTAAAGGTGAGGGATTGGGAAATAAATTTCTTGCAAATATTCGTGAAACTGATGCCATTATTCATGTCTTAAGATGTTTTGATAATGATAATATTGTCCATGTAGATGGATCTATAGACCCTATTAGAGATAAAGAAATTATTGATATAGAATTGCAGCTAAAAGATCTAGAGGTTGTTGAAAAAAAATTAGAAAAAGTTTCTAGAGTTGCTAAAACAGGAAATAAGGATGCTCAAAAAGAAGAATTGGTTTTAAAGCGAATTGTAGATATTCTAGAAAATTCAAAAAACATAAGATCTGTTGACTTTGCAAATGAAGACTATCTTAAATATATAAAACCGATGCAATTTCTTACAGATAAGCCAGTGCTCTATGTCTGTAATGTTGATGAAGAAAGTATACTGGGCGGAAACAATTATGTTAAAAAAGTAAATGAAGCTATAAAAGATGAGTTTGCTGAGATAATTATTCTTGCAGCAGGAATTGAGTCAGAAATCAATGAATTAAGTGAATTTGAAGAGAGAAAAATGTTTTTAAGCGATCTAGGTCTAGATGAGCCAGGTTCAAATAAACTTATAAAATCCACATATAATCTATTGAGTTTGCAAACATATTTTACTGCAGGTGAAAAAGAAGTTAGAGCATGGACAATACCTGTTGGATCTAAAGCTTCACAGGCGGCTGGAGTTATTCATTCTGATTTTGAAAAAGGATTTATTAAAGCTGAAGTGATATCTTACACTGATTATATAAATCATGGATCAGAGCTAAAGGCTAAGGAGTCTGGAAAAATGCGGGTTGAAGGTAAGGATTATGTAGTTGCTGATGGTGATATAATACACTTCTTATTTAATGTTTAATATTAGAGAGTGACTATTATTCAATAATATTCATTAAAATACTTAAAATTTTATCTTGTAAATAATTTGTTAATTACTTTGTAATTTCTTGATTAATTTTCTTCTATTGATATCTTATATTAGCTAATATTTCTTAGATGGCTATAAAAAATCAATATACAGAAGAAAACATAAGATCTCTTGATTGGAAAGAGCATATTAGAATGCGTCCTGGAATGTACATAGGTAAGTTAGGGGATGGTTCATCTCCTGATGATGGTATATATATATTACTCAAAGAAGTTCTTGACAACTCTATAGATGAGTTTGTAATGGGTGCAGGAAAAACTATAGAGGTTTCTGTTCAATCATCTAAAGTTATTGTAAGGGATTACGGAAGAGGAATTCCGTTAGGAAAACTTATAGATGTTGTTTCAAAAATGAATACAGGAGGTAAATATGACACTCGTGCATTTAAAAAGGCAGTTGGTTTAAATGGGGTAGGTACAAAAGCAGTAAATGCTCTTTCAGATTATTTTAAAGTTGAATCGAATAGAGATGGTAAATCTGCTATTGCAGAATTTAATCAAGGTGAATTAGGAAATCATCAGGATGCCGAGCCTTCAAGTAGGAGAAGAGGTACAAAAGTTTCGTTTATCCCAGATGAGTCAATATTTAAGAATTTTAAGTATAGAAATGAATATATTTCAAAAATGCTTAAAAACTATGTGTACTTAAATCCAGGATTAACTATAATTTTTAATGGAGAAAAGTATTATAGTGAAAATGGTTTAGCAGATTTATTACAAGAAAGAATTAATGAATCTGAGATGCTTTATCCTATAATTCATCTAAAAGGAGATGATATTGAAGTAGCTATAACTCATAGTAGATCTCAGTATACGGAAGAGTACCATTCTTTTGTAAATGGTCAAAACACTACTCAAGGAGGAACTCACTTAAGTGCATTTAGGGAAGCTCTTGTTAAAACAATAAGAGATTTTTATGGAAAAAATTATGAAGCTTCAGATATTAGAAAATCTGTAGTTTCAGCAGTCTCTATAAAAGTTATGGAGCCTGTTTTTGAAAGTCAAACAAAAACTAAATTAGGATCAGCTGATATGGGAGGAGATCTTCCTTCGGTTAGGGCATATATTAATGATTTTTTAAAGAAAAAATTAGATAATTATCTTCATAAAAATACTGAGGTTTCAGAGCATATACAAAGAAAGATCTTACAAGCTGAAAAAGAAAGAAAAGAGCTTTCAGGAATAAGAAAAATCGCTAGGGAAAGAGCTAAAAAAGCAAATCTACATAACAAAAAACTACGTGATTGTCGTGTGCATTTAGGTGATTTAAAAAATGAAAAAAGGCTAGAAGCAACATTGTTTATTACTGAAGGTGATTCAGCATCTGGAAGCATCACAAAATCTAGAGATGTGAATACGCAAGCAGTGTTTAGTTTAAGAGGAAAGCCTTTGAATTCATACGGTATGTCTAAAAAGATTGTATATGAAAATGAAGAATTTAATTTATTGCAGGCAGCTTTAAATATTGAAGATTCAATTGAAGACTTAAGATATAATAATATTGTAATTGCTACAGATGCAGATGTTGATGGAATGCATATAAGGCTTTTGCTTATCACGTTCTTTCTTCAATTTTTTCCAGATTTAATTAAGACAGGACATTTATATATACTTCAAACCCCTCTATTTAGGGTTAGAAATAGTAAAGAGACTATTTATTGTTATTCAGAACAAGAAAAAAGGTCTGCAATGGACAAATTAAAAACAAATCCAGAAATAACAAGATTTAAGGGGTTGGGAGAGATTTCTCCTGATGAATTTAAATTTTTCATTGGAGACAATATAAGATTAGATCCAGTAATGCTTGATAATGACATATCTATAGATGAATTATTAGAGTTTTATATGGGTAAAAATACACCAAACAGACAGTCTTTTATTATTGACAATTTAAAAGTTGAGTTAGATATAGTTGAATAGTGCTAAAAAATGGATGATTTAGATTTAGATTTAGAGTTTGACCAGGAAAATGTAATTACAAGAGTCACAGGTATGTATAAGGACTGGTTCTTGGATTATGCTTCATACGTAATACTTGAAAGAGCTGTTCCGTCAATTGAAGATGGTTTTAAGCCTGTTCAAAGGAGGATAATGCAGTCTATGAAAGATTTAGATGATGGAAGATATAATAAAGTAGCTAATATAGTTGGTCATACAATGCAGTATCATCCTCATGGAGATGCTAGTATTGCAGATGCAATGGTTCAAATAGGTCAAAAAGATCTATTAATCGATACTCAAGGAAACTGGGGTAATATTTTAACTGGTGATAGGGCGGCAGCTTCAAGATATATTGAGGCTAGATTATCAAAATTTGCTCTAGATATAGTGTTTAATCCAAAAGTTACTAATTGGCAATCTTCATATGATGGTAGAAGAAAAGAGCCGATTAATTTACCTGTAAAATTCCCTCTTCTTTTAGCTCAAGGGGCTGAAGGTATTGCAGTTGGATTATCTACTAAAATATTATCACACAATTTTATTGAATTAGTAGATGCCTCAATTAATTGTCTTAAGAATAAGAGGTTTACTGTTTTTCCAGACTTCATTACAGGGGGGATTGCAGATTTCACAAATTATAATGATGGTAAAAGAGGTGGAAGAATAAGGGTTAGAGCTAAAATCTCTGTAATGGATAAATCAACACTGCTTATTAGTGAAATTCCTTATAGCACTACAACAACTTCACTAATAGACTCAATACTAAAAGCAAATGATAAAGGTAAGATCAAGATTAAAAAGATAGATGACAATACATCATCTAATGTTGAGATTCTTGTTTACATTCCAAATGGAATATCTCCAGACAAAACAATAGATGCTTTATATGCTTTTACAAACTGTGAAATGTCAATTTCTCCTTTGGGATGTGTCATACAAGATAATAAGCCTGTTTTTACGGGTGTTTCAGAGATTTTAAAGACATCTACTGAAAATACTGTTGAATTACTTAGAAAGGAGCTTAAAATCAAGTTAAATGAGCTTGAGGATCAATGGCATTATGCATCTTTAGAGAGAATTTTTATAGAAAATAAAATTTATAGAGATATTGAAGAGGAAGATACATGGGAAGGAGTGCTTTCAGCAATAGATAAAGGATTAAAACCGCACGTTAAAATTTTAAAAAGAGATGTTATTGATGAGGATCTGGTAAGATTAACAGAAATAAAAATTAAAAAAATCTCAAAATTTGATATAGATAAAGCTAAAGAAAAGATTTTAGGTTTAGAGTCTCAAATAAAACATGTCAAAGATGATTTAAATAATATAATAGAATATTCAATTGCTTATTTTAAAAGATTAAAGAAAGATTATTCGAAAAATAGAGAAAGAAAAACAGAGATTAGGGTGTTTGACGATGTAGATGCTAAAAAAGTGGTTATAAGAAACACAAAACTTTATGTCAATAGAATTGAAGGTTTTGTTGGAACTTCAATGAGAAAGGATGAATATGTTTGTGATTGTAGTGATATTGATGACATTATAGTTTTTACTGAGAATGGAAAAATGATTATAGCAAAAGTAGATGCAAAAATATTTATTGAAAAAAACATTATTCATGTAGCAGTTTTCAAGAGAAAGGATAAGAGAACTATATATAACATGATATATAAGGAAGGCGATAAAGGTTATTGTTATTTAAAGCGCTTCCCAGTACATGGTATAACTAGGGATAAGCCATATAATTTAATTAAATCAAAAAAAGATGGGGTGGTTAAATATTTTTCAGCAAATCCAAATGGAGAAGCAGAGAAAGTTACAATTAATCTTAGAAGTAATTCTAAATTAAAAAAATTAAAATGGGATGTTGATTTTTCAGATTATATGATTAAGGGAAGAATGACA
>Ga0208407_1001699_pt1 | contig 10011 bp, 18 predicted proteins | sample ETNtaG_9_FD_185775 | JGI IMG/M metagenome (GOLD analysis project Ga0208407, IMG submission 185775) | Marine microbial and viral communities from oxygen minimum zone, Eastern Pacific Ocean - ETNP201406SV69 (SPAdes) (version 2) | ecosystem: Environmental > Aquatic > Marine > Oceanic ...
ATTCAAACGAACTAATTCACTAAATTCTGTACTATCAAATTTATCTGGTAATCCACTTTGCATTGCACTACATCCTACAATACCCAATAATACCACAGTTGGTAACCACATATACATAAAATTCTTTATTAGATTTCCTCTAATTTACTCATTAATCTTTCCGCTCTATTGTTTACTTGTTCGTACCATTTAGAGTCGCGTCCTTCGATAGCAGCTTGTTTCCAATCCTGTTTCTCTAATGCCCTATGCATATTCTTGAACTTACTAAGTCTAGGTAGACCCATATTAAATGTCATATTAATAAGGATATTTTGGACTTCTTCGGGCCACTCACAAAATCCAGACCAGCCGTATATATTAACTGCATCTCTACAGGCGATTCCGATATCTTCTTTGAAGAGTTCGATGACTCTTTCTTCTGAGACTTCATCTCCGACTTCAAGTTCCGCTTCGGCATCTTCTGGTTTAATGAGATGGCCGATACCACAGGTGGGATACCCAAGGTGGTCAAGATAGACTTCATATTTTACTCCTTCATCTACTTTCAGTTGTTCAAGAAGTTCCTCGCGTTCTGCAACTTCTTCATAATATTCATCTGGTAAATCAGATGGGTCTTGAATGCCTGGCCCATTTGCTTTTAATCCATATAATCCCCACATACCTTCTGGATGTGGTGCATGTTCCTCATAGAATGGTAACCCTGTTGTGGGAAGTAAACCCTTTAGATATTTTGACATTTATTATCCTCTTAAAAATTGTGAAAAGGTATGATGTTTATCCTCTTTTAACTCCATTCCCTTTTTCACATCTTTAAATAAAGCTTGAGACCCACTATAACCAGTAGGTAACCCTCTTTTGAATGAGTTAAAATCGTTATTCTTTGCAAATAGTCTCATCTTACTAGCACTTATACCTGTTACGCCTTCCGCGTCTGGGTCTCTTTGTCCAGCAGAGATTACATCTATTTGGTCAAACTTAAAATCTTTTCCGTTGTATCTATCCAGTATTCTCTGGAATTCTTGAACCCTATCTGAACCAGCAACCATAATAACCTTGTCATATTTACCTGTTAATAATCCCAGTTGTTTTATGAAGTTTGGGTTGACTCTATCAGATGCCTTAAATTTAGTTCCCATGAACATCTTTTTAAGGTGAGCAACTTTTTTCTGTGGTGTTAGTGGATTCTTGTGTTTATCTTGACTGTGACTAACCACAATAAGATGGTCTGCCCTTTCTCTTTGAGCAAGTTGTTTTACTTTCTGGACAAGTTTTCCATGTCCCGCTGTGGGTGGATTCATCCTACCAAATGCATATACTAATGTTTTCATAGATCCAAACCCTTTGATAATTTATCAAGTTCTCTCTGGTGCAACATGGCATCAATTTTTTTCTTTGTTTCATGACTCTTAGGTTTATCACCGTACATTGTTTTTTTAATTATCTTCTTAGCCTTGCCTCTTTGACCAGTATGCTGACTGGCACCTACACTACCAAAGTTTGACCAATCACTTTCTATAATGAATTGCGTGAATGTTTTCATCTATCCCATGCCTTAATTGCTGTAAAGTTATTAAAACTAAATTCCATTCGATCAACTAACTTAACAGCGTTGCCTGAAACTCTATCTATAGCAACATAACCTTCAGCATTGGTAACTTTAAATCCATTAGAAGTTCTTACAAAAGTATTTGTTAATTGTTTTACTTTGTTTAATTTATTTACAATGTCCATCTTTGCAGATACTAATAGATTTTGGAATATTATAACATTAGTTAGTAGTCCTGTCAACTTATTTAGTTCACGAATTGATTCTACTTTTTTGGTCTCTATTTTTTCTTTAGTAGCATCAGTCTTTACTTTATCTTTTTCTTTATCAAACTTCTCTTCTACCCATTTTAAATACTCTCTAACATGTTGAGCGGGATTTTTGATTTCAGCACCAACTCTAACTTTTGAATTATTGAAAGTTTTCACGCTGGCACCAATATACTTACCAGTAAAGGAATTTTGAATGTTTAGAAATTTGGTTAATTCTGAAGAATTTATTTTTTGAAATTGTTTTCCTACTTCTGATAACTTAGCAGTTATAGTAGTGGTTTCTGTTTTAGTGAAAGTCGCTGTTCCACTCTCATCTCTATATGATGCATCATCCATCCAAATAGAGTTAGACTTTCGTAGTGAATTAATATTCGCACCGAATGATGCTTTCATACTCTCAAGATTTCTGCCAGTATATGTAGTGTGCCAAACAACACCGATTTTTGCTTGTCGAATTCTTTTTTCTAAAACTGTTCCTTTAGGAACGGCATACACAATAGTATTTGGTTGAAAAGTTGTATAATTTTTTCCATCGATTCGGTCTGTTTCCAAATCTGAACTAGTAAACATCAAATCACCCTGTAAAACTCCTTTAATACCAAGTTTACTAAATTCTGCTAGTGCTATCTTGAATTTTGCTTTAAGAGATGATGCTAGTCGAGTATCTGAATCTATTTCTTGTGATGACTTATACAGTAAAGGACTTTTGTTAAAGACTGATTTTTTCGCTACGAAAAATTTACCATCTGAAGGATCAGTACCCGCAAATATTGCTGGTGCACCATCCCATTTGACTGTCATATTTACGGCTGATCTAGAACTTCCAGCCATCATATCTCTTAACGATCTTAAAAAATTTACTGCACCTCTCGCACCACCAATTCCGAAATTTATAATTTCATCTTCAAGATGTTCTAAGTGAAGATTCTTTCCATCGACATCTTCTGTTAAAAAATATGAGAATTTTATCATTCTTCCTGTTCTTTCTTGAGACTGCGGAGTTGTGCCCTTAGGTCTTTATTAGCCTTCGCAAGTTTTTCAGATTTTTCCTTTTCAAATTTATATCTACCCTTAAACTCTGACATCTCTGACTCGTACCTTTTTAAATTATCTGCTACAAGTTCATGGGCTCTCGTTACATTCTTCAATTCAGCAGTAGTCTCACCCAATGTTTTCTGAACTACTTTTAACTGTGCATATATTTTCCACTTTTCAAGATAATCAATTCTTATTGCTTCTTCAAGTGTTCTAATATATTCGGGTGAAAACTCATCTTTTTCTTCAGTCATAATATAACCTCATTATTTATTAAATCAATTAACCATATGCCACATATGGAAATATCTATATGTATTTATAAGGAAAAGAGGGGACAGGGTCCCCTTAACTTACGATACTACTAATCGATCTCAGAACAAACAACCGCATTATTTACGATGTTACATTGTATGTTAGTTGCTGTTGTTGTGTTTGTAGTCGTTGTGGTTGTGGTGGTCAAAGGATTTGTTATGAGTTTTTCTACTTGTGCCGCCCAATCATCATTAATACCCAAGATTGTGGTATTATAATTGGTTGACATAGCATTCATAGCATCAAATCCATCCATTGCTACAGTTCCTATCTGTGTATATCCGGCAAGCGATATCGTTCCTAATTGCGTAAAACCAGCCGTTGATACATCTTCAATCGCATTAAATCCAGTAGTTGCTACTGAACCCAATTCTGTAAATCCTGCGATTGCTACTTCAGAAGTTTGGGCACCGGCAGTATTTAATGCTTCAAATCCACCGAGTCCTAAATTCAACATCGCTTCAGTATTTCCTACACCAGCGTTTGACCACTGTGATCCTAAAGTAGATACCATCTGTTGATTACCCAACTGTATCGCTTCATTAGATGAAAAACTAGCAAGTTGAACTGCCTTACTGTTATTAGATTGTGTCTTAGCAAGGTCTGTTTGCATCCAAAGTCCACCAAGAGTTCCAACAGTTGGTACAAGAACCTGTGCCCATTTAAGAGCATCACTTTCTACCATGCTGGGAATTATGGGGGTATCGTCTGTAAGTGCTATAGCCATGACAGCGGCGCTTGCGGCACCGGCATCACCTGATTGTGCTACTGTTGCTAAAGCCTTATATCTGGCTTCAGAGACTAGGGCTTGACTTGCCGCCGCATCTCTAATCGCATCATAATAATCACTACCTGTCGTAGTACATCCTACCATCAAGACAGTCACTAGCACCGTGACTACCTGATATAGCCTAGACATAATTAAGTCCTCTTTCTGTCCATGAAAAATTCAGTAACATCTTGTTACATTTCATATTTATAGACTTTTAATCTTTCGTGAAAGATTCTCGTACCTTTTTCGCAACTTTTCTATTTGCTACAGACTTGGAATCTTTTCTTCCGAAGTCATCTGCCATTGGACTATTAGGATTATTATCGGCGATTCTAGATAATACTTCATTCATTCCGCCATCTCGTTTCACACGATCACCAACACCTCCCTTATTGATATGGGGAGCAGTAGGAACTTGTCGCCAATGTGGATTACTCTGGAGAACTTTTTCTTTATCTGCTATTTTAAGCATGATATCAAAAATTTCACCATTTTCCGTGTTTTCTATTGTATAAATTGGCATTTATGACCTCGCTTGCCGTTAATGATGAGCATATTTATGCTTCTCTTATAATGCTGTTATATCTTACTGCATTATTCAATAAGGTAAGGAGATCACCATGTTCCTCAGATAGAAGTGATCGAGTATCTTTAGGGAAACATGCTCCACCAAAACCCCGTTCTTCTGTAACTTCGGTATGAGATTTTCCAATACGATCATCATGTCCTATATGATTACGCACACGATTATAATCTAATCCATTCGCTTCGCAATAATCATACACCTGATTAAACCAAGCAACCTTGGTAGCAAGAAATGAATTTATCATGTACTTGACTGTTATCGCTTCTCGGATATCCTGTATAAAAGAAAACATTTTATGCTTGAAGATTGGGCAGTCAAGTAAAACTTTATGCCAAAAATTAGCATGTCGACCAGCCAGAATCACATTCTTACTCTTTCTCAAATCTCGTTCAGCCGTGTCTTGTCTCAAAAATTCTGGAGAAAAGGAAATGGGATTATCAAACTCAGCCTTTAGAGATTCATATCCCTCAATACTCAATGTACTTTTTATAAGCACAGGAGTTTCTGGATCAATATCTTTAAAGCATGATTGTAAAATAGAAAAATCACATTTACCATCTACATCAGAAGGTGTAGGAAGACAGAGAACAACACCATCAAACTTTCTGTCTGATAGTTTATTCTCATTCAATTTTGGATCCACTACATACACCGAATGCCCTTCTTTGAGAGCATTCAAGTAAGTAGAACCTACAAAACCACAGCCGGCAAGGGCTAACTCAAGTCTTGGCATTCAGCCTCCTTAAATTCGGTCCATTTCAAAAAGACCATTTTTGCATCTGATCGACTCAGACCCCAATTCTCACGGAGCCATCGAGGTGCACCAAACATATTCATGCGACCAGACTCTCGTAAAGTTTCAAGTATAGGAAAAAAATCCGTAATTGGCAAATCTTGTTCCCAAGAAGTACCCAATTTAGCAGAAACGGTTGTCATAATTATACACTCACTCAAAATTAAAAAAAGTGAGGGGCGTTTTCATTCCCCTCATGGATGTTCGGTCATCAACCTCTAGAGACTTCAGCAGGTCTCCCTAGCGACCTAACCTTTACGCGGCTTCTAGCATCGAAAATGGAACAGAAACCGAAGCGGTTTGCCCTTTCCAAAGCATTTTGACAACCGCTTTTTTGGGGTTCATTTTCAAAATGATTCCCTGTGTTGATTTGGTTTTTTGAACTACCATGACTGTCTGCCCAACTGAAAAAGTAGCAGTAGCAGATACCTTTTTGATTTGTTGTGCCAGACTGATTATCTGGGACAACTGCTTTTGACTCATGGTCAACATCTCTGCTTTGAGTGTTTCAAAACAAATCTCATTAACTTCTAAATTACTCATAATATCTCTCTCTAATTGATTAACTTATGATACCATTATAGCAGGATGAAACCAAAAGTCAACCTTTTTTTAAAAAAAGAACCCGTTTGAAATCAACAACTTAGAAATTAATTTAATAAATCTCCGTTCCCATAGATGAAATGTAAGTCTGGAAGGTCAATATCGAACCATATTTGTACTGCAAATCGCTCAAATTCGTTATTTATGACAGAATGTCGCTGTTTTGTGTCAAATGCATAGCAACTAGAATAGGGTACTGGGTCAGCACCTACGCTTCCATCTGACTTAATCTGTGCTACTGACAAGCACGGAGCATAATGCTCTGGAGCAGGAGATAAGGGATATATTACAGAAGATTGTCTTTGATATGCCACATTGTCGGAGTGTTCTGGAACGACTTTATTAGCAGGAATATGCATCATTGTGATAGCATTGGGTTCTATCTTGAAAAGACTTCTGACATACTCCCAATGCATAGGCTTATCAGCACTATAAAACACTATATCTAAATTATGATCTACTCTTTCATCATTATCATCTTTAGGTCTATGTCGATAATGTTCAACAGATTTTCCCAACTCGAAATTAGACAGCCTGTCGGCTTTACCAAAGGCTACGGATCTATTCGGCTTGAAATCAGACAGAAATGCATCTTTGATTGCCTGTGGCAATTCACTATCTATTGGAAAAGAAAACATTAGAACCCTCTTCGCTGAAGTTCATTCCTAAATTTTTGTTTATCTTTTGGTCTTGTGGTTGTGCCGTTTAACATTTCAGTTAATTGATCTGTGGTCAATGATTTAATATAAAAATGTTGGACTGTTCTTTTATTCTCTTTCCTATCAAATCTTACAATACTAGGCTTGTACTTAGTTGGCATTTCTTTCCTTATTCATACTAAAAAATCTATTCTATGTGATGTAGTAGATGTATTTAATCTACCCATCGCATCGTAAACTGTCACAAGATAAACATCTTGAATAACTCTATGTTTACCATCAACACCTGAATCATATACTCTTGATACTATATTCTTATGTGTATACGAACTGGGTATAGCCGATACAGGTGATACTGCTACTGAATCCATTATTTTTTGCTAAATGCCTGGGCGCCAAAGAAGGCGGCTACGATACCAGCGACCGCAACAAAATATGTTGGTGCCATATCGCCTAATGTACTTTGTGCTTGATCTAATCCTACGAGGGAAGCGATTACAACGGCAAAAGGATATAATAACATTCCAAACAATGCAAACCATGCCATACTCCGTTGGGAGTCTCGCATTAAATCTTGATCTTCAAGTTCCTTTCGCTTAAATTCCATATACATTTTCTTTTCTTCATCATCAACTCTTCCATCACCATTTACATCAGCGGGTAATGTCTCAGTCTTTTGTTCTTCCGTCATCGGGCTTGATCCTATTTCTGAATTGATCTATTATAGACTCCTGTTTAGGAGGCTCATCAGATCGTTGGGTTTCCAATTCTTCATCAGGCAAGGTCACGGTGCGATAATATACAATCACTTCTTTGGTTTCTTTTACAAATCGTTTTATTTCTTGCAGATTATAAGCCATCAGTTCATAACCTGCGGGTGTCATGGCGAAAAATACTCCGCCAGATTGTTTCTGAATTCTCTTTAAGAATTCGTCCATATTTTTTGGTGAGACAACATACCATTTCGGCTCTTTCATATCGATAGGGCGAGGCATTACTGGTTGTTGTATTGGAGTGCGAACTTCAACTGTCTTGATTTCTATTTCCCGAGGCTCTTTCTTACCTCCGAAAAGTCCCCCTATGCTAGTACAACCACTAAGGGTTAGCAGGAGTAAAATCGTAATTGCTGTCGTTTTCCAGGCTGTCAAAAACATCTTTGGTTGCATTATTAACTCTCGGTTCTATTAATCCAGGCTTGGCGGCTGCCAACTTTGAAAGATCATGCCTCTTGAAAATGTCAAGATAGCGATCTCTTTCGGCTATAATCTCTTTATTCTTTTCAGACATTTGTAACAACGCATTAGATTGCTGAATATGTCTTTCTTCCATTACTCTGATAGTATTATCTTGGGTTTCAAATTTCAATTCATAGGAAGATACCAACTCCCGTAATTCAATCAATTCGACCTGGGTTTGATTATAGTAAATATAACCCATGGCACCACCTGCGATTAATATACCAAAAAGTATTTTACTTATCATAGAATATCTCCATATTTCTATTTATACAAATTAGTACTTAATATCTCCAAATCCCAAACGGCTTCCTCTGTCAAACACTGGAACATCATCATCAATATTAGATTGTCCAGAATCTGTTAAGTTAGTTTGAGCGGATGCTTCAAGATCATGTAAACGCATCTTTGCTCTATCTATACCTATCATAAATCGTTTGTTTCTTGTGGGATCGCTGTACCTATTCTTCAACTGCTTCACCATAAGATGTCCCTGTTGGTCTAACTCTTCAGTACTTATCAACGCAAACATGAGATCAGCAGTCGCTGGTAAACCAAAACTCTCTGAGGTATCAGTCAACTCAACATCACTATTATTATATCCACCACGGGTAGTCTGTGTTGCTGTAACTATAGGTAAGTCACATTGAACGGCAAGACCCCTGAGTTCTTCAGCAATAGATTTGATGATAGTATATGAATTCATATTAGATCCATTTCTATATCTACTACTGGAGCATATATTCAGATAGTCTATAAAGATAATTTCTGGAGTGAAATTTCTCTTTAATTTCAACTCATCTATCAATGCTTGGAAATGTCCTGTATGAGCAGAAGCGGTTGGATATTCTTTGATGATCAAACGACCATCAACTTTATTTTTAATCTTTGTTATTCGCTCATCATACATTGATTTGGATAAATCTTTCAAATCTTGCATAGAAATATTCATCATATTGGCATCAATTCTTTCAGCGATTCTTTCTTCTGCCATCTCTAATGTTATGTATAAAACATTCTTACCTTGAGAAATACATGATGCGGCCATGTGACACATGAATAAAGATTTACCAACACCAGTTCCAGCCAGAGCCACATTCAGAGTTTTATTAAGAAGACCACCCTCGGTAATCTTATTAAAGTAATCTAAATCGAATGGAATTTTTTCTTCTAGTCTGTGATAGAAATCGAAACGACTGGCAGAATTCTCAATATAGTCATGTCCCACATTGTTATCGAATCCAACTCCTAGTGCTTCAGAAAGAATACTCGGAAGAGCATCTTTGGTATAAGTTCTGTTGTCACCTTCGATTATCTGAATAGACTGCATGATAGCATTATACAATGCCTTATCTTTACATAACTTCTCAGTCTCATCAATTAACCAGTCACCCGTATCCTCACTCGGAACAAGTCCATTTACTAAAGTCTCGCACCTCTGATATACATCTTCATTAATTTTTCGATCATCTTGTAGTGAAATTAACAAAGAAGATTTTGTAGGTAGAGAATTATACTTCTCCACGAAATCTCGTACTTTTGCAAATACGGCCTTATCTTCTACTTCTGAAAAATATTCTTCTTTTAAAAAAGGTATTACCCTTCTAGTATATTTCTCATCATCAATTAAACTACCCAGTATTTGAGTTTCTAACTTCATCATAAAATTCTTTCTTCACCTCTTCAACACATGGTTCACACATGTAAAGTTTGTTATTAAAACATATTGCCGTATCATTGTCAAGGTCTATTACTTTCTTACAACGATCACACTTGGCATACTTCGCTTCGTCTTCTCCATACCGCCCCCTGGTTCTATTACCATCAGAGTTCAATTCAAGTAAGTCCTGTTGGTGCTCTTTATAATCCTTCTTCATAGGCTTTCTCTATGTCTTCCTCTGTGATCTCTTCATTCATTATTTTTTCTGAAGAGATTAAGTATCTATTCTCGATCCACTTTATAAACGATACATCAGTTAAAATAGGTAACCAGAAATCTTTGTTATATGTATCTTTAAGTCTGACTTTCTTTGCATCGTCTTCATCAGATTTCGCATACCATCCGTTTGATGGTTTGACAACATGACCAGACTCAAGAGCCATATCAAGCAGACCACTCCACTTGCTAATACCACCTTCCCATGATACCTCGATTGGGATTTTTGATTTCTCTCTAACATACCTAGACTTCTCAA
>Ga0208407_1001703_pt1 | contig 9991 bp, 10 predicted proteins | sample ETNtaG_9_FD_185775 | JGI IMG/M metagenome (GOLD analysis project Ga0208407, IMG submission 185775) | Marine microbial and viral communities from oxygen minimum zone, Eastern Pacific Ocean - ETNP201406SV69 (SPAdes) (version 2) | ecosystem: Environmental > Aquatic > Marine > Oceanic ...
AGTTGTTAATATAGTTTTGGATGCACTAACTCCTGAAGCAATACTTGCTCCTGAACTTATAATTGAAGCTGTTGTGATCTGTCCCGCACATCCATGAAGGAATATTGAAGCTAATAAAACAAAAAAAATTTTATACATAAGTAAAGTTTGCATAAAAAATTAAATTATTAAATAGAAAATATGTTCAAACTGAGTGAAAAATTCTTAATTATTAATAAAAATAATTCTAATTGAAAAAAAAAGCTTATTTTCCAATTCCTACTATTGTTAGGTCGTCATCTAAGATGCCTTGATCTTCTTTTACACCCTTCTCTTTATATTCTTTCTTTAAACTTTTTTGTCGGATTTCTTCTGTTGCTTTTTCTAATTCTATTTTTAGTTTTGAATTTTGATGTCTTAGCAATAATTCTTTGACACCTTCAATTCCTATTTCATTATTATTTTCATCTAAGCTTTCAGAAAATCCATCAGTAAAACAATATACTCTGCTAGAATTTAATTTAAATTTTTCTAATTTATAAGCATTTTCATTTTTTTGCTTAATCACTGCAAGAGGTGTTGAGCTTGATGGATATTCTATAAAACTATCGCCTGTTTTAACTAATGCGGGTTGATGTCCTGCATTTGCCAACTCAACTTCATCTGTTTTTAAATTATAACAACCAATAATTGATGTAATAAATGTTCCACTTGGATTACTTAGATTTAAATCATTATTCATTTCAAAAAGAATTTCGTTGGGCTTATATTTTTGTCTGGCAAATATTTTGAACAAAGTAATTGCTTTTGCCATTACCATTCCGGCATTAACTCCTTTTCCGGATACATCAGATAAATTAAAATATATTTGATCGTCATGTGGGTAAAAATCGTAAAAATCTCCTGATATTTCTCTTGCAGGAATATTTAAGCCATAAACTGGATAATTTTCCATATCTCTTTCTGGCATCAATTTTCTTTGAACTTCAATCGCTAATTTAATTTCATTAGAAACTCTATTTTTCCACATGTTTTTTTGTTTTTCAGATTGCTCGAGTCTGTTCATCATCCGATTATATTGAGTTCCTATAAGTCCAGTTTCTGTAAATGAATCTTGTGGTGCTCTTAAAGCATAATCTTGTGTTTCCGCTTGTTTGCCTAAAACATTTAATAATTCGTGTGTATCAGTAGATGCATTGTGTTCTGCAATATTTAATCCTAATTCTTCATTAATTTTACTCACTCTTAGAGGATAAAAATAATTAATAATTTTAAAAATTGCGTATGAAGAAAAGAAACAAAATGCACCAATGCTAACAATACCTATAAGTTGTATGTATAACTGTTGAGATCTTGGAATCTCAATGCCCATTTTTTCTATATCACCAAATATTGCAATGGCTAAGGTTCCCCATATTCCACAAATTAAATGAACAGGAATAGCATTAACCACATCGTCAATTTTTAATTTTTCTAAAATAACTAAAAAACTTCCTGATAATATTCCGGCAATAGATCCTATAATAATTGCATTTGAAGGAGAAACAAATGCACATGAAGCTGTAATAGAAACTAATCCTGCTATTGGTCCAGTAATCATAAACATTGGTTCAGGTTTTCTCATTACAATTATTCCCATGATGCTTGAAGATATTAATCCAGCAGAAGCTGCCATGAATGTATTAATTAATATAAGTGGAATTCTTATATCCATAGCTAAGTTGGCTCCTCCGTTAAAACCAAACCAACCAAACCATAAAATTAGCGCACCTAATGCAGCCATTGGTGTATTGCTTCCTTGAAAAGTTTTATTACCTTCTGCATCACCTTCTCTAAATCTTCCAGTTCTTGGACCAACAATAAGTAAAATTGATAATGCAACCCACCCTCCAACAGAGTGAACAACTGATGCACCTGCAAAATCAACAAATCCTAATTTACCTAACCAACCAAATTTTCTATCAGGATTTGAAAAGTCAAAAGCCCAAATCCAATGACCAACTAAAGGATATATAATTCCAGAAGTTATAAATGTAATTATGACATAACTGAAAAATTTTAATCTTTCAGCAACAGCTCCTGAAATAATTGTTGCTGCTGTTGCAACGAACATTGCTTGGAAAACAAAATAAGTTTGATAACCAGCAACATTAGTAAAAAAAAGAAAGTATTTGGTACCAACTAACCCTGAATAGCTAGCCCCATACATTAAACCAAAACCAAAGGCCCAAAAAGTAACTACAGCTATTCCAAAGTCAGCTAAATTTTTAAGAGCAACGTTAATGCTGCTTTTTCTCCTAGTTAAGCCAGATTCTAAACACATAAACCCAGCCTGCATTAAAAACACTAATACTGAACACATTAACAACCAGAATGTATCGAGATTAGCCTGAAGTATGGCGTCTAATCGGAACTCTAAAGAAGACAAAGCTCCTTTATTAGTTAATTCAGACTGTTCTATTGTTGACTGAAGTTTATCTACATTTTTATAAATATAAAAACGTAATTCAGATAGGTCTCTTAATATTTGTTCTATCTGTTTTTCAGCCATTTTATGAATAGATTTAACTAATTTGCCAAAAGAGATACTGCTACGCTTGGATCTTCTATAATTTTTCCTACTTTTATAACTTTGACAACTTCAAAACCTGTTCCCGCTATAGTTTGTTTGTACTCTTCTTCATTTAAATTTGATTTGTCAGCAAATGAAGATACCGCAACACCTTCGGGCCATGAAACTTTAACTGTTGCTTCAGGGCAAGCCTTTTGCAATGCTTTAGTAACCATTTTTTGGCATTTAATACACATCATACCATTTACTTGGCCAACCATAGTTTCTGCTGCATAAGCAATGTTGCTAACAAAAATAAAAAATACGAATAAAATTGAACTTATTATTTTTCTCATTTTTCCTCCTTTTTTTTATAAATAGTTTATTACTAATAAAAAATTATATTAACAGCTATCTTGACCAAATTGGGTTAAATTAATCTTTTTTTTTCCATATAAAATAAAAAACGTATGGAACTGTAGCGGGTATTATACCAAACCAAAACCACTCATCCCATTTAAAGCTTTTATCTAAAGCAAAGCTTTTTAGACCATTCCACCAGGTGAGATATCCTATAAATATAATCCAAGCTAAACTAAGGGTTGTAAAAATTTTCTGATTTCTTGAAGGATTTTCACCATAATATTTTAAGGCTAAGTTTTTAATTTTTTCTAACCACATCATATTTGATGATTTTTAACAGTTGCTTCTTGTAATAGCATTATTTACATCTACAGTTATAATGCATGGTGGTGTAGATTTATCTTGTGCCTTAATCAAATAACTTGACCCAGATTTATGAACGCAAATTTCAAATTCTAAATCTTCAGTAATTTTACCTCGTGTTGTGCCATTGCCTTCAAGCAACTCTTTTTCTACCGCTAATGAAGTTGCTGCTGAAGGTGTACACGATGTGCTAGGATGATAATAAACTCCAAAGTCAGAATAATGTTCTGTTTGAGCAAGTCCTATCTGCATCATTATATTTTCGGTAGATTTTTTTTTGGCTGAACTTACATAGCCACTATATGCCATAACACCAACGGCAGCTAAAATTCCTATTATTGCAACAACTACTAAAAGCTCAATTAATGTGAAGCCAGAACTTTTAGTAGTCATTACTAATTTTTAAGAATGTTATTCAATTTGGAAAGTGTTTGTTACCAAATCCGCTCCATTTTCGGGACAAGACGTAACCGTAACAATTGTTCCAGTATCAGTTATACTTGTTTGTCCTTCCGTTGAAGCATCACAAGCAGTCATCGCAACTTTAATCATTCCTGTTTGAACAGCACCATTCATTTGTCCTGTATTCCAAGGATTTTTAAATTCCTTAGCCATAGCATCAAATGTTTTTGTCGTAACGTTTCCAGTAGTTTTTCTAACAGAGCAATCTAATGAATTAGATGCCGTTGCTGTAGCCGAAAGATCCTGTTTCATAATAAAACTCTCTCCTAAATCACACTTTTTAAGTTCTGCAGATACATATTTAACTACAGCTGCTTGATTAGATTTAGTTGCTGATTTTTTTGCACCAGATGTATAACCAGAATATGCTACAACACCTACCGCCGCTAAGATACCTATGATTGCTACAACAACTAGCAATTCAATAAGTGTAAAACCTTTTTCACTTTTCTTCATTTTTTCGTCCTCTTTTTTATTAATTAATAATTTAATATGATGCATTTATTTTCATTTATATCAATTATGCAAGCGTTAAAAATGGGTTATTTTTCAGTTAATTTCTTGATTTTACTTAAAATATATTCAATATTTGCTATAAATACATCATGTCATATAAAATTACAGAAGAAGGCAATGTTGCTACAGTTCATCTAGATGGTGAAATAGACATGGATGTAACTGAAAAAGCTAAAGAGGTAATTATGCCTCTAATTGAATCTGGCAAAGAAGTTCACTTAAATCTTAAAGAAGTACAATACATGGATTCTTCTGGAATATCTGTTCTAATTGAAAGTCATCAAAAAGCAGCAGAACTTGGAACTAAAGTTATTCTAAAAGAAATAAGCAAATCAGTTCTTAAAGTTATAATGATGGCTAAGCTGGAGCAAATATTAATAATTGAATAATGACGATAGACGAACACAAAGAATTTGCCGTTCAGTCCTCAAGCTTAAAAGAAATTAGAAGTTTTGCCAGAGAAGTTTTAACTAAAGATCCAGTATTTCAAAATTCAATGGACGATGTTGTTTTAGCATTGGCTGAAGCTGCGCAAAATATTGTTAAGCATGCATATAGTGGTCAACCGACAGGTGATACAATGAAAGTTGATATAAAGTTCAATGGTAAACAATTGATTATAGAATTATTTGACAAAGGTAGTCCAGCTATACCTCAAAACATTAAACCAAGAAAACTTGACGATATTAAAGCTGGTGGTTTAGGAACATTTTTTATTGGTCAAATAATGGACGAAGTAATATTTAAAACTGCAGCTACTGATTGGGTAAACCACTTAATCTTAAAAAAAAATTATTAAAAAATTTTTTATTGTCCGATAATTGCGCCAACGTTGAAAATTGGCGAGTACATTGCAATCATTAATCCACCGATCATAACACCCATGAATACAATCATAATTGGTTCAATTAAACTAGACATGTTATCAACGGCTGTATCAAATTCTTCCTCATAATAACTTGCAACTGAAGTAAACATTTCATCCAAATTACCTGTTTGTTCTCCAACAGAAATTAACTGACTAAAAGTTGGTGGGAAAGTTGGTTCTTTTAAAAATAACTTAGTTAAAGTATCTCCTGAAAAAACTCCTTTTTTTACATTTTCCAAAGCTAAAGTTACAACATCATTATTACTTACTTGTTTTGCAATATCAATACTTTCTAAAAGGTTTACTCCAGCAGAACTTAGGTTACCCATAATTAATGAAACTCTTGCAATTAAAGATTTTAAAATCATATCTCCAAATACTGGTATTTTTAAAACTCTTTGATGCCACTTATATCTAATTGCTGGAATTTTCGCTGTTGTGTATTTAAATAAACCAAACGCAATTGCAATCACTATAAATGTTATCAGTCCTCCACTGCCTCTCATAAAATTACTTGCTGTCATTATTACCGCTGTAGGAGTTGGTAAAGGAATACCCATACCTTCATACATTTCAGCAAATATAGGAACGACTTTAATTAACATAAAAACCATGACCGTGATTGCGGTAACAAACATCACCGCAGGATACATTAAAGCACTTTTAATTTTCTTTTTAACTTTTTCTCTTTTTTCTAGTGAGTCTACTAATTTAAGCAAGAATACATCAAGTTTACCGCTGGCCTCACCTGCTTTAATCAAGTTGATATAAATATTATCAAATACTTTTGGATATTTTTCAAAACATTTGGATAAAGTTAATCCACCTTCTAGGCTTTTTCTAATATCTTCAACGATGATTTTTAATTCTGGATGTTCCAACTGATCTCTTAACATTCCTAAAACATTAAGAATTGGTAAGCCCGCCTTAACCATAGTAGCAAATTGCTTAGAAAATATAACAACATCTTCTGGTTTTATCTTTTTCTTGAATAAACTAATTCCGCCACCTTCCTTTTTTTTCTTTTCTGCGGCTTTTTTCTTAGTTCTAACTATCTTTGTTATAATTATTTTTTGTTCTTTTAGTTTAAAAGAAGCTTCTTCTTGGCTAAGCGCCTCAACAGTTCCTTCAACATATTTTCCTGCTGAAATACCTTTATATGTATATGTTTCAGAAGACATTAATGATTACTCCATTGATAATACACGGTCGAACTCTCTAAAGTTTAAATCTCCAGATAAAATCATTTCTCGACCCATATCACCCATGGTTCTAAAGCCTTCTTTTTGTGCAATTGCCTTAAGTTCAGGAGTGGTTGCTTTTGCTAAAATAGCTTCTTTAATTGGTTTTGTAACATTAAGCACTTCATAAATACCCATACGCCCTTTGTAACCGCTGTCTTTACATTTAGGGCAACCTTTTCCTCTTAAAACTTTTGCTCTAGATGCTTGTTCAGGTGTAAAACCAAAATCTTCTAAAACTTTTGGAGTTACATCCGGGTCTGGTTCTCTACACTCGCTACAAGTTTTTCTTGCTAACCTTTGCGCTAGTACTAATGTACATGCTGCTGAAATTAAATAATCTGGTGTACCCATATTTTGTAATCTAGTAATTGAACTTGGAGCATCATTTGTGTGTAGGGTGCTAAATACCAAGTGACCTGTAAGTGCAGCTTTTAATCCTATGTCTACTGTTTCTTTATCCCTCATCTCTCCTACTAGAATTATCTCTGGGTCTTGTCTTAGAAATGAACGTAGAGCCGCACCAAAAGATAAACCTATATCATCTTTAATTTGTACTTGCGCTACTCCATCTAATTCATACTCAACTGGATCCTCGGCTGTTAAAATATTTAAGTGTGGTTGAGAAACTTCTTTTAAAATACTATAGAGAGTAGTTGTTTTTCCAGAACCTGTTGGTCCGGTAACTAATATTAACCCTTGTGTTCCGTGGATTGCTTTTCTCAAATTTTTAAGATCATTTTCATCAAAATTCAATTGTTCTAAACTAATATCACCTGCATCTTTATTTAGAACCCTCATTACTATTCTTTCATTATTTGCTGTAGGTAAAATTGAAAGACGAAGATCAACTACTTTGCCATCAATTTTAAATGGTATAGCTCCATCTTGTGGCAATCTCCTTTCTGCAATATCTAGTTTACCCATAATTTTAAATCTTGTAACAACAGCTCCATAGTTAGAGTGTAAAAATTTTGCAAAATGTTCTTGTTCTTGAAGCATCCCATCTAAACGATATCTTACTCTTGATGAAAATCTGTAAGGTTCAATGTGAATATCTGAAACTCCTGATTTAATTGCCTCTGCAACAACAGCTGTTGAAAATTTTATAACTTCTGACTCATTTTCTAATGCTTCTATATCTTCTTCTGGTTTTTCTTCTAAAACTTCAGCATTCTCATCAACATCATAATCAAAAGTTTGTACTTTTTCCTTATTCTTTTTTTGAATAGCTTCAATAGTTGTTTCACCTTCTTTTAAAAGTTTTTGAATAAAATCTGATATTTGTGATACTTTAGCCGCGTGTAATTCAATATCTTTCTTGGTAATAGTTTTTAAGTTTCTCATCAAACTTAATTTTGAACTATCAGAAATTGCTATATGCAATGTTTTACCTTCAATCTTAAAAGGTGCTATAAAATTCATTCTAACATAGTTAGATGGTAAAACTGATTTAATATCATCGGCAATTGCCATTTCAGTTAAATCTACTACTTGTAAAGATTGTTCTTTTACTAAAAGATCTAAAATTTTTTCTTCGTCTGTTAACTTTAATTCAAAAACTGCATCAAGTTGAGATTTGTTTCCTTCAGATGAAGTTTTTTTAATATCAATTAAATCTTTCCCTGAAATTATATCTTGGTCGATAAGTATATTTATCAGGTTTATTTCTGACTCTCTGCTTATATCTATCATTTTACAAAATTCTTGGTGCTATAAATACCAATAGTTCATCTAAGTTATCAGCTTTTGATGTTCCTTTAAAGAGATTGCCTATCACTGGCATATTTCCTAGACCTGGTGTCTGGCCTTTGCTGGTAGCAATAACATTTTTTTTAATTCCACCAATAACCACTATATCTCCATCAGCTACTAGTAATTTAGTTACTATTTCCATTTTATTAATTGGGGGCTCGTCTGACTCTGCCGCTCTATTTGGGGTATCATTATTTACTTTAATGCTTAAAAGTACATTTCCATCACCAATTATGCTTGGTGTAACTTCTAGTTTTAATGCCGCTTCTTTAAATGATGTTGTCGTTGTTCCTTCAGATGTGGTTTGATAAGGAATTTCTTCACCTTGAGTAACCGTTGCAGATTGATTGTCTAGAGTAAATACTTTTGGATTTGAAATTGTTTTACCTAGTCCCAAAGTTTCAAGAGCTGTTATTTCTGCTTTTAATACTCCGCTACCTGTTCTTTTTAAAATACCAATTCCACTAGTTGCTCCCGTTGCAGCAAAGTTTGAAAGACTATCTGTAGCAGATCCAAGTCCTGAAACAGTATTTAAATCTGTTCCAGCAGCAGCGCCTGAAGATCCACCAGTTATACCACCAACAACTTCTGCACCTCTTTGGTAGTATCCACCCAGTCTAGCACCTAAAGCTCTTTCGAAATCTGAATTTGCTTCAACTATAAAAGCTTCAATTAGAACTTGTTTAGTTCTAATATCAATTTCTTTCATTAATTTATCAACTACATCTAGATCTCTTTCTTTTCCTCTTACTATTATTGATCTGGTTGTTTTTTCTTCTGTTACTTGTATTGGTATATAAGAAGTGTCTCCAGATCTTTGGGTAAATAGTTCTTCAATAGTAACTTTAGCTTGCTCTGGTGTTATATAATATAATCTAAATATTTCTGAAATAATTGGCTCAACACTATCTTCTAATTCAACTTTTCGTTTAACTGCTTGAGCTCTATCTGATTTATAATTTTCTTGAGCTGTAAGGTTTTCAGGAGAGTGAACTCTAATTAAATTTGAACCTACATCAATATCTGAAGCATAATTTTTCATGTCTAATAAAGCCTGAAAAGCTTTGTCCCATGGTACATCAACTAATTCAGCTGAAATCGCACCCGCAACTTCATCTCCAACTAAAATATTTATTTCACCAACTTTGCCCATTAAAATCATAGTTTCTTTAAAGTCTAAATTTTTAAATTTTAGAGTAACTCTTTGTTTTAGTTGAGGGAAAGTATCAGGAATTAACAAATAATTTCTTTGAGCCTCTGAAGATATTTTTTTTCTTTTTCCATAAACTTTTTTTCCTGAAGCTGGTTTTGGCCCAAGTTCTAAAGTTTTTTGTATTTCGGCTTTTCCTTTTTTTCTAATATCTTCTTTAATAAGAGGTGTATTGTGTTTAAAGGGCTTGTTTGCACTCTTCATTGTTTGACATCCACTAAGGACAAAAGCAAAAAGCAATAAACCAAAATAATTAATTAATCTTTTAGTATTCATCTGCCTCTCTAATTACATTGTTAAAGTCCAAAATCATAAAAGACTTATCTTCTTTTTCAAAAATTGCCTCATTTAATCTTAAATCAACTAATTTTATTTTTCCCAAGAACTGACCTATGGTGACTGTCACAACTTCTCCTCCTGCGTTAACTAAAGAAATGTAACTATTATCTTTTCCTGAAATCAGGCCAGCAAGTTTAAAGTTATAAAGACTCATTTCATCTTCTTGTTCTTCCTCTGGAATGCTTGTGTCTAATGATCCTGCAGTACCTTCATTGCCTGCAAAAGGATCGTTCAATGGAACATCTTCATCTTCTTGTAACTCATCAGCTATTTCTTTTACACCATCACTTACCTCAGTAGAATGATTATCGGCATAACTAATTGTTAAAAGAAATGAAAAAAAT
>Ga0208407_1001707_pt1 | contig 9984 bp, 6 predicted proteins | sample ETNtaG_9_FD_185775 | JGI IMG/M metagenome (GOLD analysis project Ga0208407, IMG submission 185775) | Marine microbial and viral communities from oxygen minimum zone, Eastern Pacific Ocean - ETNP201406SV69 (SPAdes) (version 2) | ecosystem: Environmental > Aquatic > Marine > Oceanic ...
AGCAGATTCCAGAAATCCCTGTTTAAGGAAAATGGCTCCGTGTACAAAACCACCACTGACGAAAACAATCAAAAAACCATAAACCAGAATATTTGTGAAGACTAAAAATATTGTAGAAAATATTTTACCGCATATTATGATATCCGGTTGACTATAGCTAAACTCCTGAATTGTTGAAAGCACATGATAGGCAACCACAAACCCAAACAGAATAAAATAGTATAAATAAAATTTCGGAAGAATAATCAAATACAGTGGAAGCATCAAAAAAGAAAAAGTGGGTAAAAAATATGGTGCCAGGGTAATAAGAAAATTTCCTCCATATAGACCTGTTTCACCACCCGCATCTCTCGTGACAGTAAAATGAGCCGGTTTCTTGAAGAATAAAAGCCCTACTAGGAGATGGGTCAGCTCATGTTCAAATGTTGAATAAAAATGCTTGTTTTTAAGCCAGGTAAACCAAAGAGGAATAAAAATACCAAAACCACCCAAGAAATAGGGGATGGAAGGTGGATTAAAGTCAAATGGCAAGATCATTTCCGCCAGGGTGATACCATAACCAATGCTGAGGAATACAGAAAGAACAGCGATTAATGGCTTAAGAATATTCATTCAGTGTGATAGTTCCGTTTTTCCCAATTTCACAGTCGCCCATGGCATCCAAGGCAATTGTTATTTCAGATTTATTCAGCATTTCAACTTTTGGGTCTTTTCGCAATGATTGATCAATATAATGTATTGATAATTTTCACATGCAAATCTACCCATCACCACACAAACAAAAAACCCAATGAATGTAAATTTAGATGAATTAATTTTACATTATGTCCCAACACCAAAATTCAGAGCGTCAGCTAGCAGCAATCATGTTTACCGATATTGCTGGCTACACGGAGAGCATGTCCAATAATGAAAATTTGGCAATGATAGCTTTAAAAAGAAAACGCTCGATTATCCATCCCTTAATTGATCAAAATAATGGTGTATTTGTAAAGGAAATGGGAGATGGTACCCTATCCTATTTTAATTCTGCAATTGATGCAGTGTCATCTGCAGTTAAGCTTCAAGAATTAACCTATGATGAACAGCATCTTAACATTAGAGTTGGAGTGCACTTAGGCGATATTCTTATTGATGGGAAAGATGTATTTGGTGACGGTGTCAATATTGCTAGCAGACTTGAATCCTTATCACCCGCTGGCGGAATATGCGTTTCAAAAAATGTCTATGATGAACTCGAAAACAAAGAAGAGTTCAACGGCACATCTCTAGGATTACAAAGTCTGAAAGGAGTTGGAAGACTTATTGAAGTGTATGCTCTTACTGGAGACAGATTACAAGAACCAGATATATCCAAATACAAAAAAACAGAAGTTGAAATACATACAGATGATGAGGTTCCATCCATTGCCATAATTCCATTTACAAATAAAGGTCCAGATGAAGATATCTTCTATGCTTTTGGTATTTCAGCGGATCTTATCTCAGATTGTGCAAGTGCTGGATTGATAAGAGTTGCTAGCCTCAATGATATTGAAAAATTAGATTATAAAACATTAGATACAATAGACATCTCTCAAAAACTCGATTCTAGATACATTGCTCAGGGAACACTATGGAAAATGGGAGAATTATTCCAATTATCCGTTGAACTATACGATGCTAAACAAAAGAAGGTTCTATGGTCTGATAGATGGCAAGAGAAATGGGTTAATCTGGCAGATATAAAGAGCTCTTTGTCTGATGGATTACTAAAAGCACTTGATGCAGATTCAAGACCAGCGGTGGAATCTCACTCTTCAAACCCTGAGGCCTATGAACTGTATTTAAGATCAAAGCAAATATTCATCAATGATTTCGATGGATACTCTGAAAACAATAAAGTGTTAATTGGCCAAAGTTTTGAGTTGATCAAAAAAGCAATTGAGCTAGATGAGGAAAATTTAGAATACAAGATATGGAACGCACAATTACTTTCTAAAAAAGCTGAATATGAAAATGCGATATCGTATATAAATAAAATAATGGAACAAGCCTCTGAAAGAAACGACTCTAAGACCTTGGCTAGTTCACACAGCCTACTGACTTCGATATACTACAATACTGGAAACTATTTAAAATCAATCGATTCAAATAGGAATGCGATAAAGTATTATACTGAGGATAACAATCAGAATTCATTATTCTTAACGAAAAGTAGGCTAGGTGGAATCATGCATGCCCAAGGATTCCATGATAAGGCTCTGGATATATTTGAAGACGCACTAAAGATCGCAGAGAAATTAGAATATGAATCAGGTTCTGTACGTATCTTAGCAAATCTTGCTGTTGTACACTCTAGCAAGGGCGATTTTGACAAGGCATTCACTCTCGCTGATCAAGCAAGAGCAGTTGCGAAAAAGAGTAAAAGTCAGATTAGTTACGCCCATATTGAATTTAATGAATCACACTGGAACTATGAGATCGGTGAATTTGATAAGGCCATGGACATGTTAGATCGTTTAGAAAAAAAGCTACAGGATAGTACAGGTAATGTTTGGCAAATTTCAGTTAAAAATATTAAGGGATTTTGCCAGTTTAGCAGAGGAGATTACGATACTTCAAAACAATTATTTTTAGATATAATAAATGAATTGGAATTAAATAATAATAAGAAATATCTCTTAACGAATTTTGTATACTATAGCTTATCATTAAAAAAACTAGATGAGGATTTTGACAAATTAAAACTCTATAAGATCATTGAGGAAAACGAAGACGAGATAAGCTACGAATTGAATTTGAGGCTATATGAACTTCTGGGCGAAGAATCTTATTTGATAAAGGCTTATAATCAGGTATTGAATTTGTCAAAACAAATGAATGCGGATATCAAAGATAAATTTTTAAACTATCATATCCAGAAAAATATTATGAATAATTATGAAATATTATTTTCATAGTTATGTTATTTATATTATAGCTTTGAAGAAAGAGTTAGCGAATTCAACATCCAATCAGGTTCAAGATAATCAGCACAATCATATATGTCGTTTATTTCTACGCAAAGAGTTGCGAATAAGCCATAAAAGCAATGATTAACCACCCAGTTGCAAAGAGACAGAACCTTAATAATACTAAGTTAAATGTTAACTGAACAAGCGAATGGATAATTCTTAAGATCACAAATGCCCAAGCCAACCTAATAAATAGTAGTAATGTGATATGTTTACGCATCATCCCACAAAAAAAACCACGAATGTGGGGCTTGATGGTTATAGATAATATTATTTTAGAAATATCATTTTTTTAGTATTCCTGAAATCACCTGCTTCAATGCTATATAGATATACCCCTGCTGAAACTGGTTGCCCCTCATTGTTGGTAGCGTTCCATTCTATAGATCTGTAGCCAGCAGTTTGCTGCCTGCTGACCAGATCGCATACTACTCTACCAATCATATCGTAGATAGATATATTGACCATAGCATTTTCTGGCAATCCGTAATCGATCTTAGTAGTTGGGTTAAATGGATTGGGATAATTTTGAAAGAGCCTGAAATTTTCAGGAATTTGGGCTGGCCCATTTTCGATCTCTACAAGGTCATAATGGGATGACAGATCAAACGTGTCACCATCAATCAGGAAATGGAGCCGGCCATTTACAATCCCGGGCATATTATCATTATTTGTCCCTGTGTGCGTTGCTTCAAAAACATCCAAAACATAAGTCAAATTATCAACCGTAAGAACTCCTTCATCAGAAATTATGGATTCACAATTATCATCTAAATAGATCGTTCGGAATGGCTGATCCTGGTATGCAGAAAAACCGGTATTCTGGCCAACGACTCCAAATTCTCCTCCAATGATCCGGTTAGGAAAATAATCGTAATCATTCCATATTCTCGGAATAATAACAGCGTGGGGAACGAGCCCTGAGCCATCTTCGATTTCCAGATCACCATACCACCAGTTATTCTCATTTTCCGTGAGTCCGGAAATAATATAATGGCCAAAATTTGCTGTACTGTCTTCCGAGCCATTCAATGTCATTTCTGTAAAAACAGGCTGGGTAATAATCTCCGGTTCAAAAAGTTGGGTCCATGACCCTGCGCCAACAAATTCCCGATAAGAAAGATCATATTGGTCACCATCTAATAATTGATTGAATACAATATTCGTGAATCGAGGTGGTTCATTAGCAATGCATTGAATCTCAGATGAATCACTTTGATGGATAATGGTGACCATTTCACCATAAACAGTACCGATCATATTTTCATCTACACAAAAAGCTGTTTTGTATTCCACACCGATTCCAAGAAGATCTTCATCATTTTCTTGGTTTCGCCTTGCCAGCATGACGGACAATCGAGTTAGTCTCCCCCGGTCATTAAAATGGGAATCAGTAAAAACTCCGGGAAGAATATCTAAAAAATCATCTGTCATGGAAACCCGGTAATGGTAGGGGTTATATGCAGCCTGATCGGATGTAAGTGAGCCATGTTCGCCATCGAAGACAACTTCGCCCAAAACTGCCAATCCGGCGCTGGTTCCGCCAACTGCACCGCCATTTTCATACACAGATTGAATCGCAGATTGCACATAGGTGTTTTTCCAAGTTGAGATATAATCCCATTGATCACCTCCTTCGATGAAAATTCCGTCCGCATTCAATAATTCCTGGTAAATAGTAAAACTGTTTGCTTGAGCTACAGTTGAAATTTGAAGATTATAACTGGTGGTACTCGCACCCAGGGATTCAAAATAAGTGGGATACCAATCACTGGCTTCATCTACATCAATATTTATAATTTTCCCGTACCCAGCTTTCTCTACAAACCAAGCATAGGGTTCATCAGACCATGCATCATAATTCTCTCCACCACCACCCACCATAAAGACGGAACCTTGTGCCAATATTAGGTCTATAAATAAGAATAATATTAAAAGAAAATATTTCATTCAAAAAATTAAGAAGGGAGAAACTCTTTTTTTGGAAAAAATACACATTATCTTTAAACCTATACATTATCCCATAAAGAAAAAAACACGAATGTGGGGCTGTAATGTGATGCATATTTTAAACACTGGTATCAACTGAACAAGATTTTCGCCATTTTTTATAAAATTTAGAAAATTTCCACCAATGCCAGAGTGTATTTATTTGCATAGCAGAAAATATTTCTCTTTGGTACTGCAATGACTGTTCAGGAGTCATTCTATATATTCTTCGTGCGTCTCCATACAAGCCTTTTAAAACAAGCCATTGTCCTTTTACATAAATCAATGTGTGTACAGATGCTTCTTCGCCAGACGGGTTTAAAAGGTATACATGTGTTAAATCTTCAACTCCCGCTAATATTCTCCTCCAGTTTACAGATAAGACAGGCGTCTTAAGAGTTACACGTGTCATAGGTGTAAATAAAACATTCAATATACGCCACGACTCATTTTCACTAATTTTACCATCCTGTGCATGTTTGACCATGTTCTCAATATTTTGAAGTTCTAAAGGAACAACAAAATCTACATTTTCTTTAATTATTCCTTCTTCAAAAGAAAAACTATCACCTTTATGATGAATTGTAAAACTTTCTCCAGTTTCTTTTATTGTAATACCCAGATGATTAAATATGCCATGAAAATATTCAACTAATTCAGGTGTTTGAAGAATATTTTCCCATGTTTTTAGAGATGATACATCTTGTGCATCGATTGGTATGAATAATAGACATATTAATAACTTTCGCATTTTAACATTCCTTTTTCTACCCAAATCTACCCATGATCCTACAAACAAAAAAAGCCCACAAATGTGGGACTTGATGGTCATTTCATTGGCTTTTTGATCTATTCGTGGTAGGCGGCAAGTACTATCACCAAGATACGTTTCCAATCTCATCAATAATGTCCTTAAAGTCATTATAATTTCCATCTGAATTGATAAGGATATCTTTATTTCTCAAACACCAATATATTGACCAATCAAACTGTATTGCAGCCTCGAATGAATGAATCCAACTACTTCTTTCATGAGTACTTCTAATTGTTCTTTGTTCCTTCAAAATCATTGAGATTAATTCAAGAGCACCATGCTCAAATCTAAATCCAATTATATTTGTGTCATCCATAATAAATTGAAAACATAGATACCTCTTTTGCTCGGATTGTTCTTCAATTTGGAAAAGGAATTTATTATTTCTTATATCTAATGAATCATCATAACCAACACCTATAACATTACTTTCATCATCATAAAACCACTCATCTAAATCTTGCCAAATGATATTGATATTGCCATCTTGATTTATTTCTGGTATAGTATATCCTAGACTTTTATAAACATCTTTTAATTCAGTAGAGTTTTGCAATGACCATTTAAAATAATCAGAATTAAAAATTGGGAAAAAACTTGAAAAAGATAATTTCATTTTATTAAATATTATTTTTATTGGATTCATTATGCCGGTTGATGCATCTAATCCTTGATCCTTATAACTGGTATCTTCATCTTCAACAATTTGAATATCAGATTCATTTAAGTCTAACTTTTGGATTAATACATTGTAGAGTGATTGAACTAATTCAGGATTTTTAGGTAATGGTCTGAAGAATACAATATTATTATAATCTTCGCTTAGCAGGTATGATCCGTCAATATTACCACTGTGATTTGAAATATCATCTTCTTTCAAACCTTTTAACCATTTGTTGTATGGTGGCATTGCACTTCCTTCAATCTGTAAAAGAACGTTATGAAATTTCTCAATTTTTATATTTTGTTTGAATAAAAGTTTATCAGCCATTTTATTCTCATTTCAGTTCAGTTTTGGTAATCGTACAGCCTCCATCATACTCCAATCACCCAACCTATATTCTTCATTATTTCTTACTCCACTGCGCACAATAGCTGATAATGCATTTGGTGAAATACCTTCTATACCTTCAGTTTCAAACTTCATTACAGCAATGGTTATATCTTGGGTAAAAGCCAATCCAATAAATAGTAGTTATGTGATGCGGTTAATCATTTCAGCAGTACCATTTTCCTTACCTTTCTGAACTCGCCTGCTTGTATTAAATAAAAATACATTCCTGCACCCACATTCTTACCGAATGCATCCGTTCCATGCCAGGTTATTGATTTATACCCAGCATCCTGAACTCCATTCACGAGTGTAGTGACTTCACGGCCTAATATGTCGTAAATAACCAGTTTTACATTACTCACTTCTGGCAATCCATAATCTATCTTAGTAGATGGGTTAAATGGATTGGGATAATTGGGATGTAATACAAATCGATTTGGTGACACATTTAAATCATTGTCCAGTTCAACATTAAATCCAAAAAACGCTAACAATCTTCCTGCTAATGCTTCTTTTTCTTGATCATTATAGATCGTTTCAAAAGGGAATCCCATCACAACAACGCGTGCATTTAACTGGCTCCCTGGTACAACACCACTAAATTGTGTAGCCGCAATTAAACCATTGGAATACATTAAAGCAGGCGTAGATCCTCCAATGGAAGTAAAAGCATCCGGATAATTTTCTTCATATACACCATGGTTTCCATTGTCATAATGCAAAGTAAGTCCATCGAAGAGTGTACCTTCTACCCCATTAACTGTATATGCATTAGCATCGTCCACCCCATAACTCACCTTCAAATAATCATGAATAAAATCACGATCAGTTGATGAGCCCATATTGTCTAAGTCCCATGCCACTTCCGAACCGGCAACGAAAAGCCTTCCTCCTTCAGATAAATAATTTTTTACTTTATTCTGTTCCAATATAGAAAATGTTTCATGTTCGGTACTTTCATCCCCCAATAGCCAAAAAACGGCTGTATATTGATTCAATTGAACTGATCCATCTATCACTGCATCATTGTCGAGCATATCAAAGGAATATCCCCAGGGATGTAACGCTAGCCCCATTCGTTTTGCGAAATTATGGTAAGGCAAGGCATAACTTCCATTCATACGGTCAAATCCATCTACAATTAAAATATCTTTATATTCGTCAGTTTGATACGTTCCATAAATGTCCGAAGAAAAACTTTCGGATATGCTATCTACTTGAGATACACTGGTCATTTTAAAAAATAAAGGATTATCATTCTCATTGGAAAATTGAATAGTTGACTCCGAAGATTCAATATCATTTAATAATGACCATCCTGATCCAATTGTATGTTTATAAAGATGAAACCCGGAAATAGATTCCGGGTCTTGAGCTTGCCACACTATTGATATGCTGTCCGTCCATAAAATAGAACGTATATCTGTGCGTGGTATAGTAGCTGGTGACCCTTCCATGCCAACATAATATCTTGGCGTATAGGAAGTAAGTTGACTTAAAGTGTAAGTTCGATAACTTACTTTCCAATCAGCGGCAGATGCTTCAACAACTAAAAATGATCCATCCGTATTTCGTAATACAACCATTTGAACATGGCCAACTTTATGGATGGCATCTCCCGGGCCTAAATCATTCCAATTATCGTATGCAATGGTAATTTCATCATCCATCATGGCTGTAGAATAATGAGAAGATAAATTCCAACACCGAGACACAAACCCGGAACAATCCACGCCAACAGCATATGAACTCACACACCAATTTGTACTACAATCTGTCGCTTTATCTCCGGCATACTTTCCATTATCAATGCCATTATTAAACCCGTCTAAAGTATAAAATCCACCCCATTGATAAGGTACGTGATAATTTGTTCCCACTTGGATCCACCCTGGTGTTTCCACAGTTACTCCGTTGGGATCGGTAATGGGGCCGCCCGTAATATTCCCAGCATCTGCAACCCACTCATAGCTAACGTATGCTTCCGCCATTTCCAATGCTTCTTCCCGGGTGACGGGTGGATAATTATATGAGTCCCTTTCTTCATTTTCATTGGATTCTGGTTCGGGAAAATGATTTGGGAGTGTATTATAATGAACACCTTCTAATAAATGAGGTGGTAAAGTATAAACAGAGTCATCATCTATTCCATCTTCTACTTGAAACCAGCCACTTATTGTCACACCCTTTTCTCTTGTACTCATAATATAGAGATGTCCATCTTCATCGACATAAAAAGGAACTTCGATAAATGAATAATCAATATTCGGAATTTGAAATATAGCATGCGTTGCCCCATTGTCATCATATAATCCAATCATTCGTTTTACATCTAATGGAACTTGTTGAATAATAGTTTCCACATACACATAATGTAATCCGTCAGTATTACTTCCAAGATATTTTCCAGATCCAATGTTATCTGATTGTGTAATGGTAAAGGATAAGCCATTGCCAATGATACTCAATGTATAATTATTTTCACGGACCACAGTTAATGGATGCATATTTTTACGATTTTTTGTACGTATCGATTCTGAAATTGGTTCTTTTTTAACACATTCGTAATCGATAAAGGTTTTTCTCAATTGAAATATTGGGTCCGTAATATAAATTTTATTCTGAGAAACTGAAAAAGATGTGGGCCCTAACTTAAATCCTGGCACATCTTTTATATTCAATTGATTCTCACCATGGCCCCATGGAATAAATAACAATTCCTTATACATGTATTGGGCTTGAATAGGGCCAATCATTATGAGACACACAGAAATGATTTTTAGCATGGTTGAAATGTACGAAACCTTTCCAATGGAAATCCAACTCATATATCTTAATATCCATCTGGAATCCAGGACTTTTTATTGAGATGAATTAGTACGGAATAGAAATGTTACAAAAATCTCAAAAAATCATATAAATCCATTTTTGAAGTAATAGATTCTATAATCTTCAAACAAACAAAAAACCCCACGAATGTGGGGCTTGATGTTTGTATATAGAAGTTATTTTTTATTATATAATTTACTTTAGCCTTTTTATTTAATAACTCCAGCCACCTATAGGAGTTCTATATTTTGGGCTCCATGCTTTGAGTCTATCTTTTAGTTGGTCAGTTGCATTTCCAGTTA
>Ga0208407_1001710_pt1 | contig 9975 bp, 7 predicted proteins | sample ETNtaG_9_FD_185775 | JGI IMG/M metagenome (GOLD analysis project Ga0208407, IMG submission 185775) | Marine microbial and viral communities from oxygen minimum zone, Eastern Pacific Ocean - ETNP201406SV69 (SPAdes) (version 2) | ecosystem: Environmental > Aquatic > Marine > Oceanic ...
AGTAGATGAGTCTAGGGAAATATTAGAGGCTGCAAAATCATTAGGTTTTAAGTTAAAAATTCATGCTGATGAGTTTGGAGACACTGGAGGAGGTAGATTGGGAGCTGAGTTAGGAGTAGTTACAGCAGATCATTTGGCAGGAAGTTCATTAGATACGATAAAGGAGCTTAGCAACTCTGGAGTTATTGGAGTTTTATTACCAGGAACACCTTTTGCATTATTATCAGATCATTATTCTCCAGCTAGAAAGATGGTTGCAAATAATCTTCCTATAGCCTTGGCTACAGATTGCAATCCAAATTGTTATACCGAATCTATGCAGTTAGTACAGCAATTGGCTGTTTTTAGAATGGGTATGACTCCTGCAGAAGCCCTTGTAGCTTCTACAATTAATGCAGCTTTTGCAATAGGTAAGACTGATAGAGGAGTTATTTCGGAGGGATGGCGTGCAGATTTACTAATATGCGATATTCCAGATTATCGTCATTTAACTTATCATTTTGGCGTTAATCATATTGAAAAAGTAATAATCGGTGGTAAGTTTATAGATGGTTAAACCTTTGAAAGAAACAGCTAAGTTTCTTTGGAATGGCACGATTTATGCATTATCTTTACCAGAACGTTATGTCCGAGGCCTTTCAGCTCTTGTCGGTGGAATATTTAAAGAAACTACAGATATATTGATACCTGAATTTGTAAAAGATACTACTAGTTATAATATATTTGTGGGAAATATCTTGCGATTTACAGTCGAGAATATTGGAGGAGTTCAGGGAGTTTACGATGATGAAGGCCTGGAAGGGGAATTTGCTACAAGAAAATTAATTGGCAATACTATAGAAGGAGTTGGTATTGCTACAATACATTTGTCGCCTTTGTGGTTCTTTGCATTTTTTTCAGACACCGTTAAAGGAGGTCAAGTCTATCTTGAAAGGTTACACGAGGAAATGGTTGAGAAAGGCTATATTGATTCTGAAACTTCAGCCGAATCTTTTACTACACTTTTTGAAGGGTTAGAGAGAACAACAACTAGTTTTGCACAGAACATAGATACACCACCTCTTACAAAAGACGAAGTAATATCAAATATTCAAGAAATAAGAGATTCAATAGCTGATTTATTGTCAAAATCAGGGGATGTTGCAAGTAATACAATGACGGAAGCGTCTAAGGTACTGCAGGATTTTATGGATACAGCTACAGATGAAGGTCAATCATTATTAGAATTAGGTGGATTAATGACTCTCCAAACAACAAATCGAATTAAGCAATTAGGTGGCTTGTCAGTTAGTGCCCCTAATGTAGCTGGTAAAATGCTTTATGAGAATATATTAGGATATTATTCAGATACTTTAACTGAAATTCATGAAAAAGGATATGCTAGAGTTGCATCGGAGGCAGTTGAACCATACGGAAAGGCCATTATTGATCAATTTAGTACAGAAAAAATTACTTGGACTGAACGACTTTTCAATAGTCCTGCCAGTGGTATTAAGAAGATTTTTGGCATGCAAAACTCCAAATAGTAGTATAGGAAAGAGGTAAAGCTGGACTTGGCCGGGGAGCTAGACGTACCCTGTGACCCTCAACCGCCTTTAGGGGGGGCGACAGCTAGTGACGGCGCACCCAGTGAGCTGTCTAATCCGCATTTCAACTGAGATATCCTGTCCCTCGGGGTCGCAGGTGATTGCAGTTATTTACCGGAGGGTAAATTTCGGGTCTTCATCATGGAAACCGGGTCAGGCCCGGAAGGGAGCAGCCTTACCGTGGACTACCGACGCTTGAGTGGGTCGCGGGGTTGAGAAGGAGTGTGGTGTCTGACATCTCATCAGGACGACAACGCTAGTGGTCTGGCACTTATTTTGCCATTTTCTTTAGCCAATTTTTTCCAGGTTTCCATTCAATAAACATGATAGTTAGCATCCCTATAATTGTTAAAATAGATCCAATCCATACCAAAATTATTCCAGGAATGTCTCTGATAGTAATTATTGCACTACTATTTTCTCCCTCATCTCCAGGAGTAGCACTATTCAATGTAATGTATAGATCTCTATCCAATTTATGTTTTAAGTAAATCTGTGTAGTTTCTTGGTTTGTTCCACTTTGTATTTTCTTAGAAATTTTATCTTCAAGTACTATTTTTCTAGTGTCTTTCGACTCTAATATTATGAAAGCTACTAATTCTATTTCGTTATTCTCAGGATTCATTTCAATTTCTTCTAATTCAAGAATATAATTTCCAACGATTCTTCTTTCACCTTCTTCCAAATTAATGGTATCTTCAGTACCTAATCCATATGAAAAGCAGTATCCTACAATGATTAGCATGAATCCCAAATGAGCAGTGTATGGTCCCCAAGCTTTTAGCATGCCTAATAGTTTTTTATTTCTGTGATGATTCATGTATTTTAAAATAGAAAATCCACAGATTACAGCCCATGGAGCCATTGCACCAACCATCCAACCCCTTCCTTCTGAAATTAAAGCGTAGATTAAGCTGAATACAATACCTAAACCAGTTATAACTAATATATTTTTCATTTCAAAAAAAGGTCTTAGAGTATGTATTGTAAAAATTGCAGCTAGTACTACTACAAAAGGAGCTAATCGTATTTCAAAGACTTCTGGAGCCATGTAACCTTTACTTCTAACAAGTAGTAAAACTAAGGTTACAGTTAAAATCAATAATTGAGTATATATTGCAGCAAAGAAGGTATTTTCTTCACTAAATATTTTTTCAATGCTATCAAAGTTTTTTACATCTTCTATTTCTTGTTTTTTATATTTTTGAATTACTAAGTATAATGTAATAATAATAGATAAAATCATCATAATAAAAAACCCTCGAACAGAGATGTCATTTTCTAATACAAACCAAAGTCTTGAGAAAGTCCCTCCCGTGTCTTCTACAATAAATGAATGTACAGAAGACCATATTCCACCTCTAGTGACAAAAGATTCCAATAGGACTAAGATGAAAGTTAGCATTGCAAGTAATGGACCTAAAACAACATAAGTCTTTTTTCTTCGAGACATAATAGATGTGTGGAGTAATGTAGTCATAGATAACCAAGGTAATAGGCCCGCAGTTTCCACAGGGTCCCATGCCCAATAACCTCCCCAACCTAAAGTAACATATGCCCAATAACCTCCAAGTATCAGTGCTAGACTCATTCCAATCCACGATGCTCTTCCCCACCTTTTAATCGACTCATTCCAATTTTTCTCACCAGTAATTAAGTGAGCCATTCCTGCAGCATACAAGAGTACAATCATCCCATAAGAAATGAAAACAATGGGCGGATGAATAATCATGTATGGTGATAATAATAATGGGTTCAAACCATTCCCTTCAACAGGCACTATGTCATTCGTTCTAAACGGATTAAGATATAATTGTATTAACGATAATGCAAAAATTAGAAAGCAGCAAATAACAGTTGTAAGTTCTTTCTGCCTATCGTTGTTTGAGTTAAATTTTCTTTCCAATAGCATAAAAAGAGTAGCACTCCAAGTCCAAATCAATAAAGTACCATCTCGACCAGCCCAAAGCCCAGATAATTTGTAAAATAGGCTCAAATCGGCTGAAGAATAATCGGAAATATATTTATAATTTAAATTAGTAGTATAGAAAAAATAGACGAGTAAAAGCAAAGAAATAGTCTGTATGCCTAATAAAGATAACAGGCAATAATCTAATAATTTAGGTTCTTTTTTTGATAAAGAAAGATAGATAGTAATTCCAGTAATTATGGGAATACAATAAACTAGTAAGTCTTCAATGTTCATTTTCTACCAGCAATTACTATAAGACTAATAATTGTGATTGTAGAAATAAAGCTTAAATTTGGTAATCCAGAATCTTCACTAGATTCAGTAACTTTAACATTGACTTTGAAATAATAGGAATCTCCCATTTTCTCAACCTCCATTCCTTCATAGTGACTATATTCACTGGCTGGAATCTTTTCAGTAGAATTATCTTCTTTTTCTAATTCATATTTATACCCTGGGTAATCATTATCTTTAACATCATATTCAAATTGAAATCTATTATTTTGAGTTTCATTTTTTGTCATTTTTTGGGGTTTATAACACGTGTATGGATCTTTTAAGGTACAAACATAAAATGTGATACTCTGCACATCCTCGTCAGCATCAATCCAGGCAGTAAGTGTAGTTCCTTGACTTACTTCCTGAGGATTATGAGCTATTTCGCCAGAAGCACTTGGAAGAATTAGTGCAAGAAAAACTATCAATATTTTATTCATGTTATAGATGTCCTCTGTATGGGTTAGATTTTAAGTCTTTTTATCTTTTTTGTTATATCTAATCCATCCAATAGAGAAGCATGCAATAGAGAATAACAAAAACAAGGGATACATTGCGTCCATCCATATACCCATGATATCTACACCACCGAAAACTGTAAGAATTGCGCACAGAAAACAGATTCCTCCAAAAATAAAATATATTTTATAATCGTTCTCAAAATCCATACCATAATTAGATTAAAGGGTTATATTATAGTTAACTCGTGAAAAAATTTACTAAAGTTTGTTTAGGGGGGACTTTTGATCAAATTCATTTGGGTCACAAATCATTATTGAAAATGGCATTTAGTATAAGTGATGAGGTTATTATTGGCTTAACCTCAGATAAAAGAGCTAATCAAAATCGTCTAAGTGAACAGATTCACAGGTATGAGGAAAGGCATGATTCATTGAATGATTTTTTATCAAATAAGTTCCAAGAAAAATACAGTATTGTAGAGCTAAATGATGATTGGGGTCCTGGCGTTTTTGATAAGGATCTAGAGGCAATTATAGTTTCAGAAGAAACTGAAAATGTAGCTTTTGGATTAAACAAAAATCGAAAATTAAGGAATCTAGAAGAATTAGAAATAATTACAATACCATTGATTTTGGCAGAAGATGGTAAAAAAATTAGCAGTACTAGAATACGTAATAGTGAAATAGATGTAGATGGTATTCAAGCTTAATTTTATACACTGTCTCTAAATGCCACGCCATCTTAATTATTCTTAAGAGGTAAATATGGTAGAAGAACTTATTTCAACATTGTCTAAAGAAATTAGAACGAGCATAGCGGAGGACAACTCAGTCCCAAGAAATGTGAGAACTAATGTAGTAACTGGTTTAGAGACTTACTTGTTGAATGAGAAAGATGATCTTGATTTAAGGATATATTCTACAATTTCAGTTCTTGAAGAACAAATAAATGACAGTAACATACCTCAGCATGCTAGAACTAGACTTTTTGAATTTATTCGTGATCTTGAAGAAATAATTAATAAGTGGCAAAATAAAGCATAATTTGCAATAAACTAATTTTTTTTGTGAGGGGATACCTATTTATTACCTTATATCAGTCAACTAAATGTGAATGTGAGACAATTTGCTTCCGTTGCTTTGGCATTTTTATTTTTAGGAACCATATTATTTTGGAATCCCGTTGTAGCTGAGGAAGTAGTAGGCCAAGAGAAAGATATTAACCTTTATTTGTATAGTGAAAACGGAGTTGGCAAGCTACATACGCGAGAAACAGGCGGCCATGGGGATGCAGAGTCAGTTAATATTGCGGTAGGAAGTAGTTATTTTTTTGCATTGAATTATAGTCTCCAAGCAGATTTGGAATCGAAATCATATAGAACTGATGTGGGATTTCACATATATCTTTACGCTAATTCAGCCAATTTCAATACAGGCCACTTGAACATTTATGTTAGAGATGGAACTACAATGACTGGTGGTGAATTAATTGCAACTGGTGGAATGGATGTTCCTTCAGTATTACAAGGGAATAACGAGGGTCATGTAGATGTATTTTGGGAAGATAGTTATGGACCCACACATACTTTTGATATAGAACATTTTATAGTTCTTGAACTGGAAAATGATGGAGAGAATGCAATAAATTTAGAATTAGATACAGGTAAAGATGGAGAATCTCCCTCCAGATTAATTGCAACTACTAATCCAGTTACTGATATCCAAATTACTACGGAATCATATAATCTGGAAACTCCTGATTTAGATGATTTAATTGTCACGGATAATTTTCAACCTAATCTTCCCCTAGACTTTTCAAAAGTGTTTGTTTCTGCACAAGCCTTGAATGCTTTTGGAACTTATGATATTACTGAATTTGAGGTCACCGTATTTGATTCAGACGATAATGAATTATTTTTAGGAAATTCAGAAATAGAGGAACCGGAAGATAATAGTGGCACTAATGAATTTGAGGAAATCTCATGGAATTATAATGATCCAGCTGAGCCTTCTGAAAATCATAATGGTAAAGGAATTTATACAGTTAGAGTGGCAGCCATTGATCAGCAAGGAAATGAATTTTACCTAGATAAATCCATCCAGATGGATGCTTATGGCATTTATTCGTCTACTCCTCAAACACAACAGAGTGTTGCAGTCGGAGGAGATGTCGCTTATCAAATTCTTGTCAGAAATTCCGGGGATGAAAATGATAAATTTACTATTGAACCAAGTGAGACTTCAGATAATTGGATTGTTAGTCCTCAAACTTGGACAAGTAATACCTTATCGCCAGGAGATGAGCAATCAGTTACCTTTACCGTTTCAGCAGCAGATTCAACAGAGATGGTTGGGAAAAATACAGTAGTAATATTCACAGGTCGTTCAGAAAATTCAGTTACTCCAGTGAATTTTGATTTAACAACAACAACTTCAGTAGGTGCAGCTTATGAAATTTCAATGTATTTTGATGATCCTAGTTCTGGTCAAGCAGTAACAAGTCTTAGTACAACAGGTGTCGCTGGAGATTGGAATCAATATCAATTGAGCATAGCTAATCAAGGACAAGATACAGATTCAGTTCAATTAATTTCACAAGAAGTTCCTGCAGATTGGGAAATTAAGTTTGAGTATGGAGATTTGGATGATGCAACTATAACTGTAGCTGATATTCCAAGACTTGGAGATGGCTATAATGTAGTAAATGTTACAGTTTGGGCTAAGCCAGCTCAGGGTGGAGAAATAGACACAGCGTCTATCAAATTAATAGGTATATCACAGGGCAATACAACTAAAAGCGATACAGCAACCTTAGTTTTGACTAGATCATTTGGATTATCATTATCTTTGGTTCCACAAAGTAGTTCAGGAATTTTTATAAATAAGGAAGCTGGACAAAAATTTGAGATTGATTTGCTTCTTGAATCTGCAGTGGAAGGTGATCATACTATTCAGCTTTATATGGGAGATAATTTCCCAGATGGTTGGAGTCATTCATTCAAGGAAAATGGAGCAAGTGTTACTGAAGTTTCTATAAGTGGAGGTGACAGTAAATCACTAGATTTATTCATAACCGTAGGAAGTCAGGCAGTTTACAAAGAAGATGGAGATGTGTTTGATGCATATGCTCAAGATATATCAGATTCTAGTGTAGTGGCAAAAAAGCAATTAACGGTAATATTAGATTATAGTGGTGGATTTGAATTATCCTCATTAAAGTACAGGGAGACCCTTGCTCCAGGAGACAGTTATACTTTCCAATTGACGATAGAAAATAAGGCAAATGCTGATGATATATTTACACTATCTGCAACATTCCCTTCAGGATGGCGAGTTCTTTTCCTTAATGGTAACATAGTTCCTATTGAAGCAGGAAGAACCATATCTGTCCCAATCAAGATTGAAGTCAGTGATGATGCTAAAGACGAAGACCAAGAAAGTATTACTATCTCAATATATAGTGACATTTCAAAGCAAGAAAAGCCACAATCCTTTGTTATAGATGTGGAGCAAGGATTTACAGCAAGATTGACTACTGCAATATCCGATTTATGGTATATTTTTGTTTTCTTTGCTTTGATAATAGTAGTGGGTGCTATTTCGTATAATCAACAAGATGATGAGGATTGGGATGACGAAGAAGAATATGAATCTCCTCTCAATAATCCTTCAAGTCCTGAAGTGCCAAATACCACAGATTCATCTTCAGATGATGATTGGGATGATTGGGATTAGGCACACATTATGTCAGCAACATTAAGATATTTAGGCGGAGCCTCGGAAGTAGGTAGAATTGGGGCCGTTTTAGAGGGAGATAATGGGCGTTTATTGCTCGATTATGGTTTACAGCCCGATGACCCTCCAAAGTTTCCGTTACCGGCTCCAGATGTGGATGCATTATTACTTACTCATGCACACCTAGATCATTGTGGCCTCGTACCAAAAATAGCAGGTCGAGGAACACCTATAGTTTCTACTCCAGTAACTGGAGATCTTGCAGAAAGAATGGCTCAAGATACATTGAGAGTTGCAGAGATTGAAAATTATCCTCTACCATTTCACAAATCAGCAATCTCCGATTTAGTACAAAATCATCGAGGAATCCTTCCAGGTAATGTAGAGTATAGGGGCGGTTTTGAGTTTAATGTTTACAATGCAGGACATATTCCTGGTGCAGTAATGTACAATTTCCCTCAAGAGGACTTTTTGTTTACAGGAGATATACATACAGTTAACACACAACTTACTCGTGCAGCTAAGCCTCATCAATGTAAAACACTAGCAATAGAATCAACTTATGGTGGACGAGAGCATCCAGATAGAGTAGAGACTGAAAAAGAATTAATTGATTCTGTAGAAGATGTTGTGAATAAAGGTGGGCAAGTAGTTCTACCTTCTTTTGGTTTAGGAAGATCACAAGAATTATTGATGCTTGTTGAGAAATTGGGTGTTGAGGTCTGGCTTGATGGAATGGGCAGAGATATAGCTAGAATCTTACAAAAATATCCTGGAGCCATTAGAGACTTTGGAGGTATGAATAAGGCTTTTAGAAATACTAATTTTGTTAAATATGCAAGACAAAGAAAGGCAGCTATGAAAGGAGATGTAATTGTTACCACTTCAGGAATGCTGAATGGTGGTCCAGTGTTACATTATTTATCAGAAATACGCAAAAACTCTTCTTCAGCGGTCTTTTTGACAGGTTTTCAAGTTCCAGGAACAAATGGACATTTATTGAAAGAAACAAGTAAACTTAGATTAGAAAGAGGAGATACATCTCCCCCTGTAGACATTAATTGTCAATTAAAATCATTTGATCTTAGTGGCCATGCAGGACATAGCCAGATTGTTGATTTTATTAACAAATGCAATCCTGAGAAGGTAATTCTTTACCATGGAGATAATCGGGAAGCTTTCAAAGAAGATTTAAAAGAATACGAACTTGTTTTGCCTCAAGAAAATGAAGTGATTGAAATTAATTAAGCATCTTCCATTTTATTATCAGGCCCAATAAACATTCTAATAATTCCGAGCAAAAGGAAAAATATGAGTGAAGTAAAAACAATGCCATAAGGTCCTTGTAATTCGATAGAATCTTGTATTTGGCCGTCACTTGTAGCTAAATATTTGTTAATATTTATTACAACTTCAGCAATTATAAACGTAACGAATAAAATTACAGCTAGATTAATTAGATAGCTAACAAATAAAGTTCTCAATGTTTTAGAAACACTTTTTCTCTGGGTATTTGTTAATAGGGAGATATCTAAGCCCGCAGGTTTAAATTGCTCCGCATAATTTTCATATTTTATTGCAGCATATGACAATTCAATATAAATTACAAAACCTAAACCAATAAAAATTCCGCTGGATAAATATTCATTCCATGTCTTTTCTTCTTGTTTTGTATCATATCCACAATAACTTTCTTCAAAATTTTCAAGACATAAGTTAGGAGTATACAGAAATCCAATAATAATTGCTAAACCTATTGATGCAGCTATTGCCCAACCTTTTCTTTTCCATATTCCATAGGCGCCTAAAAAGGGCATAGATCCAAATATAATATTAGTTAGTCTAGCTATAGTATCATCAATTCTATCTTCAGTTTCTTCTACATCATCATATATTAATTTAACAGGTTTCCATTTCCATTGTGTGACATTTGCTTCCCCACCTT
>Ga0208407_1001714_pt1 | contig 9953 bp, 4 predicted proteins | sample ETNtaG_9_FD_185775 | JGI IMG/M metagenome (GOLD analysis project Ga0208407, IMG submission 185775) | Marine microbial and viral communities from oxygen minimum zone, Eastern Pacific Ocean - ETNP201406SV69 (SPAdes) (version 2) | ecosystem: Environmental > Aquatic > Marine > Oceanic ...
ATGGTACCGCAGAGACAGGTGACATTGGTTTATTGGACTACTTCCTGCAAATCAGGGGCGCAAGTGCCGCAACTGATTACTGGGGTTTTGGATATACAGTGGTTGGCACTGATGAAAATTGGATGCCTGATTGGCCAACGCCAGAAATGGAGATGCTAGATTGGGAAATGGGTGATTGGGACTGTGACGAATGTATGGAGATTAGTGCTGATGACGGCGACTTATATGAGATTATTAATGCTGATACATTAGCAGATGGTACACAAGCACACTATTATGCTTTAACATCTACAGATAAAACCTATAAGATGACAGGTACGGTTACAGCTAAAGGTGATCTTGTCATATTTGGTGAGTCGGATGAAGATGGCAGACCTCCAACAATTCAATCTGGTGTTTTAGCAGATGGAACAACGGTAGGGACCTTATTCGTTCTCGCTGGTTCGGATGCTGTAGGTTATTTTGGTGATCTCTACTTGTTAGCAAACGCAACAAATGGTGCTGCATCTGGAACGGCTATAGAAGTGAAAGGTGATAATGTAGACCTGTATGTTGAAGGTTGTGTATTTGATGGATGGCAGGTATTTGCTATTGCATACAATGGACAGTGGGATTCTTTCTGGATTCATGATAATGTTTTCCGGAACATGGTGCACCCAAACCAGCAGTATATTGGTGAAGTGCTTAGAAATACATGGCCTGGGGAAGCATATACAGATACCGTTAGTATGGTAGGTAATCTAATGATTGGAATAAATGGTTATGCTGCTGCTCCAGTTTCTAAGTGGTATATGGAATACTTCCAGTTTGACGGTAATGCTGTAATGTATACATTTAAGAATCCATTCTTTATTTTCAATATGACAGAAGGAACCATGAATGACAATATCTTTTATGGTAACTATGCTGGCGGAGTAGATCGGGCAGAAGATCCATGGTGGGATAATCTATGGTATCCTGATACTTCTTTTGGTGTAATTGCACTACAGCCGTTAAATCCTGCTAATGCAATCATGTTTGATGCGGATGGGGATACTGCAACGGAAGCTGGTATGGCTGCAATTGAAGCACAGCGTGATATTGTAATATCTGGTAACCAGTGCTATTGGCCATCCGAGCTTACGGACTTTTGGAGTGCATATAATGATACAGCTACAAACTGGGTCCGCGCACCAGTCTGGATGAATGATAGAACTGTAGAGATGTTTGCAGATGACGCAGCTTATCCACATCTACATGAAATGGATAATGATGCTATGTCTGATCCGGGTATACCAAGTGAGTTTAACGATGCTATTCTACATGGTACCGCAGAGACAGGTGACATTGGTTTATTGGACTACTTCCTGCAAATCAGGGGCGCAAGTGCCGCAACTGATTACTGGGGTTTTGGATATACAGTGGTTGGCACTGATGAAAATTGGATGCCCCCTTGGCCACTTCCAGAAATGATGCTAGGTGATATTGTCAGTGTTGATGCACCTGCACAATTACCAGAGCATTTTGTTCTACATCAGAATTATCCAAATCCATTCAATCCAACAACACAAATCTCTTTCTCTCTTAATCAAGAGTCAGATGTTACCTTGACTATTTATAATATGATGGGGCAACAGGTTAAAGAGGTAGTGAGTGGTATAAAGCCTGCTGGGAATTATACAATTCAATGGAACTCAAGGGATGATATGGGTAGAAATGTATCAAGTGGCTTATATCTATATACCTTGAATGATGGGTCACATTCAGTTACAAAGAAAATGGTGTTAATGAAGTAATTACTTCCAACATCAAGTTTAAAAAAGGGCAGATTTATATCTGCCCTTTTTTATTAAATTAATTAATAATACAAAACATATTTATTTGTTTTTAATGTAACTATAATTTCAATTATGCAGTATTTATTATCGTCACAGTCTTTGGCACATATTAATGCCACTACAATAACTCTAGGATATTTTGGAGATGATAGATGTCATTCCGCATGAATAAAATAACTTTAATCCTTTTTTTTATTTTTGGTTCTTTATTTGGCCAAAGGGTCGTTGGTTATTATCCTTGGTGGGTACAAAATGGATTTCCAGTTTCTAATATTGATTTGTCAGTTGTGACGCATGTAAATCATGCATTTGCCTGGCCAGATTCTGAAGGGAATCTTTCATATTATTCTAATATGTTGAATACAAGTAATAGTGAAACCATTCATGCGGGCGGTGGGAAATTTTTATTATCCTTAGGAGGTTGGGGAAACGATGTTGGATTTGCAACAGTTGCTGCCGATGCCCAATTGAGATCGACGTTCATTGATAATTTGATTGATATTTGTGATACCTATGGATACGATGGCATTGATATTGATTGGGAGCACCCATGGTCAAATGAAGACCGTCAAAACCTTAATTTTCTTATAGCTGAAATGGATTCAGTCTTTCATGCTCATAATCCAGAATTACTTATCACGATGGCAGTACCTATTTCAAATTGGGCTGGTCAATGGTATGACTTTTCTTTTTTAAAATCTTATGTGGATTATTTTAATGCAATGACCTACGATATGCATGGAAGTTGGACCAATGATGCGGGACATAATTCGCCTTTGTATCAATCGCCGCCGGGAGACCCTGATGGTTCTTGTGAAACTGCTATGAATTATTTGATTAATACAAGAGGCATTCCAGAAGGGCAAATAAATTTGGGTTTACCGTTTTGGGGAAAACGTTATTTTGCATCTGATATAAACGAATCTTTTACAGGGGATGTTGCTGATAAGTGGTATAATGAAATCCCTAATCTAATTGGTAATGGTTGGGAATATAACTGGGATAATATTGCACTTTGTCCTTATCTAAGGAAAGATGATTACTCGAGAATTATAACTTATGATAATCCAGAATCCATAGGATACAAGTGTGAATATGCAATTGAATTAGAACTAGGCGGTGTCATGATTTGGGCGTTGGGATACGATAAGACAACCGATGGACAAGTATTAATCGAATCTATTGATGAATATTTTTTAGGTGTTGAGAATGATGAGCCAGTGATAGTTCCAAATAAACTATCACTAAAAGCATACCCAAATCCATTTAATCCATCTTGTAGATTTGAATTTGATTTGGATCAGACTGAGATGATTCAGTTGAATATTTATTCAGTCACTGGTGAAAATGTGGTTACCTTAATCCATGAAGAATTAGATAGAGGAAAGCATATTTATTATTGGGATGGAAAAAATTCGAGTGATAATTCTGGATCCAGTCTTTATTTTGCAGAACTTCTGGGTGAAAGATCAAAAACAGTTAAAAAAATAGTTTATTTAAAATAATATGAATTATCCGAATTGGTTTTAGGTTGATTGGCCTAACGGGTCAAAATATGTACCGGAACCCGAGCTGCATCCTCCAGCGTGAAAATTCGCCAAGATCATCTGTAAAGGTTGATTCGGGGCCTGTAAAAGAGAATACAGGTTCTCCTGCATCGTTCCAGCTGTCAAGCACCAGTGGGGTTAATGCTGCGGGGTTAGCGGTTTGCCTTATGCCCCAGCCATCATTGATTAGGTTCCCAAAGTTCAATATATCCAGAGAGACCTGGAATTTCTTTCCGGAAACATCAATGTTCTGCAAAATGCGAAGGTCCAGATTAGTGAACCAGTCATTTAATAGGCCATTACGCTCTGCAATTTCGCCGCGATGTTCACTCAAATATTTATCCTGTTTGATAAATGCATCGAGAGCTTCCCAGTCACCTACATCTGTAAGATTAATGCCACTTGTGTCTATTGGAATATAGATTAAATCATTACCGCCGACTCCATCACCATTTACGTCTCCGCCATATGTAAAGGAATAACGATTTCCTCCTGAGTAAACGTATTGGTTTCCTTCGCCCATTTCAAAAAATAATCCTAAATTCGTTGAGATAGACTCACTCCAGTCTCGCGTATAAGATGCGCTGGCAATAATCCTCTGTCTCATGCCAAACTGTGCATAGCTCAGATTTGGATTATTGGGGTCGCCCTGAACAGGCTGGCTCTGGAAAAGTACACTGGCTATCTCAGTACTCTGGAGATTATTTTTTGCATCCAAATAGGTATATGCAAGGCTCGTGTTCAAGCCAAACCCAAAGCGTTTCCTTAGCTGCGCCGTGAAGCTCATGGTGGATCCTTCATTCACGTTATCTATCACATAAGCACCCGCCCCAAAATCACCACCATTTAATTCATATACACCAAGGCTATCTGAAAAATATGGACGTCCATCAGATAGTGTTCTAGATGGTGTTTTCAGATCTGCATTACGCATATAAATAGCGTTTATGTCTTTACTGTAAACCAGTTCCACCGTGGCCAGCATATCACCTGCCAGTGCTTTGTCCATGGCCAGATTGGTTGTCATGACCTGTGGCCATTTAAAATCATTCACCATAGCATTTAGATCAAAAGACGGTGTAAGATATGATTCTCCATCAACATGTCTTGTATCACCACTATCAGTTTCATGTTCAGAAATACTACCATCGTAAACCAAATTTGGATTTGCGCCTGGATTTGATATCACATTACCAACCCAGACAAAGGGCAGGCGCCCTGTAAACACACCCACGCCGCCGCGGAGCTGAAATGAACGGTCTTTGGAAACGTCATAGTTAAAACCAAGGCGTGGAGAATACAAAGGTGTAGCTTCCGGGAGGTTTGCCTGGTCAACCATTTCAGCTTTATCATTCTCATCCAAAAGACTCAATGAATCTGTTGAGTATGGGTTGGCAATAGGTTCCGTGATATACTGCGGAATATCAATCCTTAGCCCGGCTGTGACTTTTAGTTTATCATTAACAGAGAACTCATCCTGGCCATAAAATGATATCTGACCCACTTCAATTATTTCACCTTTATATGGAGGCGCGCCAACCATAGCAGAAAAATCAGTTTGGGTGCTGCTTTCAGGATCCGTGGCAGCGAGAAAGTCATCCAGTGATGAGTAGGTAGTTCCGCCCCAGGATGGCGGGTTCATAAAATAGCCATGCTTAAATATGTTAAATGAGTTAAAAAACTTGAATTGTTCATATGTAAAACCACCTGTAAGGGTGTGGTTCCCCATAAAGTAACTTAGGTTATTACTTATTTGCACCACATCCTGGTCCAATATATTGTGGATTGAAAACGGCTCATGCCCAAGGGTTGTGTATGTTACACCATTTTTACCAATTTCAATCGTTGGAAAATCAACGCTCTTGGCTTCGCGAAAATCTCTGAACTTGTTGTAACTATAAAAGAACTTATTGGCAAGACTGCTCCCTAATTTGCTATTTAGTTCTAGAGCATAAGAATCAAGATTGTTGTTGATTCTATAGCCTGAGTTTTCAAATGGAAGGCTTGATGTGTTTGGCCCACGGCCCGTGTTATTATGGCTAAGTACAAATCCATGAGGGCCAAGATCTCGGTAAGAGCGTAACATATTATAGCGGAACATCAGATTGTGATTTGCATTCAGGTTATAGTCCAACTTCAAAAGCACTTTATCATTATCCGTCAGGTGGTTGTATCCTTGGTATTTCCCCGTATCATAGCCATAGGCGTCTTTCATTCTCTGTTTAATGGTATCCATGGTAGCAACAGAGACTCTGGACTCGCCAAATTCCAGCCTGCCATCATCATTTGCAACATAGTTTGTACCAGGATTGGCACGTCGTTCCATCTCAAAGTTTACAAAAAAGAATAGCTTGTCTTCCATAATCGGACCACCTACAGATAATCCGATCTGGTTAAAATTCAGTTCAGGGCTTGCAAGTATATCTTCACCGCCGATTGAATTGCCAACAAGGAACTCACTACGGTTATAGGTGTATGCGGTTGCAGTAAAATCATTTGTACCGCTTTTAGTCACCGTATTAATACCTGCGCCTGTAAAACCTCCTTCGCGTACATCAAAAGGTGCAATAGACACGGTAACCTGTTCAACGGCGTCCATAGAAACTGGCTCTGCACCTGCCTGACCACCAGGAGCCGGATCATCTAATCCAAATGGATTGTTGAAATAAGATCCGTCCAGAGAAATGTTGTTGTAGAGCCAATTCCGACCCCCAAAACTGAAATTGCCATCGCTGCGAGGATCCAGCCTGGTCAGATCGCGAGTACTGCGTTTAATGGACGGCATTTGTGTTACCTGCTGCGCATCAATAAATGTGGCTGCACCAGTTCTGTCACTGTTTAAAACATCATCCCCTTGCGCCGTAACTTCCACGCCAGCCATCTCAATTGCTTCAGTCGAAAGGGAAAAATCGGCACGTGAATCTTGACCTAAGTTTAGGTAAACACCCGATTGATCCTGATCCTGATAGCCAATATAGGATACAGCTAATTTGTAAGGACCGCCAATTTTCATATTTATGATCGCATAGTAGCCACCATCCATAGATGTGACACCATATTGTGTTCCGCTTGGTGCGTGGGTTGCAATAATATTTGCGCCCACTAGTCCTTCACCATCTGTATTTTTAATAAAGCCATTTACACCAGACGTAGTTAGCCCTTGACCATAAACAACTGATATAAGAATGGTTATTATAAACGCATGCATTATTTTCTTCATTTTTAGGTTTTACCTTTATTAGTAAATTATTTTATAAAATTAACTTCTCAAGTATACCAAATATCCCACAAACAAAAAACCCAACGAATGTGAAGGCTTCTTGATATCTACTTCAGCAATACCATCTTCCTGGATTGTCTGAATTTTCCTGTCTATATGCAATATCAACACCTTGGTTGCCACGGAGGCTATGGAAGGAATCAATAATAATAAAGTATGGGCTTTGCTCCATGGTCGACTAATTAAGATAATGAAAAAGTATAATTGTATTAATTGATTTGTTACAGTCTACCCTTAAATTGAATGCTATTATAATTTATTATGTTTAAACGGTACTCTAAAAACCCCATTATTTCGCCCAAAGATATTGTTTCATCCCTCCCCGAGATGATTAATGTTTCATCTGTTTTTAATCCCGGCGGCATACAATTTGGTAATAAAATATTACTTCTACTTCGTGTTCAAAATCGAGGCAGAGAAACCTTAACAGTGAAAGCCACCAGTGATGATGGTGTTCATTTTTCAATTGATGACCATCCCATAAAATTTTCTGGAATGGACAATTTGGATGAAACCGTTTTTCATATTTATGATTCACGTATTACGAAAATAGAAAATACTTATTTTGTCATGGCCGCCATGGATGTAGTGGGGAAATGTCTATTGGGACTTTTTAAAACCAAAGATTTTTCTTCCTTGGAATTTTTAGGGATTAAAGGAGAAGAAGACAATAGAAATGGTGTACTTTTTCCGGAAAAGATTAATGGGAAATATGCTAGTTTTGATCGCCCAAATAAATCTCTGTTAGAAAGTGGTGTAACCACCGGCAATGCGATTTGGTATTCGGAGTCTGATGATCTGAAAAAATGGGAATCAAAAGAAATGGTGATGGAAGGTCGGTTGCATTACTGGGATGAAAATATCGGCGCAGGTCCCCCGCCCGTAAAAACAAAAAATGGCTGGCTTATGGTTTATCATGGTATTAGTATGCATTATCAGCCGATCTACCAGGCTGGTGTTGTTTTATTGGATTTGGATGAGCCATGGAAAGTCATATCCCGTGGGAGATATAACATTTTGGAACCTCGAGAAATGTGGGAGATGGTTGGTCAAGTACCCAACGTAGTTTTTCCCACCGGACTCATTGTTGATTCATTCGATGAGAACGGGGATGCCAGTTTGAACAGTGAAGTAAAATTATACTATGGTGCAGCAGACACCCATATTGGATTAGCAACATCTACGATACAGGAACTGATTGATGCGTGCTTTCCCTAATAATATATTTATATTATTACTCAACTTATTACTGACTCAATAACAGATCAGATCTTTTTGGACTTGAAACTGGCAAAAAGTTGTCAAAAGAGAAAAAATAGGGATACTCCCTTCATCTTGGGCTTTGGTATTCATTATGATAAACCTAACCTGTAATATCAACCAACTTATGAGCTTTTTAATTGCTACCCTCTTGTATACAGGTACAGTAGTAGCAGAAGAGAACCTTCAAGAAAAAATAAAAACTCAAGCTTCTTTTTATATTGAAAAGAATCCATATATTAAATATCAACAAGAGTGGCAAATGAACTTATATGAAAAACGAATTAAAGAATTTAATAATGACCCGATTGGTCAAAATAAAATTGTATTCCTCGGAAATAGCATCACCGAAGGCGGCGGAAACTGGAACGCTAGATTTGGTGTCAAAAACATTGTAAATAGAGGTATCTCAGGGGATACCACAGAAGGTATATTGGATCGTCTTGACGAAATCATATACTATAAACCAATAGCAGTATTCTTATTAATTGGAATTAATGATATTTTCGATGCAGATATTCCAGGTCGGGAGGAAATAACACCATCATATGTATCGAAAAACATTATAAAGATTGCAGACCAAATAACTAATCAATCACCATCTACGAAAATATTTATTCAAACTATTTTACCTATAAATCATAAGATTTATACTGAATTAAATGATTGGTTTCCAGAGCATGCCGTTCCACTACCAATACAGATCAATAAAATAAACTCTCTTATAAAAAATATTGACCTAGGTAATAAATACACCATTATTGATTTACATTCAGCATTTATTAATAGACACGGCCTAATGGATAGAGCCTATTCAACCGATGGTGTTCATCTGAATGATGCAGGCTATCAGCTTTGGGTTGAATACGTTGGGAAAGATGTTCAATCATTAGCTATTAATCGTGACGCAGAATAATATTGCTGGTAATACAGGGACTCCATCCTAATGAAGCAAGGTACAAATTGATGTCAGGCATTGCTGAGAAAATAATTTGACAGGCCACGAGTTAAAAAAAGACTTATATTTTTTTAATAAATGTAGAATTGTAAATTGTCAGACGATCTTATTAAAGAAAAGCAATTAGACAGAAGAGAGTCAAGTGATGCCAATTATTGTTAGGTCTTTCCTTTTTATACTAGTTGGTTCAATTATATTTAGCCAAGGGTTTTTCGATAAAGGATTCCCGGAACCAAAAATTGAATACAACCCCAAAACTTATTTATGTTTTAAAACAGATGAATTGATTTTGATTGATGGAAAAATTGATGAGGCCACATGGGAATCAGCATCCTGGACAGATTCATTTGTAGATATTGAAGGGAATTTAAAACCTGCTCCCTTTTTTGAAACCAAGGTTAAAATGCTTTGGGATGACAATTATTTCTATTTTGGAGCTTTTATGGAAGAGCCCCATATTTGGGCAACTTTAGAAGCTCGGGATGCTGTGATTTTTAGGGATAATGATTTTGAAATATTCTTAGATCCCGATGGTGACACACATAATTATTATGAGTTAGAGATCAATGCCCTGGAAACAGAATGGGATTTGCTCCTATTAAAACCTTATCGTGATCAAGGAAAGGTTGCTGTGGATTCTTGGGATATTCCGGGTCTGGTTTCAGCAGTTGCTATTGATGGGAGCTTAAATAATTCCAATGATAGAGATAAAAGTTGGAGCGTAGAGATTGCCATTCCTTGGAAAGCACTGGAAGAGTGTGCGCCTAATTTTCTTCCCGAAGAAGGTGAGCAGTGGAAAGTAAACTTTTCTCGGGTCCAATGGGACGTGGAAATTATAGACAATCAATATGTAAAAACGGACTTGCCTGAATTTAATTGGGTTTGGTCACCACAGGGACTAATCAATATGCATTATCCCGAAATGTGGGGCCTAGTCCAATTTACAGAAAGAAAGAATATTGGTGAATCTGTTGAATTTAATTTTCCAGTTTTGGATCAAGTGAAATGGGCTCTTCGCCAAATTTATTATCGTGAACGATCTTACTTTGGATCTTATAATAGATTTACAGAATCCTTAAAAGAATTGGAAT
>Ga0208407_1001720_pt1 | contig 9916 bp, 9 predicted proteins | sample ETNtaG_9_FD_185775 | JGI IMG/M metagenome (GOLD analysis project Ga0208407, IMG submission 185775) | Marine microbial and viral communities from oxygen minimum zone, Eastern Pacific Ocean - ETNP201406SV69 (SPAdes) (version 2) | ecosystem: Environmental > Aquatic > Marine > Oceanic ...
ACAATATCATCTATATAAGTAAAATCACGATAAATATCTCCATTGTTATATAAATTTATTTTTTTACCATTAATAATGTTATTTATAAATATAAACATTGCCATATCTGGTCTATACCATGGACCATAAACAGTAAAGTACCGCAAGCCAGTAGTATTTAATTCATATAAGTGTGAATAAGAATGCGCAATTAGCTCATTAGATCTTTTTGTTGCTCCATAAAGGGCTATTGGCTTATCAACTCTATCATTAATACTAAAAGGTAGTTTAGTATTTAAGCCATATACCGAAGAGCTAGAAGCATAAATCAAGCCCTCAACCTGATAATTCCGACAACATTCAATTATATTCATAAAGCCTACTAAATTTGACTCTAAATATGCATAAGGATTAGACAAACTATATGCTACACCAGCTTGCGCAGCAAGATTGACAACAATTTGAGGGCAAAAGCTAACAAATTCTTTTGCTAATAATTCTTTTTCAGTTAGATCAATTTTTCTAAAAATAAAATTATCATAATTTTTTAATTGATTTAACCTATCTTTTTTCAATTTTACATCATAATAATCATTAATATTATCAATACCTAAAATTTCATGATTATCATCTAATAGCGATTTTGTAAGGTGAAAACCGATAAACCCTGCTGATCCTGTTAACAAAATTTTCATTTGTTCACTATATGTGTATAAATATACATGTTATTCTTAATAAAATATTTATAATTTTTCATATTTTTTTGTTTTATATATTAAATTTTATAGAGAATCTGAATCAAAATAATTTAATTTATAACAAATTTCAATTAACAATTTTAATTATAATACACTTTATACACAATAATTAAATTTTTATAAATAATTTATTAATATAATAAAAATTATAATTAATATTTATATCCTCTAATTACTAAATTGCTAATTAAAGTACGATATGGCAGGTAAAACAAAAACTAAATTATATAATAAACTATTATATTTTATTCATAATTTTTTGCATAACAATATCAAAAATAATTAACTCAATAAACTTATGAAAATATTTGTAACAGGTGGGTGCGGATTTATTGGTACCAACTTCATTATTAAGCAAATTAATGATGAAAACAATAATATATTAAATTATGATAAATTGACTTACGCAGGAAATAGCGACAATCTATCGTCTTTTGACAATGATAAAAATTACGAATTTGTTAATGGTGATATAACAGATTTTAAGACTTTAAAAGAATGTTTTTTTGATTATAAACCTGATGCCATTCTTAATTTTGCAGCTGAATCACATGTAGATCGTTCTATTGATAATCCTATGGATTTTGTATATAGCAATATAGTAGGTACTGCCACTTTATTAGAGGTATCTACATTATTTTATAATTCTATATCTAAAAGTGATTTTAGATTTCACCAAATTAGCACTGATGAAGTATATGGGTCACTTGGAAATACTGGATTATTTACAGAAAAATCATTGTATAAACCTAATTCTCCCTATTCTGCATCAAAAGCCAGCTCTGATCATTTAACGCGTTCGTGGGGTAAAACTTATGGTTTACCTATTTTAATTACCAATTGTTCAAACAATTATGGACCTTATCAATTTCCAGAAAAATTAATTCCATTAATAATAGCTAATTGTATTGATTTAAAGCCTTTACCAATTTATGGAGATGGCTCAAATATTAGGGATTGGCTATTTGTCCAAGATCATTGTGATGCAATTTATTCTGTTTTAAAAAATTCTCAACCAAACAAATCATACAACATTGGTGGAAATAATGAAAAAACTAATCTTGAAATTGTTAATGAAATATGTTCAATTCTTGATATCAAGCTTCCAAGAAATGAAGGTAAATCCTATAAAGAACTAATTAATTTTGTTGAGGATAGACCTGCTCATGATTTTCGCTATGCAATTGACTCTACAAAAATAAAAAATGAAATTGGCTGGTCGCCTAAAGAATCATTTCAAAGCGGTATAAATAAGACAGTTAATTGGTATTTGGATAACAAAAAATGGTGGAGAAAAATTCAAAAAAACAAATATAGCCAGGAGCGACTAGGTAAAATTAATTAATAATTATGAAGCTAATATTGCTAAGGCATGGTGAAAGCCAATGGAATTTAGAGAACAGATTCACAGGATGGACCGATGTATCTTTGACCAAAAATGGAGAATATGAAGCAAAAAAAGCTGGGATTTTATTAAATAATAATAATATTCAAATTGATTTAGCTTACATATCTTATCTTAAAAGAGCTGTTAAAACGCATAAAATATGCCAAAAACAACTTAAAAAGACTAATATGAAGATAAAGTATGATTGGAGGTTAAATGAGCGTCATTACGGAAGTCTTCAAGGTTTAAATAAATCCCAAACTGCTAAAAAATATGGCGATGAACAAGTTTTGATATGGAGAAGAAGTTATGATACACCTCCTCCATCGCTAGATCATGATGATAATCGCCATCCTAAATTTGATATTTTATATAAAGATATTAATTCTAAAGAACTACCAAGTTCTGAATCTTTAAAAGATACTCTTAATAGAGTTAAGCCACTATGGGACAATAATATCATTCCTCAAATTAATAATGGAAAAAATATTTTAATAGTTGCACATGGTAATTCATTGAGAGCTATAGTAAAAATATTGAAAAAAATAACAAATAAAGATATAGTTAACTTAAATATCCCTACGGGAGTGCCTTACATTTTTGAAATTAATAGAAACCTTGACGTTGTAAGGGATTATTTTTTAGGCGATCAAGATAAGATCTTAAAAAAAATAAATGGTGTTTCTGCACAAGGGAAATCAAAAAATTAAATTAAATTATTAATTGCGTTTATTATTTTATCCTGATCTTCTTTTTTGAGGTAGGGGTGCATTGGAACAGATAATATTTTATTTGATATTTTCTCTGAAACTGGAAAATCACCTTTATGATATCCATATTTTTTGTATCCTTTTTGTAAATGAACTGGAATTTTATAATATACCATAGATGGTATACCTTCTTGATTTAAAAAAGTGATTATTTTTTTTCTATCTAAATCTTTAGGTATAATTATTGAGTATTGAGCCCATGATGATAGGTATTTATTAGGAACTAGAGGGGTAATAAACATTTTGTTTATATTTTGTGTATAGTATTTTGCCACTTTATTCCTAAGAATCAATTCATTGTCAAAAATATTAAGTTTTTCTAGAACAATTGCAGCCTGAATAGTATCTAGTCTACCATTAATACCAATACGAACATTTTCATATTTATCGATTCCGCTACCATGGACTCTAATTGACTTAATTTTTTTTGCCAATTCTTCATTATTTGTAAATATCGCACCACCATCTCCATAACAACCTAAAGGTTTAGCCGGAAAAAAAGATGTTCCAGCTACATCACCAAATGAACCAGCTATCTTATCTCTGATTTTTCCACCAAATCCTTGTGCAGCATCTTCAATCATTAAAAGATTTTTATCTTTAGCAAATTGCTCAATTAGACGATATCTAGCTGGTAAACCAAAAAGGTCAACAGGAATAATTGCCTTTGGTTTCAATTTTTGAGAAATTGCAAAATTATATGCGTCTTCTAATCCTGATGGATTAATATTAAAAGTTTTGTCATAAATATCACAAAAAATAGGCGTTGCTCCAAGAAGCGAAATAACTTCAACTGTTGCTATATAAGTGAAGGGCGAAGTTATTACAGCATCTCCTGGTCCAATCTCCATTGCCATTAGTGGCATAAGAAGTGCGTCCGTACCTGAAGAACAAGAAATACAATGCTCAACTCCAACATAATCTGCTAATTTTTCTTCCAATTCACTAACCTCAGGACCCATGATGTATTTTCCGTGATCTAAAATAGTTTTTATCCTAAGTTCAATTTTTTCTCTAATTAGATTCTGTTGGGCGTTTAAATCAATAAATTGCATTTTATATTATTTCTTACTTTGAATTATTTTATAAATTCATAATCTATTTAATTACGAAAATTAAACTATAATGACCTCCGACAATATAAAATTAAAAGTAGAAGCAAACAATTACCCTTCGTGGCAATTAACAGATCGTCAAATCTGCGATTTAGAGTTAATTCTTAATGGGGGCTTTCATCCTTTAAATGGCTTTTTATGTAAAGGTAGCTATGATTCTGTAGTTAAAAAAATGAGGTTGGAGAATGGAGCTTTATGGCCTCTGCCAATTACTTTAGATATTGATGATGATTTTGTTATAAAAATTTCTAATGAACCTAAAATCACACTTAGAGATAAAGAAGGATTTGCGCTTGCAATATTAACTATTTCGGATATCTGGAAGCCTGATTTAGATCATGAGGCACAATCAGTTTTTGGAACTTTAGATACTAAACATCCTGGAGTTAATTATCTTTTGAACATTGGAAATAAAAACTATATCGGTGGCAAGTTAGAAATAATTTCCCTTCCTCATCACCATGATTATCAAAACTTAAGACATGGTCCTAATGATCTAAAGTCACTTATTAAATCAAAAAAATGGAATAGAATCATTGCATTTCAGACGAGAAATCCATTACATAGGGCTCATTTTGAGCTTACCAAAAATGCAATGAATGAATTAGATGCTAATCTATTAATACATCCTGTTGTGGGTGTGACCAAACCCGGAGATGTAAACCATTTTACGCGTACAAGATGTTATCAACATGTAATGGATGAATATACAGAAAATTCTGCGATACTAAGCCTACTTCCCTTGGCTATGCGTATGGGGGGACCTAAAGAAACCCTTCTCCATGCAATTATCAGAAAAAATTATGGCTGTACGCATTTAATCGTCGGTAGAGATCATGCCGGACCTGGAAAAGACTCAAATAATAATCCGTTTTACGGGCCTTATGATTCTCAGGATATTATGAATGAATATCAAGATGAAATTGGCATTCAAATGGTTCCCTTCAAATTTATGGTTTACATACCAAAGACTGAAAAATATAAACCAATTGATGAAGTTAATAATAATGAAAACTATAAAACCTTATCTGGAACTGAATTAAGAGAGCTTTTAGATAAAGGCAGGGGAATACCAGATTGGTTTACTTTTAGGGCCGTAGCGCGAGAATTAGAGTATTCTAGAGCCCCTTTAACAAAAAGAGGTCTTACTATTTTCTTTACTGGTCTTTCTGGATCTGGAAAATCAACACTTGCAAATGGATTATTAATCAAGCTTTTAGAAGAAGGATCTCGTCCAGTTACGTTGCTTGATGGTGATATTGTAAGAACCCACCTTTCAAGCGAGTTGGGATTTTCAAAAGAACATCGATCTATTAATATTAAGCGCATTGGGTATGTAGCAAGTGAAATAACAAAAAATGGGGGTATTGCTATATGCGCACCTATTGCTCCTTATACACAGGATAGAGCATATAATCGAAAGTTGATTTCAAAAGAAGGTGGATATATAGAAATTTATGTCAATACTCCTTTAGAAAAGTGTGAAGAGCGAGACGCAAAAGGTTTATATGCTCTTGCAAGAAAAGGTAAATTAAAAGAGTTTACGGGAATTTCTGATCCTTATGAGGAACCAAAAACAGCAGAAATCGTTATTAACTCTAGCGGAGAATCTCCTGAAAGTCTTGTTGATCAAATATATGATGCAATTTGTGAAATGGGGTATATTGCGACAAACGAATCAAAAGGAATTGAATGAAAGGCATTATTTTAGCTGGAGGGTCTGGGACAAGACTCTATCCAAATACAAAAGCAATTAGCAAACAGCTTATTCCTATTTATGATAAACCAATGATTTATTATCCTCTTTCCATGCTGATGCTTGCTGGAATAAGAGATGTGTTGGTTATTTCCACAGCAGGAGATATTGCTAAATATGAGTCATTACTTTCGGATGGGAAATCACTTGGTATGAAGTTCTCATATAAAATTCAACCTTCTCCTGATGGATTAGCTCAGGCATTTATTTTAGGAGAGGATTTTATTCAAGATGACAATGTTTGTTTAATCTTGGGAGATAATATTTTTTATGGGGATAATATTCCTGAAAAACTTAGAGGTACAGTTTCTGATGTTAATAATTCAAACAAGGCTACAGTATTTGGTTATTACGTAAATGATCCCGGGAGATATGGTGTCGTCGAGTTTGACAAAAATGGAAATGCTATTTCCATAGAAGAAAAACCTTCAGCCCCAAAAAGCAACTATGCAGTTTCGGGTCTTTATTTCTACCCTAATGATGTAATAAGTATAGCAAAGAATCAGAAACCTTCCGATCGAGGTGAGCTAGAAATAACAGATACTAATAAATATTATTTAAACGAAGGGAGATTAAAAGTTGAAATGCTGGGGCGTGGCTATGCCTGGCTCGATACTGGAACCCATGATTCTCTATTAGAAGCTTCTCAGTTTGTTCAAATCTTAGAAAAGCGACAAGGTGTTAAAATATCATGTATTGAAGAAATTGCATATCGGATGGGGTATATAGAAAAAGATGATCTTCATAAGCTTGGTGAAGAAATGAAAAAAAATTCATACGGGAAATATTTAATGAAAATAGCTAATGAAAAAAGTGGTTAGACCAATTCTATAAAATCTATAATTCTTTCTTTTATTTCTTCTCTAATCTCTTGAAATCTAACTAAATCTTTTGAATCTAAGCTCCATCCTCTAAATGGATCTTTAATGCTCCAATGGATTTTTTCTACATTGCTGGGGAAAACTGGACATGCTTCTCTGGCATTATCACAAACGGTTATAATAGTATCTATTTTCTTATTTAAATAATTAGAAATAGGGTCTGAAGTATGTTGAGAGATATCAATCCCAATCTCCTGCATTACAACTATGCTCATCGGGTGAACTTTGTTGGGTTGAGATCCAGCGCTAAAGACCTCATAATGCTCTGGGGCCATACTCCTCAATAATCCTTCCGCAATTTGCGACCGACAAGCGTTTCCTGTGCAAATAAAGAGTATTTTTTTCTTTTTTCTCATCGAATAAAATTAGAAAAAAATCTTTCATCTATTAAAGACATTAAAAATCAATTAAATTTTGAAATGCCATATGATAAAAAAGAACCGCTATTTGTCAACCCTTTAGAAACCTCTAAAGGGTTGACTATTAATGATTTAAATAAATATCTACCTGCGCTTCAAAGCGTAGATGACTTAACAATGTCCAAGGACGAAATGCGAGATGGAATGTTTCGCGGGTTGGGAATTAACGGGTTAAAAAAAATTCCTGATAATAGTATTGATCTAATTATAACAGACCCTCCTGAATCACCTAGAAAAAATTATGATGAAAGACCTGGCCCTGTTACAATTCAAGAATATTTTGAATGGAATGAAGCATGGCTAGCTGAAAGTAATCGGATTTTAAAAGAAACTGGTGCAATATATATTCTATGTAGTTGGCGTTATTCAGGAATGTATCATTCACTATTGACCAATCAGTTTCAACTACAATCTAGAATATCATGGATGAATGAAAATGCAAAAGACCAGCCAAAGCTTCCCATTTGGAAAAATGGCCTATCTGATATATGGTTTGCAACCAAATCGAATGAATTTATGTTCAATCAAAAACCAGTTTCTGAATTATCTGAAGTTGATAAATCAGATACCAATTTTTGGGGGGATATTAGGTCCTTTGAAACCGAGGCAGAATTAAATATGCCTGAAGATAAACCCAATGCCGTAATTGAAAGATTATTACGGGCATCAAGTTTTAAACTTAACTGGATCGTTGACCCATTTGCCAGAACAGGCGGGATTGGTATAGTTGCAAAAAAGATGGGCAGAAGGTTTATTGGTTTTGAGGTGGATAAAGATAAATTAGTTTTAGCAATGAAACGAATAGATAGCGAGTAAATATGACACATTTTGAGAAAATTCAAACAGATATGTATGAGGCAATGAAGTCCGGAGAAAAAGAAAAGGCAAACACCCTTCGTAGCATTATATCAAAATTAAAAGATAAACAAATTGAAAAGCGTGATACCCTAACCAAAGAAGAGGAAATTAAAGTACTTCAAACACTGGTCAAACAGCGCAAGGAATCAATTGATTTATACCAAAAAGGTGGGCGCAATGAGCTTGCTGAAATTGAAAGCAAGGAAATGGATATAATCAATTCATATTTACCAACGATGATGGATGAAGATGACATAAAAAAGATCGTGCAAAGTGTAATAAAAGATACCGGCGCAAGCTCAATGGCAGATATGGGAAAAGTGATGCCAGAGGTAATGAAGCTTGGAAAAGGCTTGATTGATGGCAAAACGGCTCAACGCTTTGTCAGTGAACAGTTAGGGTAAGACAATAACACATCAATGATTTTATTTTTAGATGCAGTAGCTTTTTTATTTATGGCATCAAATGGGTTCATTGGATTTAAAAGAGGCTTTATTGAAGAGCTAGGTAGATTGCTTGGGCTATTATTCTCATCAATCATAGCGCTAAATTTCTATATTGCGACTGGAACATTTTTATCTGGGATTATAGCAGTAGATCCTTGGGCTGTATTTGTGATATCTTTTATTATTATTTTTTTACTTGCTCTTTTTTGTATACGTTTAATCACTAAAGTAATTCATTTTATGTTCCTTTCCAGCAACACAAAATGGGTAAATAAAATTTTGGGTACATTTTTTGGATTTACCAAAGGGGTTTTGCTTGTAATGATGTTTTTTTGGATGTTTGAAGTAGTGCCAAATACAAATATTAGTAGCGTCATAATTAACAATTCTGTTGTAGCAAAAAAACTAGTGAATATTAGAAAAAGTGTAATTTCAACCTTTCATTGGGATGACCCAGTTATAAAAGGGGAAACTGCAATTAACAATTTTTTGAAAAAAATGGATGCTCAAGATGAGTAGAATACCTCAAGAAACGATCGATAGAATTAATGATTCTGCAGATATTGTAGATGTTGTTTCAAAAAGTGTCGAGCTTAAAAAAAGGGGGAGAAATTTTTTCGGTTTATGCCCATTTCATGACGAAAAAACGCCCTCATTTAGTGTTGCGCCTGACAAGGGAATCTATCACTGTTTTGGCTGCGGTAAGGGAGGTAATGCCGTAAACTTCATTATTGAAAATGAGAAATTAAGTTTTGTGGAGGCTATTGAACAGCTGGGCCAACATCTGGGCATCCCAGTAGAATTCTCCGGTAGTAATGAATCCAGAAATGTATTTGATAATCTGTACAAAATTCATGAGGGTGCAAGCGCTCTGTATCATGAAACACTCCTATCTGATAGAGGGGAAAAAGCCTTAAAATATTTAACAGATCGCGGTATTTCAATTGAATCGATTAAATTTTTTAAAATTGGGTTTGCCCCTGAAAGTTCAAAATTTTTATTTAATACTATCAAATCTAATGACTTTGATAAAGAGGTATTTGAAAAATCAGGATTATTTGGGCATTCTAACTCTGAATTTTTTGATCGTTTTCGATCGAGAATCATGTTTCCAATTTGGAATGCTTCCGGAAAAATCGTTGGATTTGGTGGTCGTGTTTTCGCTAGCGACGATCCTGCAAAATACATGAATTCACCTGAAACGCCTCTGTATAAAAAAAGTGACATTTTTTATGGACTCCATCATGCGCGCGATTCTATCCGAAAAAGTGGGCATGCCATACTTGTGGAAGGATATACAGATGTCATTCAACTCTACCAAAACGGAATAAAAAATTGTGTAGCAGTTTCAGGAACTGCATTCTCCGAAAGACACGTCAATCAAATGAAACGATTTTGTACTAAGGTGCTATTAGCCTATGATGGTGATTCTGCTGGTATTTCTGCTACATTGAAGACAGGGTATAACCTAATCAAGGGTGGTATTGAAGCTCAAGTTATAGAAATTCCTAATAAACTCGATCCAGATGAATGGGTATCCAGTAAGG
>Ga0208407_1001721_pt1 | contig 9915 bp, 15 predicted proteins | sample ETNtaG_9_FD_185775 | JGI IMG/M metagenome (GOLD analysis project Ga0208407, IMG submission 185775) | Marine microbial and viral communities from oxygen minimum zone, Eastern Pacific Ocean - ETNP201406SV69 (SPAdes) (version 2) | ecosystem: Environmental > Aquatic > Marine > Oceanic ...
GTAATAGCAGGAAGCCTACCCGCAGGAATGCAGGTCACTACAGATGGCTTACTGACAGGTACTCCGGCTGAGGTTGCCAAAAGAACTCTTTACACCTTCGTCGTGCGAGCCACGGCCGGTACCGCTATCACAGACAGAACATTTTCACTAGATGTACAGGGCTCAGACGCACCTGTGTTTACAACAGCATCAGGACAACTACAACTGGATGATAGTACCAGTGTTGGTTTATACTGGGTTATAGATGGTTCTAGTGTGTCATTCCAAGTGCAGGCTACCGACTCAGATACCAGGGCAGGACAAACTTTAGTTTATGAACTAGTACAAGGTTCATTGCCGCCAGGTGTAACAATGAGCAAATCCGGTTTAATATCTGGAATAGTTGCATTGACTGATGACCTAAATTTCGGATTCAGAGGAGGTTATGACGGAAGTGGCACAGAAGATCAGTTCGATGGTACATATGATAGAACTGTAACGACAAAAAGCGTTAGCAAGAGTTTTGATTTTATAATTAGAGTCTCAGACGGAACAAGTTTTGTTGAGCAGAACAATTCTATATTTGTTTATTCGGCTGACTTCTGGAGAGTTTCTAATACAGGAATAACTATCGATGCCACTGAGATCGAAGGGTCTCCACTTACTATGGATTTAAGTGCAAACAGGAGACCTGTTTTCAGAACAGGTTCAGACCTTGGTACGTTTAGACATGACAACGCAATAGTAGTAAAAATAGATGTGGAGGACTTTGATCCTTTACAAGGCGATCTCGAATACTCGATCGTTTCTGGATCTTTGCCTGCAGGAGTTTCCATACACATTAACTCCGGTGAACTTTACGGACAATTAGCCAGACAAACAGCAGTAGAAACTACCTATACCTTCACTGTCAGAGCAAACAGGACAATATCATCGACTCTAAACGTGTTCACTGATCAAACATTCACAATGAAAGTGATAGGTCAAATAGATATAGGTATAGCATTTACAACACCAACAGTGATCGGAACATTGAAAGCAGATGTACCTAGTATATTGTCTCTAGAGGCGGTGGCAGAAGAAACAAACAGAGTATTAACTTATACAAAAACGTCAGGTTCTCTACCACCAGGCATAACACTTTCAAGACAAGGACACTTAATAGGAACAATAGACCCTAGTGACTTCTCTGATTCTACAAGGGCATACACGTTTACTGCGACTGTCAGTGATCAATATCAATCTTTAGCATCATCAAAAGAATTCACAATAAACATAGACATTCCATATACGCAAGTTGAGTATGGAAATATGACCGGACATGCCACATCATTTATTGACCAAAATATTTTTTACAATATTGCACAAGATCCAAATATAAATTCTACTGAAAACATTTACAGACCCGAAGATAGTAATTTTGGAATGAAAGTTAAACCTGACCTGTTACTGTTGGCAGGTCTAGAAGCACAGACCTTGACTGCTTTCCAACAACAGATGGAACAGAATCATTCACCTAAAACACTTTACTTCGGAGACCTTAAGACGGCTGTTGCAAAAGAAGGCACAACAATAAAATATGAATTAGTATATCTTGATATTAAAGATCAATTGGAAAATAAAGACGGAGAATCTGTTTCACGTGCCGTAACCCTACGTGATGCTGTAACTAAACCTATGCTAGGTCCTATGGTATCTAGCATGAACGCTACTGCCGACTATCTCAATTACGAGGTGACTACAGATGGAGGACTTTCGTTCAGCACTTCGGGTTCGAAAGTAAGATTTGCAAACCAATTGAGTGCAGATCTCGGCTTCATTGAAACGCTATATCCTAATGCAGTCGCAAACATGAGATCAAGAATGAAAAGTTTAGGACATAAAGAGTGGGACTACTTGCCATTATGGATGAAGACAACACAAACAGGAGACCTTGCACCACTAGGATATGTAAAAGCAGTGCCTATCTGTTATTGTAAACCAGGAACATCAGAGTTGGTTAAGAAAAGAATAGAAGACAAAGGACTTAATTTTAAGAATATTGCATTTACCATAGACAGATATCTAGTTAATAAAAGCAAGGTGGCCACAGAAACGTTCACAGCAGATGGTACTACAACTAGTTTTGTTGTGGATGAATTAATACACGAAGAGGACATCTTAGTTAAGGAAGGAAGCGACATCGTATTTGTTGGTCAAGGAGTAACCGCTGATAATAATATTAAGCCAACATATCTAACAGCAGATGGCATACTAAGATCCGCTGATCATGAATTTGGAATAACACTATCTCACAACACTACTACCAAAAAGACAACAATTACTTTTACCAAAGAAACGCCACAAGCAGGCACAATTATTAAGGTGGAGCGAAGCAACGATAAATATCTTAAATTTAGAGATAAAGGAATTTAATAATGGCAAGTAATATAGTACCAGGTAACGTAGACGGAACGTATCCAAAGGCGGGACAAGATAATAGTTCACAAGGATTCAGAGACAATTTCAGTGCAATAAAAAATAACTTCACTGAGGCAAAAACTGAAATCGAAGACCTACAAACTAACAAAGCAAGTACGAACGCTAATGTAAACTTCTCAGACTATGTTGTGTCTAAAGCAGTATTCAAAGACACAGCAGAAACAGTTTATTTACACGGTACTGTTTCAAGTGGATCTGTTACACTAGATCATGAGAATGGACATTACCAAACACTAACAATTACTGCTGATACAACCTTTGCCTTCCTTAATTTCCCTGCTACGAATACTTTAGGAAGAATTATTTTAGATATCACTGTGTCTCCTACATCCACAGGCATACTCACTTTCCCAAGTGCTGTAATTAAAGCGGACAATGTACACGGCAGTGACGGAACATCTGATCAAGTCACAACAGGCTTAGGAAGATTTCTTTTCGAATTCATATCGCCCGATGGCGGCACAACTGTTCTAATGCATCAATTAGGTAAACAATACGTCTAATAAAAAAGGAGTATAATGTACTTCCACCCATTGCAAGAAGAAATTGGAAACATGTCCGAAGAGGATATTTCCAAAAGAATAAAAGAACTAAACAGGAAAGTGGCTATTGCCAGGCGTGGACGTAATCCGGAGTTGCTTGCCAATCTCCAACAAGCATTGAACACTTATCGTGATGCTATAAGACAGAGACGTATTGAGGAATGGCATAAGAATAATAAAAAGTTAAGGGGTGAACCAGACCTAGGCGATCTGGTCAACATAGACTAGTAAATAGTTTTAATGTCAAACACATTTACTTGGAAGACAAAATTTAAAAGTATAATCATAGTCGATGGTGAACTATTTGCCAATGAATACAAAATAAAAATTTCTCTAACGCCACACACCGCAAGCCTTAAAGAACAGACGGAATATTTTGATCGACTTAAAAATCTTTTTGAACAGGTTTTTGCAAACACAATAACAACCTGGAGAGATGAACCACTTTACCATACGCTTAAAAAAAGCACCACTAACAGATTTATTGAGTTACCAAAACCACCTTATGATCAAATAATGGCCGCAGTTTGTTTCTGTAAGACCAATAGCATACTTGATAGCAAGATTGTTATCAATCATATAGACCTTAGCTCATGGCAGGGCGATGGTATTACCTACACGGTTGACAAAGACAGCAAAGAGCTTATACTATTAGATAGACCCGATTGGTTTTCAGCAAAATTCAGCAAATTTGATCCATGGTGGTTAAGAGCAGACACGGCAACTTATGATCAAGAACTTGACAAAGGCATCTACACAGGACACTTCAGTTGGAATAATCAAGAGATTCCTATTGACAAGAAGCACGAGTATCATGCTAAAATATTTGAGTTTCAACCAAAGGTTCTAAATGGTGGCAAAGACAAAGATAAATGATCACGGTGATGTAATATTCTCAGAAGAGGATGTAATTGACTTACTTTACACAGATCCAAATTTTGATATCTCAAAACTATACTTAAACGACATTACAAAATATTCTGACAGCCTTAAGGAGTTGGGTATAGATCTACCAACAGTCAACACAGCACCAAATCGATCAACTACTGAAGTTTTTGACAAACAAAACTGTGATCACTGGCATATGCCTGAGAAGTATTACCAAATAAATGTGTTGGAATGGCTACTAGACAAGTGCCAGAACAATGATGAGAAGACAAGGGTACAAATGGAATACAAATTGTTTGAAAAGAAAGAATTTGTCAAGGTATTACAGTTTTTAATATACTTTGTTGAAACATTAAGAGCAAACAACATAGTATGGGGTGTGGGCAGGGGATCCAGCGTGGCTAGTTTCTGTCTGTTTTTGATCGGAATACACAAGATCAATCCGATGTTGTACAATTTAGACATCACCGAATTTCTGAGATGATAAGTAATAGTAATAGGAGCATATTATTATGGTAGCAAGAGCACCAAGAAAAAGAATGTACAAGACCATGCAAGGACGTATGGTAGATATAGAAAAATTAAGAGCGGCTAATGAGTCAGTTCAAGCAGTTGGTAATATGAATGTCAACGCCCGAGGTGATGTGTTAGGAGCAGGCGGTAGTGTTGTGACCCCAAAAGAAACTGTAATCAAAAAGTATTACGAACAGCCAAAGGGCATGGTAAGTGACACACCAAGTAGAGGCAAGGCAATGCCGGCACCACAACCTAAAGCAGTTGAAACAAAAAAAGTTGCGACACCTAAAGTAGCCACTCCAAAAGCGGCACCTAAAGTAGCACAGAAAAAAACAGTTGCACCTAAAAAAGGTATAGACGCCGCACTTGACGGATTAGAATAGATCTGTTAAAATAATCCTATAATGGGACAACTAGAAGATTTACAAGCAAAAGGTTTCGGGTCACACGGTGGTAAGGAATACACTGTCGAGAACGATATCAAACCTCTGAAAAAGAGAGTTTTAGTTTCAGACATGCATTTTGGAGAAACAAAAACCAAAGGCGGAATCATACTAACAGACGATGACGGATCAGAAGGCGGAATCCACCCTAGATGGGGTAAGGTATACGCAATCGGTGATCAACAAGAAGACGTAAAAGTTGGACAGTGGATCATGGTGTCGCATGGACGTTGGAGCAGAGGATTCAAAGTAAAGAAAAAAGATGTTGAACTAGAAGTGAGAATGGTAGACGAGAATGACATCTTGTTAGTATCTGATGACGAACCAGGGCAGAATAGAATGCAGGCAGGTTACGTTAACACAGGCGGTATGCAACAGATGACTAAACTACCAGGTAATGATTAATCACACATGTTACGTCTGCAAGAAAACTTTCACTAATGCAATCTACTGGTACGACAGCATACATGATTCTAAATACGACAAGAGACTAATTAAACCCTTCTGTGGTCCACCTTGTGCAAACAAGTTCAGGGAAATATCAGATGAGAACAGTTACCCTGCAAGGGAGAAACCATGGCCACGTGGACCGGAATGGCAAATAATACAAGACATAAATCACATACAATATGAAAGCGATTAAAATTAAAAAAGTAAAAGTTGAAATAAGCAAGTTAGTTACAATGGCCGAGATGGGGTTAGGCGTGGAACGTCCTCTAAACAAAGAAAAGAGAACTTGGATAAACAAACTTAAGAAAGACGGTGCATGGGATCCAATACTTGTAACTCCAATTAAAGATTCAGGTTATTATTTGTTGACAGATGGTTGGCATAGAGTACAGGCCGCAAAAAGCCTGAAGAAGAAAACTATCAACGCATTACAACTTCCTGCCATGGCAGGCCTGAGCATGGCAAAAGCCAATAAGATCTTAAGAGATATAGACAGAGAACATGGATTTAAATTGCATTGTAGCGACATCATTGGACACTGGGCTAAGATGGAAACACTTCTAGACTAGACATAGCACAAATATCTGTTATAATAAACACATATGACACGAATTAATTTAGTAAGTCCGTCTGAACTAGCAGATCAACATTTAGTTGCAGAGTATAGAGAAATTTTTATGGTAGGTCCTGCACTACAACGTTCATTAAAATCACCTAATTGGAACAAAACAAAAGAAACATTACCAAAAGAGTTTACATTAAACGGTGGACACGTTAAGTTCTTTTATAACAAAGGCAAATACCTACATAAAAGATACAAAGAACTTATTGAAGAGATGAAAAGCAGAGGAATGAATCCTGATCCTTTACGTACATTTAAAAGAGAACAATGGCCAGATGATTTGTACAATGACTGGTTGCCCACTACTAAAGATTTAGAAATCATTAGAGAAAGAATAACACAAAGAATTAACCAAAAGCCAGATTGGTACAGGTGGACAAAAAGTAATAGACAAAGTACAGCAATTTCTGTATAATCAAAACATATGAAAGAATATAGACTAACTGTAAAGGTTGGCGACCTAGTAGAAGTTGGTAGATTTAGAAATGTATCTACTAAAATTAAAAAAATAGAGTTGGATGAGAACGGACAACCTGTTATAATAACAAACAAGGGTGCTAAAAAATTATTAAGTTGTAGGTTAGCAAAACTACATCCAGGTAGTAAAACACCAAAACAAATATTAATGGAAAAGAAAAAATGAAAGAACTGTGGGTAGAAAAGTATAGACCAAAAACATTAAAAGAGTATGTTGTTCGTGACGATGCACAACGACAGCAAATACAATCTTGGATCGATGATAAAGCGATTCCGCATTTGTTATTAAGTGGTGCTCCAGGTGTAGGAAAAACTACATTAGCAAAGGTATTGTTCCAAGAACTCGAAGTAAGCAGTTATGATATATTAGAAATAAATGCTTCAAGAGAAAATTCAGTAGATACTGTAAGAGAAAAAATTAATTCATTTGTACAAATTATGCCATTTGGTGCATACAAATATGTATTGCTAGATGAGGCAGATTATATGAGTCCAAATGGACAAGCGGCATTACGTGGTGTAATGGAAATGTATCATACATCAGCAAGATTTATTTTAACTTGCAATTATCCTAACAGAGTTATTCCAGCACTTCACAGCAGATGTCAAGGGTTCCATATGGAAACAATTGACAAAAACGAATTCACAGCAAGGACGGCAGAAATATTGATCGCTGAGCAGATGGAACCAGACATAGAAGTACTAGACACATATGTGAAAGCATCATACCCAGACCTAAGGAAGTGTATCAACATGATACAGCAGAATTGCAGAGACGGAAAACTGATGCCACCACAGTCAGGAGATTCAGGACAACAGGATTACAGACTTCAAATGGTTGAACTGTTCAAGCAAGGCAAAATACAAGAAGCAAGAAAACTTGTATGTGCCCAAGCAAGACCAGAAGAGTGTGAAGAAATATACAGATGGTTGTATGACAATTTAGAGATAATATCTAAAGATGAGGACGCACAAGACAAAGCAGTATTAATAATCAAACAAGGACTAGTGGATCATTCGTTTGTTGCTGATCCTGAAATTAATCTAGCAAGTGTTATGATCAAACTAGCGAGACTATCCAATGGGCAGTAAGCACGACAAAAAAAGATTTTTGATTGTTAATTACATTTTCAATGCAAAAGGTGGCTACGACGAGCTCGTTGAACTTTCAAAGAAAAAATGTGGTCCTGGCAAAATAATAAAATCAGGGGTAGTGCTAGACCTTGTTAACGAAGAAGTATTGAAATGCGAAGTACCTGGTCAGCCAAACCTAGTTAACCATATTGCATACGAAACTCTATATAAACATTTCTACAAGGCGTATGGCGAAATGTTAGATCAATTTATCAAATAGTCTGATTGTACATACGTCTGAGCATAGCCAATTGGCTGGCCTTCCATAATCTAGTCAATATTCTACGTCTACGTCTATCCTTCTGTTTCCTTATCTTAAGCCAATTCTGATTCTGCAGGTACAAACTCACTCGCTTGTCGTACACTCTTTTCTTCCTCATTAGTTTCCATAGTTTCCGTTGGAATAAAGGTCGCATTTGTAGGCCGTTCGATGATAGCATAAGGTTCCTCATAGGTTGTGATTGATTGTGATTTTATGTGTCTTTGTTTTCGACTCATGTACAAATACTTACGATCAAATTTCCAGATTAAGTATGCATATTTTACAACACAGATATTTAGGATAAATAAGAACTATGCATGACGTCTTAGACATAATCAAAAACGTACAATCGTTATACGCAGTAGGCCCTACTCTGGGCATATTGAAGGACTTTGAGAGAGTTCTGGACGATCTAGATGTGTACGTATTTCAGAACTGGGAGGACGGCGAATTACTTACAGGACCTGTAGATTCAAGACATTTCGTCACATGTTCATTTATGTGGCCAGCAGACAAAATGCCAGACCCAGCGGGTGGCAAGAGATTACTAGACAAAGGCTGTAAAGTATCATACAAGAAAGACGAATTATTAAAACCAAGAGAGATTAAAACACCGGCTGACTATAGACCAGGTACTACAAAAGGCAAAATTGATGCACACGATATTTGGGTAGTTGAAATTAAAATGCCAAAAGCGTTGATCGGAAATATGAAGCACGGTCAAGACGAAATCGAAACGCAGGAAGAACCATCTGCAGATTTAGGTAACATAGATGACATTAGTTAATGAAGGTTTAAAAGCCGGAGATCTAGAAGGTATTGTAAGCAATAAATTCTCAGTAGATCAATACAAATCTAAAATGGGCGATGACAAGAACATTTTAGTTCTTGGATTTGTTGTAGATGGACAAGCACCTGCAAAGGATCTTGAACGTTTTGCAGAAGTTGGATACAAGAGTGTACTTGACGCAGACGCTACTCCTGGAACATTAGAGGATGGCAAACACAGAGTGTTCGTAGAATTTGCAAGGACTCCTGAAGTAGTTGGTCAAATTATATCATTTTTAGAAGACTTGAAAAAACTTACTAACATCCAAGAGTTTGAATACACATACCACAAGGGAGAAAATGCAACCATCGTTTCAGCAGGAACAATGGGAGAAGGAATACCTACAACACCTGAGGCGTATGAACAAAGAGTGAACGAGATGAAAGTAAGTGAAGCAAGACATTTCTTTGACAAGTACGACATGATGGAATGCAAAATAGCAGAGAATATAATGACTGTGAAAAAAGCAGGCGCAGGACACGATCTTAAATTTGAACTGCATAAATTTGGTCCAACAAACGAAATAATGAAAGAAACTAAAGCATTCAAGATAGATATGGACTCAATTGCGGAATGCACACACCTTACAAAATACTTTGGACCATACAACATCACAAAGACAAACGAGAATCAATTCATCTTCACAAAAGGCGATCAATCAGCTCTATTGAGCAAAAGCGGTTGGTAATTTAATATACGCACTTATTGATAAATAAGTGTATGAGATTAAGCACAAACTTTACACTAGCAGAATTCACAAAAAGCCAGACAGCGACACGAAAAGGTCTCGACAACACTCCAGGTGAAGAACACCTAGCAAACGCAAAAGAACTGTTTGAGAATGTTGTGCAAAAAGTAAGAGAGAACTTTGGTGTAACAGTTATCAATTCAGGATACAGAGGACCAGCACTCAACGAAGCAGTAGGCGGTTCAAGTAAATCACAACACTGCAAAGGCGAAGCAGTTGACATTGAGTGTCCGGGCACAGGCAACTACGATGTGGCCAAATGGATTGAAGAAAATTGTGACTTCGATCAACTGATACTAGAATTCTACACTCCAGGCATACCTGACTCCGGTTGGGTACATGTTTCATACAAGTCAGAGGGCAATCGTAAAAGCATCTTGACTGCTATGAAGGAGAATGGCAAAACTGTTTACAAGCCTAGTTTGATCCAATAAATACTGCTATTATGTTTTCAACGATAAAAATGGCGATCGCCATAATGCTTATCACCGGCATAGCGGGTGCGGGCATGTATGTGATGAAATTAAGAGCAGACAACGCCACA